>Ga0182024_10005793_pt1 | contig 27451 bp, 19 predicted proteins | sample P32metaG_FD_120480 | JGI IMG/M metagenome (GOLD analysis project Ga0182024, IMG submission 120480) | Permafrost microbial communities from Stordalen Mire, Sweden - P3-2 metaG (Illumina Assembly) | ecosystem: Environmental > Terrestrial > Soil > Wetlands > Permafrost | place: Sweden: Stordalen...
AGATCGCCGAGTAGAAGCGATCCCTTTGCGGAAATTGATGAGGATTGAAATAAGGCCTCACTAGAACTGCCATCCCAAATAGAAAGTGGACGCGGCTTTTCACGGAAGCCTGTAAGTTCAGGTGTATACTCGCTGGCTATGTTGACTACCCCTCTGCGTCAAGCAATTAAACATCAGCTTCCTACCTGGTTCCTGCGCTGGCACAAGCGCCGGAAGTGGGAACCGATCCGGCAACATTACGGAGCACTCAAGGTGTCGGATTGTTTTTCTGAGATCTACCACACGAAACTCTGGGGCGAGGCCGACGGCGAGGCATTCTGTTCTGGTGGAGGATCGGAGGCACGCTTTGCAGTTCCTTATGTGAAACAGGTCCAGAATCTGATTGCCGAACACAAGATTCGGACCGTGGTTGACTTAGGGTGCGGCGACTTCCGCGTGGGCCGCCTGCTTTGCGCGCAGTGCGATTTGCAGTACGTGGGTGTTGATGTGGTCCCGGATCTGATCGCCTATAACCAATCGCGTTTTGGGGGACCGCAGGTGGAATTCCGTTGCGCTAACCTGATGGATGATGAACTGCCGGATGGCGAACTCTGCCTGATCCGGCAGGTGCTGCAGCATCTGTCAAACGCGGAAATCTCACGCGTACTGGCTAAATGTGCGAAGTATCGAGTCGTGTTAGTGACCGAGGAACTGTTTTCTAAACCTGGCTCGCGCCCCAACCTGGACATCACACATGGACCGGACAATCGGGCAAGCGACAACTCGGGCGTATTTCTAAACCTGCCGCCTTTCAGTTTCAAGACGACGTCCGTACTTGAGATACCCATCCCAGGGGACGAGTCGGTCATGCGCACAGTCCTGGTCCAAGGGTTAGCAGATAGCCGATATCGGGAACTCCGTGAGAGTGCGTGAAGGTCCCTGGTGGTTTTCGCTGGGTGTGTCGATTCTGCATCCGGGCTTGGGAAGTGCGGTCAATTAGCGCTGAGTACACCGCACATCCTGGGCTTACAGCTTCAACTGGGCCCGCGACCGAATTGCTTTATACGGACACTTGCGTGCGAACTCGGCGAAATTCACTTTAATGCCTAACCCGGGCGCGTCCGGCAACAACACGCGGCCATCCTTCTGGGTTGGATAAGTGCCATCGGTCATCTCGCGGAACAGGTCGTTGTCCGCACCTTCGCATTCGTGGATCACGAAATTGCGGCAGACCGACATGGTGGACATCGAGGCCATGTGGGCGATCGGTCCGCTGCATTGGTGCGGCGCCACCTCCACCCCGTAGGCTTCTGCCATGTTTGCGATTTTGCGCAGCTCGGTCACTCCACCCGCATGCATGACGTCGGGCTGAATGATGGCGGCGCCTTTTACGTCGAGCAGTTGCTTGAACTCGAAGCGGGAAAAAAGGCCTTCGCCGGTGGCTATCGGAACGGGGCTCTTCGCCGCCACTTCCCCGAGGCCGGCCGGGTTTTCCCGCAGGGTTGGCTCCTCCATGAACAGCGGATGATAAGGTGCAATGGCATTGGCGAACTGAATGGCCGAGCGCACAGTAAAGGTCTCAGCACATTCGAGCGCGATATCTACCTGGCTTCCGAACACCTTGCGGATCGCGGCCAATTCGGCGACGTCCTGGTCCATGCGCTCGAGCTCGGTGGCGGCTTGCGGCAGCGTGTACTTGACCGCTGTCCAGCCCTGCTCACGGGTGCGGGCGGCGAGTTCTGTCACTGTGGCTATGTCGCGCTTCCCTGCTGGGATGGACGCATCCCAGTGGGTGAAATAGACGCGGAGATTGTTCTGGATCGGCCCGCCAAGCAGGGCGTAAAGAGGAACTCCCAGGCGCTTGGCTTCGATATCCCATAGCGCCATGTCGATGGCGGAAAGGCCAGTCATCAGCGCCGGCCCGTTGCGCCAGCGCGTGGCCACGTAGTAAACGCGATCCCAGTGGGCCTCTGGTCCGGTGGGGTCGAGGCCTACATATTCGGGCTCAAGCCAGCGCAGCACGGCCTCGGCTATGTCGGTGCGGCTTTCGAGGGTCGCTTCGCCGAGTCCGGTGATGCCTGCGTCAGTGTGCACCTCGACGAACATCAGGTCGCGCCAGCGAACAGAGACCTTATGGATGTCGAAGCCGGTGATTTTGACTTTTCCCAGCGGGGCCGCTCCTCGAAATGCCGAGGCCAGAGGAACGGCGGCCAGACTCTTGATGAGGGATCTCCTGTTCACAGTGCGGAATCATATCCCACAGCGACGGCGGCGCGAACAGGCATCGGCGGTCAGCCGGCTCTGGCCAGGTGCTTCAGAGTGATCTTGACGGCAGCCAGAACAGCCTGATCGGGTCCGGTGAGTCCATCGCCTTCCGATGCGCTATAGGAATCGCGCAGCCGCTCCAAGACTTCCGTCGCGTTCGGAAGCATGGTGAACAGCGTGACATTGCATTGCAGCTTGTTTGGGTCAACCATGGTTGGTTCTCCTACGCCTGATCGAATCCTGTGATCGAATTCTGGAGACGACGAACGGAACAGCGGGCCCGCTTCATGATATGCCCAATGGTAAGAATTGATGTGAGAGCCCGTGGAAAAACGCCGTCGGAGCGGAAGCATACGGGGTCTCGCGTTTGCAGTCAGCCGGCATCGTTTGACCGCAGACACGCCAGTACCCCGCCGTTGATTACCCCAAGCGCGGGATTGCTCCGGGCTCATGTTGACTGCATCGCGGAACGGGCGGTTCCCGCATATTTGGATGGTGGCGGTGCTTTATCACTGCTCGATCGCGGATCGGCAGCATATCCCTCTGCGAAGGCAGGGCGAAAGGGGTTATCTTTTAGGTTGTCTTGGACAAGGCTGAAATACGCATCCGGAGGACTCGTGCATGGGACACAAATACGCCAGCATTCTTGAAACCGTCGGCAATACCCCCGTGGTCAGGATCAATAAGCTCGGGCCGCCGGGGATCAACCTGTTTGTCAAAGTAGAGGCATTCAATCCGCTCGGTTCGGTCAAGGATCGTCTTGCCCTGGGCGTGATCGAGGATGCAGAGAAGACCTGGAAACTCAAGCCGGGCCAGACGGTGATTGAGGCGACCAGCGGTAATACGGGGATCGGGCTGGCCATGGTGTGTGCGCAGAAAGGGTATCCGCTGGTGGTCACCATGGCGGAAACGTTCAGCGTGGAGCGGCGTAAATTGATGCGATTCCTGGGGGCCAAAGTGGTGCTTACCCCCGCGGCGGGTCGAGGTCTTGGGATGGTCGCGAAAGCGGTCGAATTGGCCGAGGCGCATGGCTGGTTTTTGACGCGCCAATTCGAAAACGAAGCCAATGCCGACATGCACTCCCGCACTACGGCGCAGGAAATATTGCGAGATTTCCAAGGGGACCGGCTGGACTACTGGGTGACGGGATTTGGTACCGGAGGCACGCTGAAGGGCGTCGCGCGCGTACTAGCTAAAGAGAGACCCGAGACCAAGATTGTGGTTTGCGAGCCGGATGACGCGCCGATGCTGTCCAGCGGGATCGCACAGGCGCGGAACGCTGATGGATCGCCGGCGGCGCCGCACCCCGCGTGGAAGCCTCACCCGATGCAGGGCTGGAGCCCGGACTTTGTCGCCAAGCTGGTGGAGGATGCCATGGATATTAAGGGTGTCACCAAGGTTCTCCGCATCAGCAATGCGGAGGCGATGCGTTGGAGCAAGGAACTTGCCCGCAAGGAAGGGATCTTCGTGGGCATCAGCTCGGGCGGAACGTTCGCCGCGGCGCTTCAGGTTTGTGCCGAGGCTCCGCAGGGGGCGACGGTTCTTTGTATGTTGCCGGACACGGGTGAGCGTTACCTGAGCACTCCTTTGTTTGCTGACGTTTCGGTCGATATGACGCCGGAGGAGTTGGAGATTGCGCACTCCACGCCAAGCGCCTGGTTGCAGCCTGTAGAGGTGAAATGAGCAAGGAAAAGACGATGAGCCGATTCGAGCTCGAGCAAGAAGGAGAGACGGCTTACCTTGAATTTGAGATGGATAAGGCGGGGTGGATTACGCTGTGGCATACGGAGGTGCCGCAGGCGCTTCGCGGGCGCGGTCTGGCTGGTGTACTGGCGAAGACGGCTCTGGAGTATGCTCGCGACAATAGACTGAAGGTGGATGTGATTTGTCCTTCGGTTGCGAGTTATTTGTCGAAGAATCCGGAGTTTCAGGGTTTGGTCGGGAAATGACTTAAGTTAGGGTTCCCCAGCAGTCGTTTGCATGTATGACAAGCTATCCGGGCTCCGCAGCGCGTACTCTTATGCGTATCGCGATATCGGTGAAAAAAGACGAGCACCCGAAATGCGATCGTAGGGCTTCGCCCATCTTTTTCGGCCCACGTATCCGGATTTCCTGCACGGGGCACCACCAACACCCGCGTGTGCGGCTTTCATTAAGGAAAGCCGCATGAAGTTTGCCAACGCCAGTAAGTTCCACAGGAAATCCGGAGTACGCTCAGCCGAACATGGGGCATCCGTTACAACTACCCCACTCAAGCCAACAGAAGGCTTGAATGGGCCACCCAGCGGACTCCGCAGACTTGGTGGGTAAATAGCGAACAAGCGAACGCCGCTTTTGCGGGGGTTTACGGGATTACCAGGTATTGTTCGAATTTTCCGTCGGGCATTTGGTAGGTGGTCACCTTCAGGTCGCGGTCAGGAAAGGTGAGGGTGAAGATGCGGAACATCATGCCTCCTCGGGCTTCCTGTGTGGTTTGTTTGAAGGTGAGCGGGGGGCCCAAAGGCTTCAGACTGGAGGCAAAGTCTTCCAGGGTCTGCTGGCTGAAATAGGCGTTGCAGTATTTGGTGAAGAGGGTGCGGTCTATGTGGCCGTCCGCGAGCCCGTTGAAGATAGCCAAGGCTTGCGCCTCATCCTTGTTTGGGGCGGGCGTTGGAAGGTCCAGAAGCGTGGGCGTGATCCTGCGGGCGATCAGGCTCGCGGCATTGGTCGCCATCTCGTTGGTGAGGACGACGATGGCCGCGTGGTCATCGGGAAACACTAAGTTTTCTGAGACGAAGCCTGAGACTTCTCCCGAGTGCTCAATGATGTTGTGCCCGTCGCGCTTACCGATGTCCACTCCCAGGCCGTACCCGGTGCCAGATCCGTCCTTGAGCAGGACAAGGGTCAACATCTGCTGGTAAGAGGGTGGGTCGAGCAGTGAACGATTCATCATGCTGATGTCCCAGAGGGCCAGGTCGTGAGGCGGCATGGCTAGCTCGCCGGCGGCAAACATCCAGCCAGCGCCTTCCAGGGGCGCCGGGCGTTGCGGTCCGAGGGCGTGGCGCTCGTAGCCGGTGGGGTCAGTCGCGGGCAACTTGCTGGCATCGGTGTCGTAGACGTTGTCCATGCCCAGGGGCACGAAGATACGCTTCTTCAAAAGATCGATCAGGGGCATGCCGCTGACCTGCTCCACAATGCGGCCCGCGATGACGTAGTTGGTGTTGGAATACTGCCATTGCGTGCCGGGGTCGAAGTCCAACGGCTTTTTGCCCCACACGTCCAGGATGTGCTGCGCGGTGGTGGGCACCATCATGGAGGTCATCACGTAATCCTCGGGCCAATAATCCTGGTAACCGGAAGTGTGCGACAGGAGCATGCGGATGGTGACGTCATTGGCCCGGGCCAGGTCGGGCAGGTACTTGGAGACGGGATCGTCCAGAGTGAGCTTGTGTTCCTGGGCCAGGAGAAGGACCGCGGCCGCGGTGAACTGCTTACTGATGGAGCCGATGGGGTACTGCATTTGCGGAGTGGCTTCCATGGGCGGCGAGAGCCGGGCAAGACCGTAGGCCTGGAGATAGGCGATGCGGCCATCCTTGACGATGGCAATCGAGGCGCTGGGCACTTTGGTGGATGACAACACCTGGTTGACGGCGGCATCGATGCTGGCTTTCGCGTCTTCCGGAAGGGTTGACTCAGCCCGGAGCGCTGGAGCGATGGTGAGCGACACCAAGGTGAGAAAGAGTAGGGATTTCGACATGTTGGCTCTGATTGTAAGAGGAGTCGGCGTGTCCGCGGTTTTCGTCATTTCAGGAAATGCGTCTAAAATACACCAGCGTTGGAGGATGCATCATGCTTACCCGTAGAGAGTTCACCCGCCTGGCGATGGCCGGGGCTGCTTCCCAAGTGGTTTCGCCGCTGTTGGCGCAGGGGGGCGATCACAAGATTGGCTATTGCATCATCGGCCTGGGCCGTATTTCGATGGATCACTTTATGCCCGGAGTGCTGGCTAGTAAGAATTCCAAGATCACTGGACTGGTGAGCGGACACCGCGATAAGGCTCTGGCACAGGCGGCTAAGTATGGGGTTGCGGAGAGCTCCATTTATAGCTACGAGAACATGGATCAGATCAAAAACAACCCGGCGATCAACGCCGTGTACGTGGCGCTCCCGAACAGCATGCATGCGGAGTACACCATCCGCTCGGCACGCGCGGGCAAGCATGTGTTGTGCGAAAAGCCGATGGCGACTTCGGTTGCGGATTCGATGGCGATGATCAAGGCGTGCAAGGAGGCGAATAAGAAATTGATGATCGCTTATCGCTGCCACTATGAGCCGACGAATTTACGAGCGATGCAGCTGATCCGGGAGGGAAAGCTGGGAAAGATCCAGGCGATTGAGAGTGCTAATGGTTTTAAGGAAAGGGCCGGTGAATGGCGGCTGGACCGCAAGCTGGCTGGTGGCGGGCCTTTGATGGATATGGGGGTGTATTCACTGAATGCTTGCCGGTATCTTACGGGGGAGGAGCCGGTCGACCTTAAGGGGTATTCGTCGGTGATCGATCATGACGGGCGGTTCGATACGGTGGAAGAGAATGTGTCCTGGACGATGAAGTTTCCCTCCGGGGCGGTGGCTAGTTGTAACACCACTTATGGCGCGTCGATGAATGGGTTTTACCGGGTGCATGGGTCGTTGGGTTTTTTGTATGCGGAGCCGGCGTTTCCTTACCAGGGGCTTCATCTTACGGCTCAGTTTGCTGATCCGGCGGGGGGTAAGCCGATTATGCTCGATGAGCCTAACCCGAGTAAGGACCCTTCGCAGTTCACTACGCAGGCGGAGTATTTCTCGGATTGTATTGTGGAGGATAAGACGCCGAAGACGGCTGGGGAAGAGGGGTTGCTTGATATGCAGTACATGTCGAAGATTTATGAGTCTTGCGGATTGCCTTCGCTGTGAGGTTGGGGTGCTGATTCCTCGAAAGTGCTTCCGCTGAGGGATGAGAACTTTGTTGCGGATTGAGGGAAACTGCAGATTCTCTTGTAACGACAAACATGACCGGGTTTCCATTTGGGTTCGGTCCACGGCACGCCGGGACAGGTTGCATGGATCCCAGGTCTCAAAAGCGAGACCTGGGGCACCCTTCGAATTTTTCCGACACAGTTGGCTTAGGAGTGGTCGATCGCGATCCGCGGTATTCCCCACATCTCGCGAAGAAGTGACGAGATGTGGGGACCGGGTTGGGGAGGGACAGGGGTTCAACCACCGGCGATAGAGGGGATCACTAGTACTTCGTCGCCGTCTTTGAATGCGTATTCGTCGTTGCCTAGGAAGCGGATGTCTTCTTCGTTGACGTAAAAGTTGATGAAGCGCCGGACCTTGCCGTCGTTGTCGCGGAGGTGGGGCTTGAGCGCGGGAAAGCTGGTCTCGATTTCGGTGATCAGCTGGGGTAAATTTTGGGCCGCGGAGTGGATCTCCCGGGTACCGTTGGTGTGTTTCTGAAAGGCGCTTGGCAAGACCACTTTAACGGACATAGGCTTCCTCTCTATCGTGCTCAGCATCCTTCTCAACCATGGCTTCAAAATCAGCCAGACGCGGGCGAATCGCCTGCTGTTGTTCGTAACTGCCCTGCAATACGTCCAGGGTCTTCAATCCGTTGCCGGTAATGGCGACCACGGTTAGATCGTTGGGAGCAATTCGGCCATGGGCATACAGACGCGCGGTTACCGCGGTGGTGACTCCCCCAGCCGTTTCGGTAAAGACGCCCTCGGTTTCGGCCAGTTCCTGGATCGCGGAGACAATCTCCACGTCGGAGACATCCTCTGCCCAGCCGCCGCTCTCGTTGATGGCGCGGATGGCGTAGGGTCCATCGGCGGGATTGCCGATGGCCAGCGAGCGGGCGATGGTGTTCGGCCGCTGCGGTTCGTGGTGCGATAGGCCATTCTTTACTGCATGGGCGATGGGCGAGCAGCCAGTGGCCTGGGCTCCGAAAAAGCGGACTGGTTTGTTTTCGACCAGGCCGAGCTCGATCAGCTCGCCGAATGCTTTGCGGATCTTGGAGATCAGGGCGCCTCCGGCCATGGGCACCACCACGTTGTCGGGCAGGCGCCAGCCGAGCTGCTCGGCGATCTCGTAGCCCACGGTCTTCGAGCCCTCGGCGTAGTAGGGGCGAAGATTGACGTTCACAAATCCCCACTCGTAGCGCTCTGCGATCTGCGAGCAGAGGCGGTTCACCTGGTCGTAGTTGCCGTCAATCCGCACCAGGTTCGCGCCGTAGACGCGGGTGTTCAGAATTTTGGCGGGCTCCAGGTCCGTCGGTACCAGGATGTAGGTCTTCAAGCCCAGACGGGCGGCGTGCGCGGCCACAGCGTTGGCGAGGTTGCCAGTCGAGGAGCAGCCCACAGTATCGAAGCCGAAGTTCTTTGCGGCAGCCAGGGCCACGGAGACCACGCGATCCTTAAAGGACAGTGTGGGCAGGCAAACGGCATCGTTCTTAAGGTAGAGATTGGTGGCGCCGATGCGCTTGGCCAGGCGCGGAGCCGCCATCAAGGGCGTCATCCCAGAAGGGGTGGTGGGCACGTAGTCGTCCGGCACCGGCAGCAGGGCCTGGTAGCGCCACATGCTTTGGGGTCCGCGGGCAATGGCCTCGCGGGTGAAGGTTTTTTTGGCCGCAACCAGGTCGTAGGCTACTTCTAGCGAGGAAAAACACTCATCGCAGGCGGAAAGCGGCTGATTCGGGAAACGCTTGCCACATTCCCTACAACACAATTCGTAGAAAGACGCCATCATGCCCTCTAATCGAGAGCGACGGATGCACGGGCACTGCGTGACGAACTCTAAAACTGCGGTGCTGCATGGAATTAGCGAGATGCGCTTATAGCTGCACCCCGAATCTCATGTTCCCCGTTTCTTTTCAGAACGCAGGAGAGAGTTGACACCATACTCCTAGATTGCCTAGGCAGGTTGTCGTGGCGTCACAGGGCCCGTCCCTCAGCCACTCTTCATGAAATTCAGGCTCGCTCACAAGGAGCAAACTTGAATATTCGAGTTTTAGCACAGTCGCCTACGGACCGCAAGTAGCGTCTTCAGCCAACAAGTCAACCCGGAAGTGCATCTGATTGGTAACATTAGATAGGAATCCAATTACCGAGCCTGCGGAGGGGTCTGGTCCGCTCAAAGAATCGGAACTTCATGACGGAAACCAGTCCACAGTCCTCTCGTAGCGCTTGGCGCGAGCGAATCGAAGCGCTCAAGAATGTACCGCCGGTACTCGGCATTTTATGGCAATCCGGCCCGGCCGTGGTTACCTGGGGCATCATCCTGCGGGTTTTCGTGGCCGCGTTGCCCGCAGCCATTGCCTTTATCGCGGCAAAGATCATCAATGGCGTGCAGCACGTTTTCAGCCACCAAGGCATGCCTCCCCACTTTTGGTGGCTGGTGGGGCTGGAAGCCGTGCTTAATGTGCTCTCCGGGCTGCTCACGCGCGGTGTCGATTATAGCGACAGTCTGCTGGCTGACCGTTATACCCACTTCGTCAGTATCCGGGTCATGCGCCAGGCAGCAGCGCTGGACCTGACCACGTATGAAGACCCTGTCTTCTACGACCGCCTGGAACGGGCCCGGGTGCAGGCCACCGACCGCCTGGCGATGATCCAACAGATGGGCCGGTTGTTCCAGCAGAGCCTGACCACGCTGATCTGGACCTCGATCCTGCTGTGGTACTCCCCTTGGCTGGTGCTTCTGCTAGCCCTCGGCGTGCTGCCTACGTTCCTGGGTGAAACCCATTTCGCGTTCCTGGGATATGCGAAGAACTTCCGCCAGACTCCGGCTAAACGGCAGATGGATTACCTGCGCCAGGTAGCCGGCAGCCGGGAAGGCGCCAAAGAACTCAAGCTCTTCAATTTAAGCGACTACCTTACCAATCGCTTCACGCAACTCTCCCAGGGTATCTACGAGGAGAATGTTGCCCTCTCACGCAGGAAGCTGGTGGCCGGTGGGCTGCTCGGCGTGATCGCTACACTCGGGTATTACGGCGCTTATGCCTTCGTGATCTGGCGTGCGGTTACGGGCAACTATGACAACATCGGCGAGTTCTACTACCTGACCAATGCCATCATTCAAGCTTCCAGCAATTTGCAGCAGGTGTTTTCTACCGCGTCGGGGATAGCGGACCAGGCTCTCTTCCTTACCGATTTGCTGGCCTTCTTCGAGATGAAACCCACGGTGGTGTCGAACCCCAATGGGCCGTTGATACCGCGCCCGATCCGGCGTGGTTTTGAGTTTCGCAACGTCAGTTTTGCTTATCCGGGAACCACGCGGCGGGTGCTGAGCAACTTCAACTTCACCCTGGGCGTGGGCGAGCGGATCGCGCTGATCGGGGAAAATGGCCAGGGCAAGACGACCGTGGTCAAGCTGATTACGCGGCTGTACGACCCGACCGAAGGCCAGATTCTGCTCGATGGCATTGACCTTCGTGATTACAAGTTGGAAGATCTACACCACGAAATTGGAGTCATCTTTCAGGACTTTATGCGCTATGAGATGACGGCCCGGGAAAACATTAGCGTGGGGCGGGTGGAAAGCGAACACTCGCAGGCAGAGATTGAATCGGCTGCGCATAAGAGCCTGGCCGAAAGTGTGATCGCCAAGCTGCCCGGTGGCTACGACCAGATGCTGGGCCGGCGCTTCGAGAGCGGAGTCGAGCTTTCGGGCGGGGAATGGCAGCGGGTCGCGTTGGCGCGGGCTTACTTGCGCGATGCGCAGCTGCTGGTGCTGGATGAACCTACGGCCGCGCTGGACGCCCGCAGTGAGCTGGAAGTTTTCGAGCGCTTTGCCGAGTTGACTATGGGGAAGATGGCGCTGCTGATCTCGCACCGTTTTTCGACCGTGCGGATGGCGGATCGCATCGTTGTGCTTGAGGGTGGAAGACTGGTGGAAGAAGGAACTCATCCGCAACTGATGGCGCTGGGCGGGCGCTACGCAAGTATGTTTGAAATGCAGGCGGCAAGCTACCGCTGATCCGTCTCAAAGTACGAAGAGAGAGACTTTATGACCGACACCATATCCGGCCAAGCCGTTTCTACGGACCCATGGTTCCAGCGCTCTTACTCCCCTGAATCTGTGCGGAGTTACGCCGATCGGGTTGCCCCGGGCTGGCACGTTGCGCACAAGCCGGAAGGTAAGGGCAGTTTTGGAAGCCGCATTGACGCCACGGCTCAGTCACTCGACCAGCTTTTTGTGATTCTCGACGCCAGGCCGGTGCCCACTTACCTGCGAGGGGAGCCGCTGGACCCGTTACTCGAGTTGCGGCAAAACCCGCGGCTGCTGCGCTCCGTGGTTACCGAGGTCTCGACGGTACGCAAGAAGTTGGGCCGCTTACCCCGCGTGATCCGCGAACACGAGAACGACGAGCCGCGCATCGTGACGGTGGCCGACGCCTACCTGCAAGCTACCGGCTCGGAATATAACGCCGATGCCATCCAAACGTTCATCACCCGGGTGCAGGAATACGATGCACTGGAACTGCAAGAGCTGTGGGCTCTGGCCCCGGTGATGAAATTCCTGTTGCTGGAAGAGGTCATCGTGCAGGCAAACGGGGTCATTGCGGATGAGAGTTCGCACACGGAGGCGGGCGCCGAACTGCTGAAAACACGCATGAGGAGTCTGCGGGACATTGGGTACGCGGATTGGTTCACGATGATCGAGCCATTGGTGGTGTATGACCCTGTTTTGCAGCAGGATCCCGTCAATGCTTACCGGTTTATGGACTTCGATAGCCGCGAGGCCTACCGCAAGCGGGTGGCGGAGATTGCGCGCTACTCCGATTGCTCGGAGTTGGAAGTGGCGCAGGCGGCGCTTGCCCTGGCAATGGAATCGAAGGAAAAACAGCGGGTGGAGGATCCCCGGCTTCGCGCGCGGCGCGCGCACGTGGGCTACTACATCATTGACCGGGGCTTTCCCATGCTGGCCTCGCGGGTCGGTTATCGCCCTCGCTTTATCGACCGCCTGCGGCTGACGATCTGGAACAACGCGGATGACTTTTATATCGGCGGCATTCAGATCATCACGGTGGTGCTCATTGGCCTGATTCTGGCTCCGCTGGTGCCTACTTATCCAATCTTCGGCGGCCTTACGCTGGCTTTCCTGCTGCTGTTACTCCCAGTCACACAGGGTGCGGTCGACCTGGTCAACAACACGGTCACCGCGATTTTCAAAGCCTATGCGTTGCCCAAGCTAGACTTCTCCAAAAGCGTTCCCCAGGCGTTCACTACGTTAGTCGTCGTGCCTACGCTGTTGATGAAGGAGAAGCAGGTACGGAAACTCTTCGATGACCTCGAGGTCCGCTACCTGGCGAACCAGGATCCCCACATCCACTTTGGCTTGCTGACTGATTTGCCTGACTCGGTCACGCGGCCGCGGCAAAACGACACCGATCCCCTGGTCGAACTGGCTATTCAGCTGACCGACGAATTGAACGATCGCTACGCCAAGGCGGGAGCGGGATCGTTCTTCCTGCTGCACCGGCACCGCATTTTCAATGCCCGCCAGGGGGTGTGGATGGGCTGGGAGCGGAAACGGGGCAAGCTGCTGGATTTGAATAAGCTGCTCAAGGGGCAGTTCGATCCCTTCCCGGTGAAGGCCGGCGATCTGAGCGCGCTTACTCACGCGCAATACGTCATCACGCTGGATTCTGATACACAACTGCCGCGGGGCACGGCGCACACCATGATCGGTGCCATGGCGCATCCGCTCAATCGGGCCGTCATCGACCCTGAGCTGCGGATTGTCACCGAGGGTTACGGCATCCTGCAGCCGCGGGTTGGGGTCAGTGTGCAATCGGCGTCGCGGTCGCGGTTGGCCTCCATCTACTCCGGGCAGACGGGCTTTGACATATATACCCGGGCGATCTCCGATGCCTATCAGGACCTGTACGGAGAGGGCATGTTTACCGGCAAGGGCATTTACGAGATCGACGCGCTGCACGCGGTTCTGGACCGCCGCTTTCCGCGCAATTCCCTGCTCAGCCATGACCTTATCGAGGGATCGTACGCCCGGGTTGGGTTGACCACGGACATCGAGGTCATCGACGATTACCCCTCGCACTACAGTGCCTACAATCGCCGCAAACACCGCTGGCTGCGGGGCGACTGGCAGATCGCGCAATGGCTTTTCAGCAAGGTTCCGGATGAATCCGGCCGCTATGTCCGCAATCCCATCTCGACTATCTCGCGCTGGAAGATCTTCGACAATCTGCGCCGGTCGCTGGTGGAAGTCTCTACCTTTGCCTTGCTGCTCGCCGGATGGCTGGGCCTGCCTGGCGGTGCACTTTACTGGACAGGGGTCACCCTGTTCCTGATGTTCGTGCCCACCATGGTCCAGTTCGTCTTCAGCGTGGGCCGCGCCTACGTTACCAAGCTGCCGGGCGCCATGCGCGATGCCATCAGCGGCTTTGGGCAAGGCACGTTTATCGCCCTACTCACCCTGGTCTACCTGCCCCACCAGACGCTGCTGGCGCTCGACGCCATCATCCGCTCGCTGGTGCGTAGCTTTATCACCGGGCAGCGGCTGCTCGAATGGGAAACCGCTGCTGAGTCCGAATCGTCGGCGCAAAAGCGCACTCCGGTCGACCGCTACCTCGCCTTGACTCCCCTGGTCGCACTGATTGTCGCGGTATTGGTATTTCTGCGCCATCCGGAGTCGCTGCTGGTAGCCCTGCCGATTCTTATCCTGTGGGGCCTTGCCGGGGGCATCACTGCCTGGCTCAATAACCCGCCTCAGCAGACCAGGCGGCAGCTCACGACAGAGGAAGATACCTTCCTGCGCCAGCTGGCGTTGAAGACCTGGCGTTACTTCCACCAGTTTGGCGGTGAAAGCCACAACTACATGGTCCCGGACAATGTCGAGGAAGAGGGTTTGTTTGAAGCGGCTCGCGTGTCGCCTACGAACTATGGCCTGCTGCTCAATGCACGACAGGCCGCGGTTACATTTGGTTATTTGAGCATTCCTGAATTTCTCGAACTGAGCGAGCGCAGCTTGCAAACTTACGACAAGCTGGAGAAGTTTCGTGGACACATCTACAACTGGTACGACACGCGCACGCTCGCGCCTATTCGGCCTATTACCATTTCTTCGGTAGATAGCGGCAACCTGGCGGCATCGTTCTACACCTTGCGCACTGGTAGCCGGTTATTACTGCGCGAGCCGCTACTTAACCGCAGCCTCTTTGGCGGTGTCCACGATCATTGGGAACTGCTGACGAGCTTACCGGATGCACCAGCGGGGCTGAAGGCGCTGACGCCGCCGGCGGCGGACGCTAACGTGGATGCGTGGATCGCATGGGCCCTGGATACGGTTGACTCACCAGAGTTTTCAGCGCAGGCGGAAGGCGAAGCATCCTGGTGGCTGGCAGAAACCCAGCGCCGCGTTCGTGCTCTGACCGGGTTGGCCAGCGATTACATGCCGTGGGTCTTGCCCAGGTTTGCACCGCTGCTCGAGTTGCCTCAGCTGCACGGGGTTGCCGAGACGGCGGCCGGGGTGCAGACAGGAGCCGCTGTCGCACTGGCTGCCGATCTCGATGCTCGCATCGCGCGGGCCTCCACCACTCTACCGTCCGACTCACCCCTGGTGTTGCTGGCCGAAGAGCTGCGTACCGAGTTGGCGCCAGCGCGAGAAAACCTGAAGGCGCTGGCCAGCGGACTAAAAGATGTCTCCTCGGAAGCCATGCGTTTTGCTACAGAAATGGATTTCGGTTTCCTTATGGATAAGTCGCGCCTGCTGCTGTCTATCGGTTATGAGATCGAGCGCCAGCATCTGCACCAGGCATGCTATGACCTGTTATGCAGCGAAGCTCGTATTGCCGCGTTCATTACCGTGGCCAAGGGAGAAGCCCCACAGCAAAGCTGGTTCAAATTGGGGCGCATCCACACCATGGCGTATGGGCAACCGGTGCTCATCTCGTGGACAGGCACCATGTTCGAATACATGATGCCGAACATCTGGATGCGTAGTTATCCTGACACACTGGTCTCGCGGACGCTCAATGGAGTGGTGGCTATCCAGCGCGCGTTTGGCAAGGAGCATGGGATTCCCTGGGGTATCTCCGAATCGGGCTGGGCGGGTAAAGACGACCACGGTCATTATCATTACCAGGCGTTTGGGATTCCACCCATCGCGTTGAAGTGGGACGCGGTTGCCGGGCCTGTGGTCTCGCCCTATTCTACGTGCCTGGCGTTGGGCATCGACCCAGTGGAGGCGCTGAAGAATCTCAAGCGCATGGCTAAGATGGGCTGGATGGGCGCTTACGGTTTCTACGAGGCGGCGGATTATCAGGAGTCCACCAAGACGCCCAAGCTGGTGCTGGAGTGGATGGCTCACCACCAGGGTATGTCGCTGCTGGCCGTGCTCAACTTGCTTTACGACAATATTGTGCAGGATTGGTTTCATGCCAATGCGCACCTGGAGGCGACGCAGTTGTTGCTGCATGAGAAGCCGATGCATGAAGCAGCGCTCAGGGCTGAGTTCCAGGCGGCGCAGCCGCGGAAGAAGGCCAGTTAAGCCGACCAGGACACAGCGGAATCTCAAAGCTGGCAGGTTTAGAGCTGTGGGTGCCCGGGGTTAGGACAGGGCTTTCGACGTTGGGTCTTGGGTTGCTGGGAACGATCGGTCTTAGAGGGCTCGATCTTTGTCGTTTTGCTCGTTCTTACCGAGTGCATTTTGCACGCCGCGGATCAGCGCTTCGGGGTTGAATTCTGCGCGGATAATCTCGTCGGGGCAGTCGCTGTCTATGGCCACGCGGTAGTTGCAGACAAAGGCAACATGCTGCAGCGGGTGAACCTTTTTGATTTCGTCGCAGAGCTCCTGGGCGCTTTGCACCCTGACGTCCGCCTCGACATCGATTAACACCAAGTCGTAGTCTTTTTCGGCGACCTCGTCGGCGGCCTGGCGTGAAAAGACTGTCGAATCTACGTCGAAACCATGCATGCGCAGTATTTCGTCGCGCAGCCCCATGATGTTCGCGCGGCTGCTTACGTGGAAGATGCGCTTCTTTCCATTGCTCTCTGTACCGTTCCCTTGCATCAGCCGATGCTACCAGCCCGACGGCGCATTAGACCAGAACGTACTTTTTCTGCACATGGTGGACGATCCATCTACTTGACCGCACCCGTTTTAGCATTAGTGCTATTGGGCAGCCCAATGGACGTGACCAGCATGTCTTCCTTGCGATAGATCAGGGTGGTTGCATTCAGTGAGGCAAGCTCGAAGCCGTGTCCATGGGTGATGGCATCCGTGGGACAGGCTTCGACGCAGTAACCGCAAAAGATGCACCGGTTGTAGTCGATGTTATAGACCTTGGCGTAGCTTTCAGCACTGGAGATTCTGCGCTCTGCGGTGTTTTCGGCTGCCTCAATGTAGATACAGTTGGCCGGGCAGGCTGCCGCGCACAGGAAGCAGGCAACACATTTTTCAAGACCATTCTCATCCCGCTGCAGCACATGAGCGCCGCGGAATCGGTCCTGAAAGTGAGCGCCGCGGTTAGGGCCCGGTCCGTCGGGGTAATTTTCTACCTCGGTTGGGTTCAGCATCTCGCGAAATGTGATGCTCATTCCCTTCGCCACTCCGGCTATGTTTCGCACAATGGACATGAAACAAGTATACGATGGCGGGCCAGTTTGCCATTGTTCGAGCTTCCGGTTTCAAGGACTTGCGTACGGGCTAACCAGGCGGCCGCTTATGCCCGAGACCCAGGCGTCGATTGCCAGCAGCAGCCTTCGTAGTGCCGGCGCTTGCCGCTCACCGAGGAAAGTGCGCACGTCCTCGGCGAGTGAAGCCATCTCCGCCGGAGCGTGCCGCGTATGGCGGGCGAAGTAAAGATCGCCGCGAGAGGTCAATAGCCGGCTCCAATACATCGCCGAAAGGGGAAGAGGAACCCAGCACATAATGGTCCGCAGTCCGAAGGGAGCAGCGGCCACCGCCGTGCCGTCCAGTGCCGCCCAGCCCTCCCGCACTGCACGGATAAAGCAGTGTACGGTATTGCGATCGCGGGCCAGGCGGCCGGGATCACAGCCGTTCTCATAAAGAGCTCCTGCCATTGCAGTGATGAAAACGGTATGGCGCATGAGCCAAGCGTTCATGTCTGGCACGCGATCCACGCGAAACCCGGATTGCCGAAAACAATCAACGACGTTTTGTGCGCTCGCCTCGACGGCTGTGTGTTGCTGCGGAATATCGCTGTATCGAATGATGCCGCCGTCACGGTATCCGGCGATTCCGGGAAACGCTAACACAGTCCGCGATCGTCCCAGAATTGTCAGCAGCTTGCTGGAGACATTGGCGTAGTTTCCCAGGAAGACAAACTGCGGAATTGCGGGCGCCCGTACGAGGTCGGCAAGGACACTTTCGATCTGCTCGCGGCGCACTGTCACCAGGCACATGTCTGCAGCAAAATCGGCCGGCAGCCTATCCAGAACAGGGAGCATCCGAGTGCAGATTTGCATGGTCTCGGCGTTCTGAATGGTCGCGCCTTGCTGATTAAGCTCTCTTGCTCGGTCTGATCGAGAAACCAGAGTTACCTGATGACCAGCTGTAGCTAGTCGCACGGCGAAAACCGTGCCTTGAACCCCTGCGCCGAATATCACGATTCTCACGGTCGACCTCAAGCCCGGTCAATCTTTCCAATCGATGACCAGCGCGGCCTCGATATAAACAGTAGCCCGTGCTCTTGCTCTTGTCAGTTACGCGTGGCATTTAGATGCACTGCTGTGTTATCAACGACAGCTCGGTCATCTTTCATCCATACCTGCCACGTCCAGACGCGGTTATCTGCGCAATCTGAAGGCGAAGACAAGCCACGTGATGCCGCTGAATAGCTCGAAACCAGATAGCGCCTGAGTTGTGGGTCGTGCGGGCTGATTGAAATGGGTCAGAAACAAGATGCCCACAGACAGCGAGATAACTCCGGCCAAACCGAGAAGGAGCAGACAGCTTCGTTCCTCTCGCATCTTGATGGCCATGGCGGCTTGAAAACATCCGTTGCCCAAAGCGTGAATGCCGGCCAGAAAAGCGAGAGATTGAGGAGTCATCAGCATGGAAATGCCGATGTACACACCCAGCAGCAGTTCGAAGCAGCACTCACAAAGCGTGAGCCAGCGGAGGCGCAAATGGTGCTCGAATGCGAAACCGGATGCCACGCCCAGGAGAAGACCGTTGCCCAGCACGAAGGATCCCAGAAGCAGGCTGAGATAGACGAGGGTGACGGGATCGAAGAAGAAGATTCCCAGAAAGCTGCTGGCAAGAAAGAGGACGACGGCAAAGACGAGTGCCAGGCCGCCTCTCACCGCAAAAGCCCACCAGAACATTCTCAGATCTTTTATGGCTGATTCGAAGTTCATACCGCCGCTTCCAGGGAATAGTTGGCCGGCCGATCAGGACGGCTGTTACGAAAGAAGAAGTAGACGACGACACTCACCACTGCGGCATAGGCACACCAAAGGGAAGTAAACTCAAGCCGCCGTACCACCATCACCGTGAGCAGGCCCACCAGATTGAGCCACGCCAGCAAGACCAAAGGACGAAAACCAGAAAAGAACAACGCACCGCAGGTGGCAATCACATAAAGCATGGCGACCAACGTGGTGGTGGTTATCCGGTTCAAGTAAACGATGCCGTTGTCTCCCGCGGAAATCTGCAGGGGATAAGCGATCAGCCCCCAGAGGAGGTACACCCCGAGTGCACCGCCCAGGATTGAGAAGCCAAGCATTCTGCGGCGCTTATCTCGCGTTGGCTCAATGAGAAAAACACCCAGCGGCAACAAAAACGGCAGCAAGCCCTGGGCGTACAAGACGAAGGCTGCACCCGCGTCGTGGGCCACGATGGGCGGCAGTTTGTGATCGAGCCCCAGCCAGACAAAACCTTCTGTAAACTGGTGCAGGGCAAAGAGGAGCGGCATGGCGGCAAACAGGAACTCTCGCCTGTGCTTCACCTCGGTGATTGTCGCCACCCCGATGGCGCCAAGCACGGCGCTGCCGACAAAGTTTGCGCTAGCCGAAAAACACACGAAAACCCTCCGCCGGGCCAAGATTTCCTGAATGGCACAAACGCATCATACGTGAGCCTCACCCGGTTTCTCCGTGGGGTATCATTTGTTTCGGCCCGCGCCTCAGGAGCAATCACCGATGTATGCAGAGCACCACACCCGGAAGAGATTTTTTCTAGCATTCTGGCTTTTCGTTCTTAGCGCTATCTCTTTCCTCGACCGGACGAATATTTCGATTGCGGGACTCCAAATAAGTTCCGAGTACGGGCTGGGAAACCAACGGCTGGGGTGGATTTTCAGTGCGTTCCTGATTGGCTACGCCGGTTTTCAAGTGCCCGCCGGATGGCTCGCTTCCCGCTTTGGGCCGCGGCTGGTGATTACGCTGGGAGTGGTTTGGTGGGGCGTGGCCACGGCGCTTACCACGCTGATCCCCCCTGGCATTCCCCAGGCGGTGATGCTGCTGATCGGCATCCGTTTCGCGCTGGGCGCCGGCGAAGCCGTGATTTACCCGGCGGCTAACCAGTTCGTTGCTCGCTGGGTACCGGTGCAGGAACGCGGATTCATTAACGGACTTATTTTCGCAGGAGTGGGCGCGGGCAGCGGGCTCACTCCGCCCCTGTTGGCGTGGTTCATCCTCCGCCACGGCTGGCGGTCGGCCTTCTGGTTCAGCGCCGTGATCGGTGTGCTCGCCGGGGGCGTGTGGTGGTGGGCCGCACGGGACACACCAGAAGAAGATCCCAAGGTGTCTCCCTCGGAGTTGGCTATCATTCGCCAGGGCATCGTCGAGGATGTGGGCATTCATCCTGGCCAAGGTGCCGGCTCCGCACCCGTGGCCATATCATGGCGAGCCATCCTGAGCCGTCGCGATCTGCCGGCGCTGATCATTAGCTACTTCGGCTTCGGTTACACCGCCTGGATATTCTTCAGCTGGTTCTTCCTGTACATGGCGCAGGTGCGTGGCTTCAATCTCAAGGCCAGCGCTTTGTTTTCCATGCTTCCCTTTCTATCGATGACGATCGGCTGCCTGGCGGGCGGGGTTATCAGTGACCGCCTTACGCGGACCTACGGGCTGCGCGTCGGCCGTTGCGGCCTGGCTTCTGTGGCGTTCTTTTTTACCGCTATTTTTCTAGTGCTCGGGTCGAGAGTGCAAAGCCCTCAGCTTGCGGGCGTCATCCTGGCCGGGGGTGCGGGCGCTCTGTACGTTTCGCAGAGCTCGTTCTGGTCGGTGTCCGCGGATATTGCTGGAAGGAGTTCTGGGGTGTTTTCGAGCATGGTCAATATGGGGGCGCAGGTGGGGGGCGCGGTGACCGCCTCGCTCACGCCATGGGTGGCCCAGCGGTTTGGCTGGACTACGTCGTTCGCGATTGCCGCTGCGCTCGCCGTGGTCGGGGCGCTGCTGTGGATGACAGTGCATCCTGAACGGCCACTCAGCGCATGAGGACGATGATGAAGATATTCTCTTGGGTTCTGTTGTTGGTTCTGGGTATGCCCGCATTCGCTGCAGAGGTGCGGACACCGACGCAGGAAGGGATTGTGTATGGGGTGGCCGACGGACAACAGTTGACCATGGATTACTACGCGCCTAAGGGGGCGGGGCCGCATCCGATTGCGATCATCATCCATGGAGGTGGCTACCAGCGGGGTAATAGCAAGAGCGGCAGCGAAGCGTATTGCGCTGATTTTCTGGCACCCTCGGGGTATGCAGTGTTTTCCATTAACTATCGCCTGGCGCCGAAGTATCCCTACCCTTACATGGTGTACGACGTGCAACGGGCGGTTCGTTTCATTCGCCATAATGCAAGCCGTTGGGATGGGCAGGCGAATCGCATTGCGCTGGTGGGTGGTTCCGCGGGTGGGTTCCTCAGCAATATGGTGGGGTTGTTGAATGCACCCGGTGATGCTTCCGCGGCTGATCCGGTGGACCGCGAGAGCGCGCGGGTGCAGGCTGTGGTGACGCTGTTTGCGCAGAGTAGTTTTGCCACCGTGCCGCTGAATGCGGATGTGCATGCGTTGCTTGACCCGGTTATCAAGGAGAAGGGCGAAGCGGAAGCGCTGAGGGTGGCGTCTCCTATTACTTATGTTTCCAGGGGTGACCCTCCGTTTTTGCAGATTCTTGGGGATAAGGATGAGTACATTCCGTTTAGTGAGGCGACGAATTTGGATGCGGCGCTGCGGAAGGTGGGGGTGCCGAGCGAGATTATTCGGATTCCTGGTGGGATGCATGGGACCGGGGGGTGGTATAGGTTGCCGGGCGTGCCTGATTGGGAGGTGCAGATGACCGAGTGGCTCAATCGTACGCTTGGACATCAGGGGCCTGTGGGCGAGGGGGTACGTAAACGGGAACCGGTTGGTGGGGTTCCGCCTGCTTGAGTTGTTGGTGCCCCATTGGTGGGCTTCTCACTATCGTTTAGTCTTACATTGTGGACTAGAGGTTTGGGTTCGCGGTATCCCACTAAGCTCCACAGGAAATCGGGGTTCTGGGGCACCCGGCATTGGTTAAAACGGTGGTTAAAGCTGTGGTGGGGCTTCGCCCATCTTTTTCGGCCCACGTATCCGGATTTCCTGCACGAGGCACCACCAGCACCCTCGTGTGCGGCTTTCATTAAGGAAAGCCGCATGAAGTTCGCCAACGCCAGAAAGCTCCACAGGAAATCCGGAGTACGCTGGGGCGAACGTGGGGCACCCGTCCAATACCGTTGGAATTTCGATCGGGTTACGGGTTACTTACCGTCCAGTTCAATGTCCAGTTCTGCAGCCAAGCCCTGTCGAAGTTTCAGTCCCGTTTACGTTCAGTTACCGTTCGGCTCCTATTTTTTTCAACGTCCAGTCACCGTTCAATTCGCGTCCGATTCTTGTTCAGTTCCTGTGGAGCTTCAGTCCAGCTTAGGTCCAATTGAGGTTCGGTTAGTGTTCAGTTCGCATCCATAGGTCGAGGTAGCTATATGCCGGGATGCCGTAGGCGCACGGCGTATAGAGAGTGATCGGTGAGGAGGTAGAGAGTGCGGTGATCTTTGCCTCCGAAGAGAATGTCGTGTGGGCGCTCGGGCACGTCTATGGTGCCTAGAAGTTTGGCGTCGGGTGAGTAGGCATAGATTTGGCCGGCGGCTAGATAGACGTTGCCTTCGGCGTCCTGGGCCAGGCTTTCTCCGCCCTGCTCTACGAACGTGGTGATCTGCGATAAGGATCCGTCTGGGTTGAGTAGGCCGCGGTAAGTACGCTGCTCGGCCTCATTGGTGGCGTAGAAGGGTTTACCTTCTGTTCCTTTTACTAACCCATAGGCTTCGAGCACAGGCGCCCACTTGGTGCCGAAATAGGGTTCACCCTGCACGATGGGAGCATCGGTGGGAATAAAAAGACTGTTGTCAGGAGAGACGAACTGAAATGTGGCGCGGCTCCCAAGACCCTTCTCGAACATTTGTTGCAGTGACGTATACGTATAGGGTTGGGTGGCAGAAAGAGTTGCTGCAAAGTCTCCGTTAAACCAGTAGTCGACTGGCATAGCGGGGGTAAGTCCGGGACGCTCTGCGGCGGGCTCGAGCCGGAGGACGGCGAGTTGGGCTTCGGGGTTCGTCGAGTCCGGGTGCAAGGCGTATGCGGTCAGATTCTTGCCGCCGGAAGAAATGACGATGAGGTCACCGGCTTTGTCAAAGACGAGGTTGACCGGATCGAGTGGAGCATCACTCACCACCACCGCGTGTTGCGACTCGGGCGACCAGCGGTAGATGCGCTGGAAGTGGGCGTCGACGAAATAGAGCTGCCCGGTTGCGTCGACGGCGGCACCGGAGATGTTAAAGAATCCGGTAGCCAGGCGCTCGACCTGCGCACCCTTTTCGATGAGGGTTGAGGTCGCGTGGGCTGCAGGTACTGGTTTGTTGTCAGAGAGGTCAAGCCAGGCGAACTCGCGGTCACGTACTTCTGCGTGGAGCGTCTGGTCGACGATGGCGTTTTCGAATGGCACCTTATTGGAGCGCACCGCCTGGCGGCAGGCTCCGGTGTCATCGCATAAACCGACGGAGCTGTTGGCGTCCACATGCACATTGCGAAAGTGGATGTTGTTGGAATCGGCCACCCGCACCGCGTAGGGGAAAGGCTTCTCCATGTGGGTGACGCGATAGCCGTGATAGTTGGCGATGGTTAGATTGGTGGAGTGGTCGATTTCGAGTGAAGACGCATCCTGACTTTCGCCGCTTTCCTCTTCGGTCTGGAGGGCGTAGAGCTGCCAGTTGGAAATATTCTTCAGTTTGATTTCCGCGCGCACGTGATGCTCGCTCGAGAGTTCATACACAAAGCCAGGGATGGTCGTATTCGACACCAGGATGCCGGCTTGGGCGAAGGTGTCGGGAGTCCAGATATTGGCGAAGGTTCCTCCACCTCCGTCGACCCAGAGGCTGGGATATTGCGAGTCCCAGGGGCGATGCGGGTTGGGATCGGCGGTATGGGTGGCGTTGTAGGGATTCATGCGGGTGCCATCAGGATTGTTGGTGCCGTGGCCGCCCAGGAATCGGACATCGTCTACGAGCGAGTCTTTGCCGGAGTGCCAGAGAAGACCGACCGCACGGGGATTGAAGCCGCCGGTAAAGATGCCGATACCAGTGATGATGTTGGCTCCGCCCGAAGGCGCGAGCAGCAGCGGCCTGGGGCCATCAGGGCCCTCGAAAGCAGGCGTGCCGTCGGGCAGGTCGAATTGTGTGGTGCTGGGGTGCAGTCCGATGAGCACAGTGCCGGGACGAAGGGTGAGGGTGTCGTGAAGGAGATAGCGCCCAGTGGGAAAGTAGAGCACTGGATGTTCGTCAATTGCCTTCTGAAGTGCGATCGTGTCGTCGACAACGCCGTCACCTTTGACGCCGACGGAGCGAATGTTGACCCACGTGCCGGGGTCAGGCAGCGCGGCGATCGCAGGGGGACCGGTAGGCGGCAGAGCGGCCAGCGGTGAAGCATCATAGCGAGTCTCGAAGGTTCCCTGCGCGCCGGCATACGCCAGGCTGAGGCCGTGGGAGAAGACATTGACCCGATACGTGTCGCCTACCTGGCGGAATTCGCGGCCGCTCTCTCGCAGCTTGGCGAAGACAGGCACGTGACTGCAGAGTACATTCTCGAAATTTATTTCGGTCATGCGGCTGGTATCGTTTCCGATGACAACTGCAGGACCCGTGATGCTTTCGAAACGGCTGTCTTTGATCCAAAGTTGATCGGAGTAGTGGGGATCGATGGAGACGGCAGTCGGGACGTTGCGGAATTGGTCGTGAACCAGGGTGAGGCCGGCTTCGTTTTCGCGGATGGCGGCTTCGCGCTGCCCGTCAAACGTGGAGTCGATGAGCGTGAACTGCCATGCGGGTGAGGGTTTGCGCGCCATGATCCCGAACTGGCCCCCGTGGAAATGGAGGTCCTCGGCTTCGTTGGCAACCTCATGGACACCGGCGAATCCGGAACCGATGGAAAAGTCTATGTGACTAAGAAAGGCATGCTGTGCCGCATGAAAGCGGATGGCGACTGCGCCCGCGTTACCCGGCCCGATCTCGAAGTCGACATTGCTGATCGCGGAGTAGAAGGTGCCGGGGTTGGCGTCGGGAACGTTGCGGTCGGGGGGCGGGACAACTCCCCGCGGTGTGGGCGGAGGATGATAGCCGGAAGGGGGTGAGCCCGCGGCGCCCTGGGGACGGGGCCGCGCGCCGGCGAAAAAGAACATGTAAGCTATGCCGTTTTGGTACCCGGGAGTGTTTTCACCCAGTACAAAGACGGGACGTTGGGAACCATAGCCGATAACACGCACGCCAGGCCAGAGATAGATGGTGCGGCTGATGCGGTAGCGGCCTGGGGGGATGAAGACTATGCCTTCGCCTTTCTCGGCCTGCAGTTTGTCGATCGCTGCCTGCACGGCTGCGCTATCGTCTTCTTTGCCGTCGCCGTGGACGTGGAATTCTTCCGCCGTAAGGTACACCGCCGCGGGGTCATCGAGCCGCGTGGGATAGGCAGACGAGGCGAAGCTGTTTGATGTAACTGAAAGAGTTACGAGCAATAAAAGAAGAATTTTCACGGTTCCTGCTCTGAAGATGGTCTTCCTCCTAACTCGTCTTTGATTAGTTTATCTCCATGAGCGCAGCAAGAGTTAGATACCACATAGTGGTATTCCAGTTTTCCTTTGACATTTGTCTATTGAGTTATCTATAAGATAATCCGCCCCCGTTACAGGCTAAAGGCGTACGGGGAAACTGCGTAAGTTTCTGCTTAAAGAGACATCGCAGTGTTGTGAGCAAAGGCTTCACCATTTTTCGGAGGTCACGGGACCATGAGTATTAAGAAGACACCAGCTCTCGCAGCTGTATTCGTTGTGCTGTTCAGCTTTTGCGCGGCAGCCGTTGCACAGGTAACGACAGGCAGCATCCTGGGAACGGTTCGCGATGCTTCGGGAGCGGTGGTTCCCGGGGCGACAGTAACCGTCACCGATACCGGCAAAGGCACCACATCCACCAAGCAGACGGATACAGAAGGTAACTACAGCGTTCCCTACCTTCTTCCTGGTACTTACAACATTTCAGTTGAGATGAAAGGCTTTAAGCGCGATATCCAGAACAACGTTGTTCTGGATATCGATCAGAAAGCCCAGGTCGACTTTGCGCTGGTGACCGGCGGAGCCAGCGAGACCGTGGAGGTAACCAGTGCGCCACCGCTGATTCGGCTTGACAGCTCGGAGCTGGGCGAAGTGGTGGGCAAGCGCGAAGTGCAGAACCTGCCGCTGAACGGACGCAATTTCGCACAATTGGTCTATCTTGTGCCGGGCGTCACCACTGGCCAGGCGGGTGAGAACCTCTCCGGCTCGAGTTCGTTCAATCCACGGGCCGCATCGGACTTTAATGCGCTGGGCAGCCAGGCCAATACGAATGCGTGGATCGTCGACGGTATTGTTGATAACGAATACACCTTCAACACGGTCATGGTGCAGCCTTCGGTTGAATCGATCGCCGAGTTCAAGGTGCTGACTGGGTCGTATTCGGCCGCCTATGGCGTGGGCGCCGGTGTGGTCTCGGTGTCCACCCGTTCCGGTGCGAACGCTTTGCATGGCGAGGTTTTTCTTTACCTGCGCAACAGCGCGGTAGACGCGCGCAATTACTTTGCCCGTGTGGGAAGCTCGGTACAGAAACCTGCTTATCGCCGCGGCCAATTTGGCGGCGCGGTTGGCGGGGCGATCATCAAGGACAAGCTGTTTTACTTTGCGGATTACTACGGACAGCGTTCGTTGAAAGGCATCGTTAACTTGAACAATGTTCCGACTGCTGCGGAACGAATCGGCGACTTTAGCGCCTACACCAACACCAGTGGCACGCTCATCCCCGTCTTCGACCCGCTCACCACGGTATCTACGCCAACGGGCTTTACGCGGACCCAGTTCATGGGCTGCAACGGCAACCAGCCCAACGTGATTTGCCCCACGCGCCTCAACCAGGTGGGTCTTAACCTGGCCAGTATTTATCCGCTGCCAACGGGTCCTGGCAGTTTCAACAACTACGTTTCCACCGCCGACCAGATCATCGACGACAACGGCGGCAATGCGCGCGTGGATTATCACTTGAGCGACAAGGATTCCATGTTTGGCCGCTTCAGTTATGAGAAGTTTGTCCAAAACGCTCCCAACCCTTTGACTGGCGGCCAGGGCACCTGCTGCCTTCCCACGCCTGCGTCAGCAGCCAAGCAGTTCGACCTCGGACCTTACGTGGCCGGCATTCAGCTCACCACGTTGATCGCACAGGGCCTGGCGCTGAATGAGACACACGTTTTCAGCCCGTCTCTATTCAACGAGTTCCGCGCCGGTTATGCGCGTACGAATCCCTTCACGACGCAGTCGGATTTTGGTCACAACTCCTCAACTTCGCTGGGTATCCAGGGACTGAATATCTCGCAGTACACCACCGGCCTGCCCAACCTCACCATTGGCAGCGCCTGCGGCAACGAGTTCACGTGTCTGCAAGGTGGAACTGCTTTCCTTCCGGCGCACCCGGTCCAGACCGACATTCAGGTCGAAGACACATTCTCGTGGACAAAGCAGAATCATTCGTTGAAATTCGGCTTCCGCTATGTGCGGGTACTGGCCGAACCGTTTACGAATACCACCACCCGTGGCGGGCTGACCTTCAATGACAACTTCACGAACAGCGGCACTGCGGCGGCGGGCGGATCCGGCCTGGCGTCCATCCTGCTCGGCTTTCC
>Ga0182024_10005794_pt1 | contig 27450 bp, 29 predicted proteins | sample P32metaG_FD_120480 | JGI IMG/M metagenome (GOLD analysis project Ga0182024, IMG submission 120480) | Permafrost microbial communities from Stordalen Mire, Sweden - P3-2 metaG (Illumina Assembly) | ecosystem: Environmental > Terrestrial > Soil > Wetlands > Permafrost | place: Sweden: Stordalen...
AGCCAATTGGCCTATAGGGGCGACTTCAACGGGAATACGATCAACATAAGGTGGCTGATCAGTCGCAGATGGACGATCCAGACGTTGCTCCGGTCGGCGGAGGCGGAAAGGTTGGCGACTGAAGCGATCGCGGCGCCGTGGGCGGAGCTGAATAGCGCTTGAATACGACGACGTGCCAGCCGGCTGAGCACCGGCTGGCCGTCGGACTCGAGCTTGACCAGGTCGGTATCTTCATCGATGCGGCGCTGGCGAGGTCGAGCCGGTGAAGACGCATTTCCTGTGGCGGCCGCAATTGCGCGATCCGGCCGACGAGTTCGTGCGTGAAAAACCAAAGCACCTATCCGCTCCGTCTGCCGCGCTCGGTCAAGGCGGACTCGAGCGCCGCGCAAAGCAAGATGGCACCAGCGTCAGTCAGTTCGTTGCAACCGCTGTTGCGGAGAACCTGGCAGCTATTGAGTACGGGCGAAGTTTTCGCTAGACCGCTCGTTCCGGACGCATGCGGGCAAGACGCCCGCGTTCCAGCTACTCCAGCGCCTTGACGATCTCGTCGCACATCTTCTTGGCGTCGCCGAACAGCATCATCGTGTTGTCGCGGTAGAACAATTCGTTCTCGACCCCGGCATAACCCGAGGCCATCGAGCGCTTGACGAAGAGCACCGTCTTGGCGTGCTCGACATCGAGGATCGGCATGCCGTAGATCGGCGAGGAATGGTCGGTCTTCGCCGCCGGGTTGGTGACGTCGTTGGCGCCGATCACGAAGGCGACGTCGGTCGAGGCGAAGTCGCGGTTGATCTCGTCGAGCTCCTTCACCTCGTCGTAGGGCACGTTGGCCTCGGCCAGCAGCACGTTCATATGGCCGGGCATGCGGCCCGCGACCGGGTGGATCGCGTATTGAACCTTGACCCCGTCCTTCGTCAACAGGTCAGTCATCGCCTTCAGCGAGTGCTGCGCCTGCGCCACCGCCATGCCGTAGCCGGGGACGATAATGACCGAGCCGGCATTCTTGAGGATGAACGCGGCGTCCTCGGCGCTGCCCGACTTGACCATGCGATCGCCGGCGCCCGGGCCGCTCGGCGCGGCGCCGCTCTCCGTGCCGAACCCGCCGAGGATCACGTTGAAGATCGAGCGGTTCATCCCCTTGCACATGATGTAGCTGAGGATCGCGCCCGACGAGCCGACCAGGGCTCCGGTAATGATCAGCAGACTGTTCGACAAGGTGAAGCCGATGCCGCAGGCCGCCCAGCCCGAATAGGAGTTGAGCATCGAGATCACGACCGGCATGTCGGCACCGCCGATCGGCACGATCAACAGAAAACCGAAGGCGAACGCCAGCAGCACCAGCAGCACGAAAACCGGCGGTCCCTCGGTCATGACGAACAGCACGATCAAGACGATCAGCGCCGCACCGAGCGCGGCGTTGAGCAGGTGCTGACCCTTGAAGACGAGCGGCGCGCCCGAGACGAGGCCCTGCAGCTTGGCGAAGGCGACGACCGAGCCGGTGAAGGTGATCGCGCCGATGGTCAGGCCGAGCGCCATCTCGACGAGGCTCTCGGGGCGGATGTTTCCCCTGATCCCGATGCCGTAATCCTCGGGCGCCGCGAACGCCGCCGCGGCAACGCAGACCGCGGCCAACCCCACCAGACTGTGGAACGCCGCGACCAGTTGCGGCAACGCGGTCATCTGGATCTGGCGGGCGGTGTAGGTGCCGATCGCGCCGCCGATCAGGATGCCGGCGATGATCAGACCGAAGCTGACGACATGCGGCGTCGCCAAGGTCGTCGCGATGGCGATGACCATCCCGACGATGCCGTAGAGGTTCCCGCCTCGCGCCGTGTCCGGCGAGGACAGGCCCCGCAACGCCATGATGAAGCAGATCGAGGCGATCAGGTACAGAAAGGCGGAATAGCTTTCGCCCACTGCTATTTCTTTCTCTGGAACATCTGCAGCATTCGTTGGGTGACGATGAAGCCGCCGAAAATGTTGACCGAAGCCAACGTCACCGCGACGAACCCCATCAACTTTGCAAAGCTGAAGCCGCGCGGCCCGGCGGCGAGCAAGGCGCCGACGATGATGACGCTCGATACCGCGTTGGTGACGCTCATCAGCGGCGAATGCAGCGCCGGGGTCACTCGCCAGACCACGTAGTAGCCGACGAAGACCGCCAGCACAAACACCGTCAGCTCGAAGACGAAGGGCGTCCCCGACGGCGCTGCCGCCGCCGGCAACGCGCTCAGTTGCTGCGCCAGCGCCTCGAGGTTCTGCGCGAGCGTCTTGGCATTGCCGGCGAGCTCGCCGGCGGTTTGAGCGAGCGAGGCGGGATCCGCCATGGCCTCTCCGTCAGCTGCTGGAAGCGGGAGCCGGCGCGGCCAGCGCCGGGTTGACGACCGCGCCGTCGAGGGTCAGCAGCGCGGCCTTGACGATCTCGTCCGACGTATCGATGTGCAAATTCTTCTCTTTGTCGATCAAGAGCGCGAGGAATGCCTGCAGGTTGCGGGCATAGAGCAGGCTGGCGTCGACGGCAATATGCGCCGGCGCGTTGGCGTAGCCGACGATCTTGACCCCGTTCGCCGTGGTCACGGTCTCTTCGGCCTTGCTGCCTTCGATATTGCCGCCGGACTCGACCGCGATGTCGGCGACCACCGAACCGGGCGCCATCACGCCGAGCATCTCCGCGGTCAACAGGATCGGCGCCTTGCGCCCCGGGATCAGCGCGGTGCAGATGACGATGTCGATGCGCTTCAACGCCTCGGTGACCAACTCCTGCTGGCGGCGCTGGTAATCGGCGCCCATCTCGCGCGCGTAGCCGCCGGCGGTCTCGGCGCCTTTCGCCGCCTCCTCGTCGACCATCAGAAAGCTCGCGCCGAGGCTCTCGACCTGCTCCTTGGCGGCGGCGCGCACATCGGTGGCCGAGACGACCGCGCCAAGCCTGCGCGCGGTGGCGATCGCCTGCAACCCAGCGACCCCCGCGCCCATCACCAGCACCCGCGCCGCCTTGATCGTGCCGGCCGCGGTCATCATCATCGGGAAGGCGCGGCCGAACGCGGCGGCGGCGTCGAGCACCGCCTTGTAGCCGGCAAGATTGGCCTGCGACGACAGCACGTCCATCGACTGCGCCCGGGTGATCCGCGGCACCAGCTCCATCGCCATCGCCGCGATTCCAGCCTTGGCGTAGGCCTGAACATCGGCGGCATGCTCGAGCGGCGAGAGCAGCCCGATCAGCGCGGCGCCCTTCTTGATCAGCTTCAATTCGTTGAGCTGGCCGCCCTTGCCGTCCAGCAGCGGGCGCTGAACCTTGAGGACGACGTCGGCGCCGCCAAGCGCCGTGGCTTCGTCGGGGGCGATCGTCGCACCGGCGGCCTGGTAGGCGGCGTCGACGAAACAGGCGCCGTCGCCCGCGCCGGTCTCGACCGCGACCTCGAGGCCCAACCCAACCATGTGCTTGACCGTGTCGGGCGAAGCCGCGACCCGCCGCTCGAACGCACGTCTTTCCTTGACGACCGCGACCTTCATCGCGCAAACGTCCTCTATCGGCGGTATCGATAACAAGCCGCAAAGTGCCGCAAGGCGCGTTGATTGTGAAGAGCGGGCCTGGAACCTCGGCTATGTGATTTCGCGGCCCCGACCCGCTTCTGCGGCAGCGAGAGGTAAACTGCGCGCCACGCTTCCGTCTTATTTTGCTCGCATGGTAGGGTTCGCCGTAATGCGCGCCCTGCCGTGGCGTGCGGCCCCCCCCCGGTCGGAAACAGATCCCCGCGGTTCGGAGATTGCATGAGTGAGGCGACCCCCACCGCAACCCCGCGGGCACTACCCGGAATAATCCCGAGGCTCGGACGTTGTCGTCGCGTTGGAATTATGGGGAATCGCCGGCCCGCGTGGTTTCGCGCGTGACTCCGGCGAGCGCGCGGTTCAGCGATCAGTTGATCGCAGTGCTGCCACGGCTGCGGCGGTTCGCCGGCGGCCTGACCCGATCGGCGAGCGAAGCCGACGATCTGGTGCAGGCGGCGTGCGAACGGGCGCTGACGCGGGAGCATCAATTTCAGGAGGGCACGCGGTTTGACAGCTGGATGTTCCGTATCGTGCAGACGATCTGGATCGATCAGCTCCGGGCCCGCGACGTACGCAAGGAGGACGGAGACATTGCCGAGGAGCGACTCGGAACGGATGAGCCGGTGCGGCGCGTCGAGGCGCGCCTCGCGCTGTCCGAGGTGCGGCGGGCGATCTCGCTGCTGCCGCCGGATCAGCGGGCGACGTTGATGCTCGTTACCGTCGAAGGCCTCAGCTACAAGCAGGCGGCGGAAGTCGCAGGCATACCGGTCGGCACGATCATGAGCCGCCTCGCCCGCGCGCGCGTCGCCTTGCAGCAGTTGCTCGATGCCGCCGGCGGCGAGCGCAGGAGTGCGAGTGATGCAAAAGCATAGCGACGAAGCGCTGGTCGCCTATCTCGACGGCGAGCTTGACGCCGAGGAGCGGGCCCATGTCGAGGCTTGGCTCGACGCCGAGCCGGCGGTTCGCGACCGTCTGCTGGCCCTTACCGAGTCGGCGGCGCTGGTGCGCAGCGCGTTTGCCGACATCGTCGGCGAACCTATCCCCGAGCGCCTGATCGCCGCGGCACGCGGCGAAACCGCCGCGGCTCCGGCTCCGGATGCCGAGATCGTCGTGTTGCGGCCGAGCGCGCCGGCACCTGCCGCGTCGTGGCGCTGGCACATCCAGATGGCCGCCGCCGCGGGTGTCTTCGGTCTCCTCGTCGGCGTGGGCGCGGGCTATTTCGGCAACGGCATCCTAGTAACGCCGACCCCGCCGGGCGAGCGCCAGATCGAGACCGTCGCGATGAACAACTGGCTCGACAACGCCGCCGGCGATTACAAGCTGGTCGTCAATGCCGGCGCCGACGCAATGCTCGACGTTCCGGCGAACGGCGATGGTGGAGAAGCGCTGCAGAAAATCAGCCAGAACCTGCCGCAGCAGGTCCGGCTGCCTGATCTGAAGCCGTGGGGCCTGACCTTTCGCGGCGCCCGGCTCGTCGTCGTCGAGGGCCGGCCCGGCGCGCAGCTCGTCTATACGACGGACAACAAGGCGATCGGCCCACTGGCGCTCATCATCGGTTCGACCAAGCAATCCGACCTCGCGCCGACCCCGGGCCGCCGCGACGACGTCAATCTGCTTTATTGGCGTCACCAAGGCCGCGCCTCGGTGCTCGTGGGTCAAAGCGACATGGGATATCTGTGGGGTATCGCCAACGACGTCGCATGGCAGCTCGACGCGATCTAGGCGCGGCGATACGCGCGGCTTGGCATCGCTCCGCGCGACCTTGTGTTAGGCTATAATTACCCGCAACTACCCGCGGCGACCGATTGGGGGGTCGGCCGATGCGTTTGCTGCTTATCGAGGATAACGAGCGGTTCGCGACGCTGTTGAAGCAGGGGCTCACGGGCGCCGGCTTCGCCGTCGACCTGATGACGACCGCGCGAGAGGCGACAACGGCGCTCGATGCCGGCCGCTGGGACGTGGTCGTGCTCGATCGTGGACTGCCCGACGGCGACGGGATCGACGTCCTGACGGAGATGCGCCGGCGCGACGACACGACGCCTGTGCTGATCCTCACCGCCCACGGCAGCCTAAAGGACCGGGTCACCGGCCTGCAGAGCGGCGCCGACGATTACCTAGTAAAGCCGTTCGCGCTCGAAGAACTGGTGGCACGGCTGCACGCCCTGCTCCGCCGCCCCGGCAATCTGCTGGGGCTGGCATTGAAGCTCGGCAACCTGACCCTCGACACGGTGGCTCGTCAGGTCTTTGTCGATGATCGCCCCATCACATTCTCGGCCCGCGAGATCGCGGTGCTCGAGCATCTGTTGCGCCGCAGCGGTCGCGTGGTGGCCAAGACGCTGCTGGAGAGCAGCCTTTACGGCCCGGCGCAGGAGGTCGGTTCGAACGCGGTTGAAGTCCATGTCCATCGCCTGCGCCGCCACCTCGTCGAAACCGGCGCCACGGTGCAGGTCCACACGGTGCGCGGCGTCGGCTACATGATCGGCCCGGGGGAATAGTGTTTCGCTTCCGCTCGGTCGTCGGCCGGACGATCGCGCTGCACCTGCTGGCGATCGTCGCCACCTCGATCCTGATGCCGCTGGCGCTCTATTTGATGCTCAACCACACCGCCGATGATCTTCATAAGCGCGCGTTGAGCGAACAGGCCGCCGAGTTGGCGCGATTCGTCGTGCGAGGTCCGGACGGCGCGTTGCGGCTGCAATTGCCGGAGCGGCTGGCCGAACTCTATTCCACGGATTACGGGCGCTATTCGTATGCCGTCGGCGACGAAAAAGGCCGAGTACTATTTTCGTCGTTCGTCGATGGCCGCTCGTTGACCAAAAGCGCGCCGCCGATGGACCGGATGATCTCATTCTCCGGCGCCTACGAGGGCGTTCACATATTCGGGGTGAGCGTTCCGACCGAGATCGCGGGTGAAAAACTGTGGATCGAGGTGTCGCAAGACCTGGCGCATCGCGATGTGCTGATCGACGATATCGTCGCCGATTTCTTTCCGCGGGTCGGCTGGATCACCGCACCCATCCTGTTTCTGCTGTTGGTCATCGACGTCGTCATCATCCGCCGTGCCTTGCGGCCGGTCGTCGTCGCGTCGAACCTGGCCGAACGGATCGGGCCGCTGCGTACCGATTTACGACTACCGGAAACCGGCATGCCGCGCGAGATCCAGCCGCTGGTCCATGCGGTGAACCAGGCGCTCGACAGGCTTGAGGAAGGCTTTCGCGGGCAACGCGAGTTCACCGCCGACGCAGCCCACGAGTTGCGCACCCCGCTTGCCATCTTGCGCACGCAGATCGACATGATCGCCGACCGCGAGCTTGCCCACTCGCTGCGCAACGATGTCGAAAACATGAGCCGGCTGGTCAATCAGCTACTGGAAATGGCCGAGCTCGAAACCCTTGTCATCGGACCCGGGGAAGTTGCCGATCTCGTCGCGGTGTCGGCCGATATCGCGGCGTACCTCGCGCCGATCGCGCTGGTGCAGGATAAGCGGGTCGCGGTGATCGGCGCGGACCTACCGGTGCTGGTCGCGGGCAATGCCGACATGCTCGGGCGCGCCGTCCGCAACCTTGTCGAAAACGCGCTCGCCCATACGCCGCCGCGCACCACCGTCGAGATCGAGATCGACACGGCGGGCGCGATCCGCGTCTTCGACCGCGGCCCGGGCGTACCGGCCACCGAACGCGAGCAGATTTTTCGCCGTTTCTGGCGGCGCGACAGGCGGCGTCCGGGCAGTTCGGGCCTGGGCCTATCGATCGTCGCGCGCATCGCCGAGCGGCACGGTGCCACGGTAGCGGTCGCCGACCGTCCCGGCGGCGGTGCTGTCTTCATTCTCGCTTTTCCAGCCGTCATCATGGGCAGGGCAGACGACAGAGCGGAGCTCGCTTCGGTATCGTAAGCGATACCCTATTCGGCGTGCTCGGACTGCAGCTGGATGTAGTTCTCGATGCCGATCTTGGGGATCAACCCGAGCTGGGTTTCGAGAAAATCGACATGCTCCTCCTCGCTTTCGAGGATCGATTCGAACAGCTCGCGACTGATGAAGTCCTTGACCGTCTCGCAATAGGCAACCGCCTCGCGCAGCCGCGGCATCGCCGCCTGCTCGAGCCTGAGATCCAATTCGAGCAATTCCTGAACGTTCTCGCCGATCAAGAGCTTGTTCAACTCCTGCAAATTCGGCAGGCCCTCGAGAAACAGGATACGGTTGATCAATCGGTCGGCATGCTTCATCTCGTCGACCGACTCCTTGTATTCGTAGTCCCCGAGGCGCGCCACCCCCCAGTGCTTCAGCATCCGGGCGTGAAGGAAATACTGGTTGATCGCGGTCAGCTCGTTTTTCAGCACCGCGTTGAGGTGCTGGATGACGGTCGGATCGCCTTGCATGGGCTGGCCTCCGCGGTTGAGCGAGTGAGCTTAACCCGAGAAACCAACAATCGGCTCGATGATTTGTTCAGTCGTCGCCGCCGGCTTCGACTTCGGCGCCGGGACCGCACTGGCGCAGCATTTGCCGGACGAACGGCACGCATTTGCCGCATTGCGGTTCGCAGCCGAGCGCGCGGTAGACCATCGCCACCGAACAGCCGCCATCGGCACTGTGCGCACGAACATCGCGATCGGTGAGGGCATTGCACAGGCAGATATACATGCGGGCCTCTGCGGCGGGGGGTCACGTCCTATTTAGCCTAGCTGCGAATGCTTCGCAACATCATTCGCCTGCGCATCAGGCATGCTTGAAGTGAGGGGATAACGTCGTGATCGTCATGTCGCGCGAGGCCGCGCCAGCGGCTATGGTAGGGCGAAAGTAACGCCCACCCCCGGAGGGACCCTAGAAATGGCCGACACCCCGACCTTTGGCCGCTATGCCGAAATCCCCTACGACAAGATGACCCCGGAGCAGCAGGAAGGCTATCGCTCGCTGGTCGAGACCCGCGGCCGCCTGCCCGGACCCAACAAGATCTATGTGCACAACCCCAAGCTGGTGAAGGTGATGGGGCCGCTCGGCGCCTATTTCCGCACCGGCTACTCGTTGAGCGAGCGCGAGCGCGAGATCGCCGTCGTCATCACCAACGCGCATTTCCATTCCGCCTACCCGACCAACGCGCATGAGCGCGCCGGCAAGGCCGCCGGGCTGCCGGCCGACAAGGTCGAGGCGATGCTCGCCGGCCTACCGACCTCGTTCGACGACGAGCGCGAGCAGGTGGTTTACGAGATGGCGATCACGCTGATCAATTCGCGCTGGGTGTCGAAGGGGCTGTTCGACCGCGCGGTCAAGGCTCTCGGCCATGAAGGCATCACCGACGTCACCTGCCTCATGGGCTTTTATTCGAGCGTATCGATGACCCTCGCCTTCTACGACGTTCCGTCAGGCGCCGAGGGCATGGCGCGTTAGGTTCTCAGGGGCGTTTTGCCGCCGCCAATAGGGTATAGACGAACGCCTTGAGCGTCGTGCCGGGCCGCGCGCCGAGGCGGGCGGCGGCCTGGTTGACGTGCGACAGGACACCGTCGTGGTAAAGCGCGCGGGCGTCGCCGATCGGCGCGCTGTCGGCGGACACCGCGGCGGCCGGGATGCCCCGTTGGTCGAGCGGCGCGAGGCGCGCGATCCCTGCCCCGTCCATCCCGACGCCGCCGTCGCTGAAGAAGCAGGCAAAAACGTCCGGCGCCACGGCATTGTCTGGCCGCCCGCCCGACAGGGCGCCATGCGATGCGGTGACGACGATCTGACCGGCATCCTCGGGTTCGATCATGCCGATCGAATCGGCGCAGACAAGGCGCGGCTCGCCGGGATTGTCGCGGAGGATATAGCGGGCGCCGTCGGTAATCGCCGGCGGCATCTCCGTCGGCGGGGCGGCCTCGCGCATCAGCTCGGCGCATTCGCGCACGCTCTGCCCCTTCTCGCAGCCAAGATCGGCGGCGGTCTCGTTGACGTGGCTGATGATGCCGTGCGCGAGCATGTGGTCGCCGTCGCCGATATGGCAGGTTTGCGCGTCCGCTGTCGCCGCCGCCATCCTGATCCGGTCGAGGAATTCGAGGCCGACGATGCCGGCATCGCCCTTGCCGATCCCGGCATCGTTCATGATGACCGCACGGACGGGCCATTTGGCGGCGTTGTATGCGTTGTACCGCCCGCCGTAGGAGCCCGAGACTGCAACATGTCCGCGATGCTCGTCGCGCAGGTTGGAGCAGCTCGCGACTGTCACGATCTTCACCGGCTCGCTTGACGTGGTCATCGGTCACTCCGGAACGGATCGATTTCAGGCCATCGAAAGCAACGGCGATATCGCTTAGCATGCGCCGCATAACCCGAAATAGAGGAAACGCCATGTTGATCGTCGACGCACAGGTCCACATCTGGTCGGCCGGGCCGCCGACCAACGCGATGCACCGCCAGGTCACTTCCTATTCCGCCGAGGAATGCATCCGCGACATGGATGCGGCCGGGGTCAGCGCTTGCCTTTTGCACCCTCCGGGCTGGGACCCGAACTCCGGCAAGATTTCCGAGGAGGCGGCGGCCAAATACCCGAAGCGCTTCGGCATCCTCGGCAATTTCCCGCTCGACAAGCCCGAGAACCGCGAGCTGATCGACACCTGGAAGAGCCGGCCGGGGATGCTCGGCCTGCGCTATGCGTTCACCGCGCCGCACCAGGCGAACTGGATGACCGACGGGACGATGGACTGGCTGTGGCCGGCGGCCGAGAAGGCCGGCATCCCGATCGCGCTGATGGCCTCGAACTATCTGCCGCAGGTCGGCCAGATCGCCGAAAAGCATCCGGGCCTCAAGCTGTTGATCGACCACTACGCCCGCACGCGCAATGCCAGCGACGACGCGGCGCACGGCAACCAGCCGGCGCTGCTGGCGCTGGCGAAGCACAAGAACGTGGCGGTGAAGTGCACCGGCGCGCCTGGCAATTCGAGTCATCCCTACCCCTACCGGAACATCCACAAATATACCCAGCAGATCGTCGAGGCGTTTGGCCCCGAGCGCAGTTTCTGGGGCACCGACATCACCCGCATGCCGTGCTCGTGGAAAGAATGCGTGACGATGTTCACCGAGGAGATGCCGTGGCTCAAGGGCCGCGACCTCGAACTCGTGATGGGCCGCGCGGTGTGCGACTTCCTGGGGTGGAAGCTGTAGGCGACGCCCAGCTGTCACCGGCGTCGCTTTTACCCGTCATCCCGGCGTAGGCCGGGACCCATTTTTCAGGGGTTCGACTGGCTGAAGGGTGGGCCCCGGCCTTCGTCGGGGTGACATGTTATTGTTGACCACGCTGCATTCGGTGGTGACCCATGGCCGATCTCGAACCGATCCCCTATTCCGACGCGAAGATTCGATCGATCCTCGAACGGGTGAAGACCATCGCCATGGTCGGGGCCTCGTCGAACTGGAACCGGCCCAGCTATTTCGTGATGAAGTACCTGCAGGGCAAAGGCTATCGGGTAATCCCGGTCAATCCGGCGAATGCCGGGCAGACCCTGCTGGGCGAGACGGTCTACGCGTCGCTGAAGGACATCCCCGAGAAGATCGACATGGTCGACATGTTCCGGGCCGCCGACGCGGCGCCCGGGGTGGTGGCGGACGCGATCGCGATCGGCGCCAAGGTGGTGTGGATGCAGCTCGGCATCCGCAACGACGAGGCGGCGGCAGCCGGCGAGGCGGCCGGCCTTGAAGTCGTCATGAACCGCTGCCCGAAGATCGAATTCGGCCGATTGGGCGGCGAATTGTCGTGGAGCGGGGTCAATAGCGGCATCATCCAGAACCGCGCGCCGCAGGCGCCGCGCCCGCGCCGGGTCAAGGAGCGCCCGGGAGACAAGGATTCCGCGTCGCATAATCTCAGCTACGGGTTCGAGACCCTGGCGATCCATGCCGGCGCCGCGCCCGACCCGACCACCGGCGCGCGCTCGACCCCGATCTATCAGACCACGGCCTATGTGTTCGACGATGTCGACCACGCCGCCTCGCTCTTCAACCTGCATAATTTCGGCTACATCTATTCGCGGCTAACCAACCCCACGGTGTCAGTGCTGGAAGAGCGCGTCGCCAGCCTCGAAGGCGGCCGCGCCGCGGTGGCGGCGGCTTCGGGCCACGCGGCGCAATTCCTCATCTTCTTCACCCTGATGCAGCCGGGCGACGAGTTCATCGCCTCGCGCAACCTCTATGGCGGCTCGCTGACCCAGTTCGGCCTCTCGTTCAAGAAGCTCGGCTGGACCTGCCATTTCGTCGATCCGACCGAGCCGGAGAATTTCCGCGCCGCGCTGACCCCGAAAGTGAAGGCGATCTTCATCGAAAACCTCGCCAACCCCGGCGGCATCGTCGTCGACATCGCCAAAGTCGCCGATATCGCGCACGCGGCCGGCATCCCGCTGATCGTCGACAACACGCTGGCGACGCCATACCTCTGCCGGCCGTTCGATTTCGGCGCCGACCTCATCGTCCATTCGACCACCAAGTTCCTGTCGGGCCACGGCAATGCGCTGGGCGGCGTCGTGGTCGAGAGCGGCAAGTTCGACTGGTCCCAGGGCGACCGCTTCCCCTCGCTGACCGAGCCGGAGCCGGCCTATCACGGGCTCAAATTCTTCGAGAATTTCGGCGATTTCGCCTTCACCACCAAGGCGCGGGCGGTGGCGCTGCGCGATTTCGGCCCAGCGCTGTCGCCGATGAACGCGTTCCTGACGATCACCGGGATTGAAAGCCTGCCGGTGCGCATGGACCGGCATGTCGAGAATGCCCGCAAGGTAGCGGAATTCCTCGCCGTCCACCCGAAGGTCGCCTGGGTGTCCTATGCCGGCTTGAAGGACAGCCCCTATTACGAGCTGGCGCAAAAATACCTGCCGAAGGGCGCCGGCGCCGTGTTCACCTTCGGGGTCAAGGGCGGGTTCGATTCCGGGGTCAAGCTGGTCGAGGGCGTGCGGCTGTTCTCGCACCTCGCCAATATCGGCGATACCCGCAGCCTGATCCTGCACCCGGCCTCGACGACGCACCGCCAGCTGACCGACGAGCAGCGCCTCGCCGCCGGCGCCGGCCCGGATGTCGTGCGTCTGTCGGTCGGGTTGGAGACCGCCGACGATTTGATCCGCGACCTCGACGAGGCGTTGGCGGCTTAGACGACGGACGCCGGCAATCCCGGATTGGCCGCACGCGCCCGTTGGATCCGGTACAACCGCTCGACCAGCATCAGCGCGAGTACGGTGGCGACCATATCCGCGGCATCGGAAACAATGTCGGCGGTTGTCGCGGATTTGAGGCTCTCCGCGGATTTAGCCCCTTCGGACATGCGGAAAGCGATCTGGCCGAGGGCGTTCGACACGATAAACCCAGCCCACCACCAGCCCAGCAGCGGATCGGTCGGCAGGCTCTGCCAGCGGATCGGGTCGATGCTGGCTTTCCAGATTTCCCGCATCGCCTGAAACGGTTTCCACAGCGACGCAATGGGGATGAAGAACCATCCGACGGACCATCCCGGCGTAAAACTCATCCCCACCGCGCCCAGTGCACGCGCGTTGCAGTTCGCCCGGTAGATCCAGCAGCAAAACAGCACGATCACGGCGAGCGCGACGACCAGATAGACAACCGCGATGAGCTGCTGTCTGCGGTCGTTCGAGGTGGCTAGATCCTGGAACTGGGAGACAGGTGTTTGGCCCGCCAATCCCAAGAGGCTGTATTGCGCGAAGCTCGACAGGATGGAGACGACGTGCACGGCCAGCGACAGGATGAGAAGCCCCTCGAGCCAGCGCGTCAGCCTCGTCGGATCGCGTAGCGGGGGCGCCGCATCGGGCATCGGCGGGCCTATCGGGCGCTGACGAGTTCGACCTCGAAAATCAGCGTCGCGTTCGGCGGAATGACCCCGCCGGAGCCTCTGGCACCGTAGGCCAGCTCGGGCGGAATGATCAGCGTGCGCTGACCACCGACCTTCATGCCGGAAATCCCCTCGTCCCAGCCGGCGATCACTTGCCCCGCACCAAGCTTGAACGTGATCGGCTTGCCGCGATCGCGCGAGCTGTCGAATTGGGCGCCCTTCGCCCCGTTCTTGTAGATCCACCCGGTATATTGCACCGAGACGAGGAAGCTTTTCTCGGCCGTCGTCCCATCGCCGATCTTGGTGTCGATGTATTTGAGCCCGTCGGCGAGCTCGATCGTCTTGCCCACCTGCGCCCCCGCAGGCGTGGCGGCAGCCACCGCGGAGAACGCAAGCACCGTGGCGACAATGGCAAAGCGGATCGACATCGCGAACTCCCTGACCGGGTTGCGGTTGACGAACGCCATCATGCAGGGTTGGCAATAGCCGTCGCAAGCGGGCGCGTGCTAGCGTTCCCGGCGATCCCTCACCCCCCAACGAAAATCGGAGGAATACCCATGGCCCAGTCGCAACCCGCTTCGGCCCGCGACGCGGTTCGCAATGTCGTTCCCGACCTGATCGGCTACACCGAGAAATGGCTATTCGGCGAAATCTGGGAACGCCCGCAGCTGTCGAAGCGCGACCGCAGCCTGATCGTCGTCGCGACCTTGATCGCGCTGGGCCGCGAGAAGCAACTGGTCGGCCATCTCGAGCGCGCGCTCAATAACGGGCTCACCAAGACCGAGCTTTCCGAGGTCATCACCCACCTCGCCTTCTACGCCGGCTGGCCGGCCGCGATGACCGCGGCGCTGGTCGCCAAGGACGTGTTCGAGAAGCATTGAGCGGCGACGGCCCCTCACCCCAGCCCTCTCCCCGCTCGCGGGGAGAGGGAGAATTCCGTCGGAGGAACGTGACATGAAAGTCGGATTCATCGGGCTCGGCACGATGGGTGCCAGCATGGCGGCAAATCTGCAGAAGGCGGGCCATGACCTGGTCGTCCACGACATAAGGCGCGCCGCGGCCGAGCGGCATCTCGCCGCCGGCGCGGTTTGGGCCGACAGCCCCAAGGCGCTCGCCGAGCAGGTCGAGGTGGTGTTCACCTCGCTCCCGGGGCCGCCCGAGGTCGAGGCGGTGGCGCTCCGGGCGAATGGGCTGTTGGCCGGCATGAAGCCGGACACCGCCTATTTCGACCTGTCGACCAACTCGCCGACGGTCGTGCGCCGCATCAACGCCGCGTTCGCCGAGAAGAATGTCTACATGCTCGATGCGCCGGTCAGCGGCGGCCCGCGCGGGGCAGCATCGGGGCGGCTGGCGCTGTGGATCGGCGGCGACGAACAGCAGTTCAACCGGCACAAGAAGGTGCTGGACGCGATCGGCGACGCGGCCCGCTATATCGGCCCGATCGGCGCCGGCTCGGTCGCCAAACTGGTGCATAATTGCGCCGGCTACGCGATCCAGACCTGCCTTGCCGAAGTCTTCACGATGGGGGTCAAGGCGGGGGTTGAGCCACTGGCGCTGTGGGAGGCGGTGCGACAAGGCGCCGGCGGACGGCGCCGCACCTTCGATGCGCTCGGCGACCATTTCCTGACCGACAGCTATGACCCGCCCGATTTCGCGCTGCGCCTCGCGCACAAGGACGTGACCCTCGCCACCGAGCTCGCGCGCGAGCTGAAGGTGCCGATGCCCATGGCCAACCTGGCGCACGGCGAGTTGACTTCGGCGCTTAACCGTGGCTGGGACGGCCGCGACTCGCGTGTTGCGATGAACCTTCAGAAGGAACGCGCCGGGGTGACGATCAAGGTCGACCCGGCCGAGATCAAAGCCGCGCTCGAACGCGACGGCAAATAGCAGTGGATTAACGGATCGGTATTAGGGCCGGACCCGCGCCAGAACGCGGGCCGGCGGAACAGGGGAGTGTGTCATGCGTAGGGGGGTAGTTGCGCTTGCGCTCGCAATTTGTGGTGCCGTCGCGCTGAGCACCGGCCCGGCCGCCGCACAAAAATCGGGCGGCGTCCTGAAGCTATATCATCGCGACAGCCCGGCCAGCCTCTCGATCCTCGAAGAAGCGACGGTCTCGGCGATCGCCCCGGCGATGGCCTTGTTCAACAACCTTGTGCTGTTCAACCAGCATGAGAAGCAGAACCGGCCGGAATTCATCGAGCCGGAGCTGGCCGAAAGCTGGACCTGGAACGACGACCACACCAAGCTCAGCTTCAAGCTCCGCCAAGGCGTCAAATGGCACGACGGCAAGCCGTTCACCGCCAAGGACGTCAAGTGCACCTGGGACCTCCTAACCGGGAAATCGACCGACAAGCTGCGGCTCAACCCGCGCAAGACTTGGTATCAGAACCTCGACGAGGTGACCGTCGACGGTGACTACGCGGTCACCTTTGTCCTGAAACGGCCACAGCCGGCATTGCTGATGCTGCTCGCTTCGGGCGACTCGCCCGTCTACCCATGCCACGTGCCGGCGGCGAAGATGCGCACCCACCCGATCGGCACCGGCCCGTTCAAATTCGTCGACTACAAGCCGAACGAGTACATCAAGCTGGCGAAGAACCCCGATTACTGGAAGCCGGGGCGGCCCTATCTCGATGGTGTCGAATGGACGATCGTCCCCAACCGGGCGACCCAGTCACTCGCCTTTATCGCCGGCCAGTTCGACATGACCTTTCCCTACGAGGTCACCGTGCAGATGGTGCACGACATCAAGAGTCAGGCGCCGGCCGCGATCTGTGAAATCGATCCGACGATGGTTTCGTTCAACTTGCTCGTCAATCGGGACAACCCGCCCTTCAACGACCCCGATATCCGCCGAGCGATGATGCTCACGATCGACCGGAAGTCCTATCTCGACATCATCTCCGAGGGGCAGGGGCAAATCGGCGGCGCGATGCAATCGCCGCCGCCAGGTCTGTGGGGATTGCCGCCGGAAATATTGGCAACCATGCCGGGCTACGGCCCCGATGTCGAAAAAAGCCGCGCCGAAGCCCGTGCTTTGATGGAAAAGCACGGCTACGGCCCGAACAACCGGCTCTCGGTCAAGGTTCAGACCCGGAACATCGCGCAATACCGCGACCCGGCGGTGATCCTCATTGACCAGTTGAAGCAGATCTACATCGATGGCGAACTTGAGGTCGTCGAGACGGCCAACTGGTTCCCGCGCATCGCCCGCAAGGACTATACGGTGGCGGGCAACCTTAGCGGCAGCGGCGTCGACGATCCGGATGCGTATTTCTTCGAACACTATGCCTGCGGCTCGGAGCGGAACTACACGAACTATTGCAATCCCCAAGTCGAAAAGATGTTCGTGCAGCAGTCGGAAGAAGCCGATCCGGAGAAGCGCATGAAGCTCGTCTGGGAGATCGACAAGATCCTGACGGAGGACGGAGCACGACCGATCGTCTACCGATATAACCTTGCCACCTGCCACTATCCGCGAGTGCACGGGATCACAACGATGGTCAACAGCATCTTCAACGGCTGGCGCTTCGAGGATGCCTGGCTTGACCAATAAGCTGCCATCCGCGTCCGCGGGGGCGGCCGCCGTGAAACGGCGATTTCCATCCGCGCTGCAAATCGGCGCGACGTGAGATATGGTGCCGTCCCGCCGCACATTTCCAAATCACTGATAAGGCTGCCGTCGCCGTGAACGCGCCCGCCCCGCTTTCGGTCATCACGCTGTTCGACAACGCCGACATCATCGTCAAGGCGGTACTGCTTCTGCTGCTGCTGAGTTCGGTGTGGAGCTGGGCGGTTATTGTCGACAAATCGGTTCGCCTGCGGGGCGCCCGCCGCTCGGCGCATGCGTGGATGGATCGCGCCACCGGCGCCCGGGTCGCCGAAGAGCTGATCGGCGGGGGTTACGGCGGCGAGGCCAATCAGCCGGCCGGCGCGGTGATCGCGGCGGGGGTCGAGGAGTGCATGTCCGTCACCGACGATGGCGCGGAAAGCTTCGCCGAGCGACGCGAGCGGATCGAGCGGGCGATGCGCCTGACGTTGAGCACCGAGTTGCGGCAGCTCGAGCTTCGGCTGCCGTTCCTCGCGACGCTCGGCGCGGCTGCCCCGTTCATCGGCCTGTTCGGGACGGTCTGGGGGATCATGCGCAGCTTCAACTCGATCGCCGCCGCCAACAGCACCAGCCTCGCCGTCGTCGCCCCGGGCATCGCCGATGCTCTATTCGCGACGGCAATGGGGCTCGCCGCGGCGATACCCGCCGTCGTCTTCTACAACAAGTTCACCGTCGAGATCGGCCGCTTCGCGGGGGTGATGCAAGGACTGATCGGGCGCAGCGGCGGGCTTCTCAGCCGCGTCGCGATGGAAGGGACCTGAGCGTGGCAATCCCGCTGCCACCCTCCGGCGATCCCGGCGAACAGCGCTACGTGCCGCTCGCCGAGATCAACGTGACGCCGATGGTCGACGTCATGCTGGTGCTGCTGGTGATCTTCATGGTGACGGCGCCGCTGTTGACCGTGGGCGTGCCGGTCAACCTGCCCAAGACCAGCGCGACGGAAACCACCGAGCCGCAAAAACCGATCGTCGTCTCGCTCAACGCCGCCGGCGAAACCTTTATCGGCGACGACAAGGTGATAGGCGACGATCTAAAAGCGCAGCTCGCCGCCCTCGCCCAGGGCGACCCGAGCCGGATCGTCTACGTCCGCGGCGACCGGACGATCGAATACGGCAAGCTGATGGACCTTCTGGGTCTCGTCAACACGGCCGGCTTCACCAAGGTCTCGCTGCTCGCCGAGGCGGCGAAACCGCAGTGACACCTGCCTGAAATCGGCTAGCATCCGAGGCCATGGAAGAAATCTACTGCTTTGCCGGCAACCCGCTCGACCGCGTCAGCGAGCGGCGGCGCGACACCGAATGGGTGCAATCGCTGCTCGCCGATCCCGAGAGCCGCGCCCTACCGCTCTACGACCTGAAGCCGGCGATCCCCGACATCGCACGCCCAGTGCTCGATTGGCGGCCGCTCGCTCGCTGGCGCGCGGCGATCGAAGCCGGGGCGACCTGCATCTTCCTCGGCGTCGATGGCAACCGCGCCTATTTCGCGGTCGATGCGACGGGCTCCGATAGCGGCTCCAACCCGGTCGCGGAGGACCTCGATCTGCGCGCCTTGGCGCCGCTGATCCCGGCCGGCGAGGCGGCGATCCTCGCCGAGGCGCGCTCGCTGATCGACTGGCACGCGCGCCACCGGTTCTGCGCGCAATGCGGCACGCCGACCGACGTGGCGTCCGCCGGATGGACGCGACGCTGCCCGAATTGCCGGGCGAGCCATTACCCGCGCTCCGATCCGGTGACGATCATGCTGGTGGTGCGCGGCGAGCAGGCGCTGCTCGGGCGCAACAAGCGACGGCCGGGCCTGCGTTTCTCCTGCCTCGCCGGGTTCATGGAACCGGGAGAGACGCCGGAAGAAGCGGTGCGCCGCGAGGTCAAGGAGGAAAGCGGAATCCGCGTCGGCCGGGTCAAGTACCTGGCGGCGCAGCCCTGGCCGTTTCCCTCGACGTTGATGATGGGCTTTCTCGCCGAAGGGATCAGCGAGGACATCACCATCGACCCCGAGGAGCTGGCCGAGGCGCGCTGGTTCGAGCGCGACGAGGTCCGCGACATGGTTCTCCGCGCGGCGACCGGCGACGACGACCCGACGCAAATCTCGCTGCCGCAGCCGCTGGCGATCGCGCATCATCTATGCCGGCGCTGGTCGAATGGGCTGGACGAGATCTAACCGGAGCGCGGGCGTCTCACCCGCAATGCGGCCGCGACGGCCGCAGTCCAATGGGAGACCCTGACGTGACGATCGCAATCAAGCGGCTGCACCCCCTGTTCTGCGCCGAGATCGGCGGCGTCGATACCGGCGAGAAGATGGACGACGCGACCTTCGCGGAAATCCGCGCCGCGCTCGACGAATATTCGGTGCTGGTGTTCCACGACCAGAGCCTCGACGACGAGCGCCAGATCGCGTTCAGCCGGCGCTTCGGCCCGCTCGAGACCTCCGGCAAGGCCAACCCCGCAACCGGCACGCCGTTCGCCCGCCAGTCCAATCTCGACATTGCGACCGGCGGAGTGATTCCAGCCGAAGACCGGCGGATGATCTACCAGAAGGGCAACTACCTCTGGCATACCGACAGCTCGTTCAAGGCGGTGCCGTCGCTGTGCTCGCTGCTGTCGGCGCGGGTCGTGCCGCCGGTCGGTGGCAATACCGAGTTCGCGACGATGACCGCCGCCTATGACACGCTTTCCGACGATATCAAGACGAAGCTGGAGGGCCTGGTTGCCGAACACAGCCTTGTCTATTCGCGCGAGACGGTCTCGACCGAACCGCTGACCGCCGCGATGAAGGCCGAGCTTCCCGGCGCCTGGCAGACCATGGTGCGCGAGAACCCGGTCAACCATCGCAAGGCGATCTACGCCGGCGCCCACGCCTCGCACGTGATCGGCTGGCCGCGCGAGGAAGGCCGCGCCTTTATCGCCTGGCTCAACGAATTCGCCACCCAGCCGCAATTCCGCTACAGCCACGCCTGGCGCGAGCGCGACCTGGTGATCTGGGACAACCGCGTGGTGCTGCACCGCGCCACCGCCTACGACACGCGCGGCCACAAGCGGCTGATGCAGCGGACGACGGTCAATGGCGTGGTCATGACCACGCCGCAGCCGGCGCGCTACGAATTGGCCGCCGAGTAGACCTTGGCCGCTCCGGTTGCCCTCGTCACCGGTGCGACATCGGGGATCGGGCTTCAAACCGCGCTTGGGCTGGCGCGCGCGGGGATGCGGGTGATTATCGGCGGACCCGATCGAGACTCTGCGGAGGCGGGCCGGCGCACCGTCGCCGCGACGGTTCCTGGAGCCGATCTCGACATCGCCTTCGCCGATTTTGCCAGCCTCGCGGCGGTGCGCGGGCTCGCCGGCGAAATCCTATCGCGGCATGAGCGCCTCGACGTGCTGGTCAACAATGCCGGACTGATCGCGTCGCGCTACGCCGAGTCCGCCGATGGGTACGAATTGACGATTGCGGTCAATCACCTCGCGCCGTTTCTGCTCACCAACCTGCTGCTGGAACGGCTCATTGCCTCGGCCCCGGCGCGGATCATCAGTGTCGCCTCGATCGCGCATCGGGGCACCCGGCTCGATCCGACGACAATAGCCCGCCCGGCAAACTGGTCGGCATGGTCGGCGTACCGACGATCTAAACTTGCCACGATCCTCTTCACCCGTGCACTCGCGCGTCGGGTAGACCCCCAGGCCATTACCGCCGTTTGCCTGCACCCGGGGGTCGTCGCCACCAGCATCGGTAACCGCTCGGGAGTGCTGGGCGGGCTCGCCTGGCGTCTGGCGCAGCCGCTCATGCTCGGTCCGGCCGAGGGCGCCGAGACCTCGATATTCCTGGCGACGATGCCCGACCCGACCATCTTCCATGGCGGTTACGTGATCGGCAAATGGTTCGGCGCCACCGCTCGCGCGGCGCGCAACGATCGCCTCGCCGACGCACTATGGATCGAAAGCGCCCGGCTGGTCGGGCTTTAGAGGGGGATAACGATGCTGCGTGCCCTGGTGATCGCGTTAGCCCTCGGCTTCGCCGCATCTTCCTCCGGCGCGAGCGAGCTGCGCATCGCGCTCAACGAAGACCCCGACCTGCTCGACCCGGCGCAGAGCGGCAGCTTTGTCGGCCGCGAGGTGTTCGCGGCGATGTGCGACAAGCTGATCGATGTCGATCCCGCGATGAAATTCGTGCCGCAGCTGGCGACCGAATGGACCTGGTCCGCCGACGGCAAGGCATTGACGCTCAAAATCCGCGACGGCGTTCTGTTTCACGACGGCACCAGGCTCGACGCGGAGGCGGTCAAAGCGAACCTCGACCGCTATCGCACCGCATCCGAATCCCGCCGCAAGGGCGAGGTCAAGCCGATCGCCAATGTCGCCGTCGTCGATCCGCTGACGGTGCGGATCGAGCTGTCCGCACCTTAGGCGCCGCTGCTCGCGGTGCTCGCCGATCGCGCCGGGATGATGATGTCGCCGGCGGCGCTTGCCGCTCTCGGCGACAGGATCGCGACCAAGCCCGTCTGCGCCGGCCCCTACCGCTTTGTCGAGCGCGTCGCGCAGGAGCGCATCGTGCTGGAACGGTTCGATAAATACTGGAACCCGGGCCCCTACACGATCGACCGTATCACCTATACCCCGGTGCCGGACACGACGGTGCGGCTTGCGGGGCTCCGGTCGGGCGGGTTCGATGTCATCGACCGCCTCGCCGCGCACGATGTCGAGGCGGTGAAAGCCGACCCGGCGCTGCAATTCGTCGAGATCACCGCGCTCGGCTACAATCTCATGTCGATCAATCTCAACAATGGTCCGGACGCCGACAATCCGCTCGGCAAGGATCCGCGGGTGCGCGAGGCGTTCGAGCTGGCGATCGACCGCAAGGTGCTCAACGACGTGGTCTTTGATGGAAAATTCGTTCCCTCGAACCAGTTCGAGGCGCCGGGCACGATTTATTGGGACAAAACGCACCCGCTGCCGGCACGCGATCTCGACGCAGCGAAGAGGCTGCTCGCCGCGGCGGGCGTGCCGCACCCCGCCTTCACCCTGACCTCGGGCAACAGCACCACCGATTTGCAGGTCGCGCAAACCCTGCAGGCGATGGTAGGCGAAGCCGGGTTCGACATGAAGATCCAGGCAACCGAGGCGGCGACGATGGTGCAGAACAATACCGCCGGACATTACCAGGCGGGCCTCGCGATCTGGAGCGGACGGCCCGACCCCGACGGCAATATCAGCATCTGGATCGCCTGCGACGGGTTTCTGAACTGGGGCAAGTATTGCGACCCCGAGCTCGACAAGGCGCTCAACCTGGCACGGGCGACCAACGACCCCGCCGAACGCGCCGAGCTCTACGCCAAGGCCGTTGGCATCTACACCGCCGCGCGACCCGAGATCGTGCTCTATCACTTCAAATGGCTGTGGGGCGTCAGCCGCAAGGTCAGCGGCTTTGTCCCTAACCCCGACGGCCTCGTCCGCCCCGCCGGGATGAAAATCGCGCCCTGAACACTACTCCGAGGGCCCGACCCTCCCCCAGAAATGCGACGAGAAAGCCGGATCGACATGGCGCGCGAAGTCTAGCCAGTTTGGATGGCCGGCCCGGAACATCTCGAGCGAGATGCGACCGTCCTTGGCCGGGTAGAGCCGTCCGCCGGCGTCGCGCACGATCCGGTCGAGCCGGCTCATCAGGTCGAGCGTGGGTTGGCCGCGATTGGGAAAATCGAGCGCCAGGGTCGTGCCCGGCATTGGGAACGACATCATGCCCGGCGACTTCCTATCGCCGAAGGTCTTCAGCACGGCCAGGAAGGAGCCCTGCCCCGCCTCCGAGATCGCCTCCAGCATCGCCCGCGTCGCACCGGGTCCAGCCTCGGGCGGCACGACCGACTGGTACTGATAGAGCCCGCGCCTTCCGTACATGCGGTTCCAGGCGCCGATGCGGTCGAGGGGATAGAAGAACGGCGCATAGGGGATTGTCGCCCGCCCCGCCTTGCGCCGGCCGTTGCGGTAATAGAGCGCGTTGAAGGCTTTGACCGTCCATCGGTTGAGCGCGAAGCCGGGGAGGTCGACCGGAATCGTCAGGCCCGATTTGCCGGTGCGGACATCGAGCGGCCCGGTCGCCGCGTGCCGGCCGCGGGTGAAGAGACCGCGGCCGAGAGCCCCGCCCCGCGCCAGGCAATCGACCCAAGCCACGGTATAGTCGAACGTGGCATCGCTCTCCGCCGCGATCGCGAAAAATTCGCCGAGCGAACCGAATGGGATCGTGTCGACCTCCATCATCGCGCTGGCGATCGGCATCACCTCGATTTCGGCCCAGGCGATGGCGCCGGTGAGGCCAAGCCCGCCAATCGTCGCGGCGAACAGCCCGGAATTGTCGTCGGGCCCCAGCTCGCGCTCAACGCCGTCCGAGCGGACCAAGCCGAGCCGCCGAACCCGGCACCCGAACGTGCCGGCGACGTGATGGTTCTTGCCGTGCACATCGTTGGCGATCGCGCCGCCCAGCGTGACGAAGCGGGTGCCTGGGGTCACCGGCAGGAAGAAGCCCTGCGGCACCAGCAGCTCTAGGAGCGCATCGAGCGACACCCCGGCTTCGGCGCGCAGCAGCCGCGCCCGCGGATCGAACGCAACCACACGGTCGAGGCCGGTCATGTCGATGACGGTGCCCTCGGGGTTGAGGCCGCTATCGCCGTAGGAGCGGCGCAGCCCCATCGGAAGAAGCTTGTGCTGGCCGGCGGCGCCCTCTGCGATCAACCCCGGCAGTTCGTCCAGCGAACGCGGACGCGCAATCCTATGCCGGGCACGCAGAACGCGGCCCCAGGACAAGACATCGTCGCTCGCCGCAAACCGGGTCACCCCGTGAGCTTACGGCATTATGGTAAACAAAGTCGGCGGATCAAGACGATGGCAGAGCCCGGCCATGGGCACGACCTCGAAGGCGCGCGACTGGATCGCCTCCGCCAGCCGCTTGCGGTCTTCGGGCTTCGTTAGCGCCGGGCATGAGCGACGGGTGCGGCGCGCCGTCGAGCGCCCGCGATCAGCTCTACACGTCACCCGCGGAGGACGAAGCCTCGACCTCCGGATATCCCGAACCGGGCGGGCCGAAAAGCCGCCAGCCGATACGCGGCGCGGCGCCCAAGCCTATAAGGGGCAAGCCCGGACAGAACAGGAAGGAGCTTGCACCCGTCGGATTTGGCTGCGTGGGGTTTAGAGCTTGCCGGCGACGGTATTGAAGGTGCTGCTGAGGTTCGTGCCGACGGTGCCCATTACGGTCACCGCGGCGATCGAGATCAACGCAGCGATGAGGCCATACTCAATCGCGGTTGCCCCGGCCTCGTTCTTCAGAAGGTTGATTATCGTCGTGAACATTGGAGAAATTCCCGGTCGGTTACCCCACCCTGCCGCAAATGTAGTCGGCCAATCTTTATCCAACTGTTAATAGCGTGACCGGGGTCAACCAGAACTATATGTTGTCTAGCTAAATATTTTCCTAATTCTGACGTCCAGATGCAAATCTCAACAAGATTAATCGTATCAATATTTCTTTCTCCTCGTAATTACAAAAAAACTTGACTGTTTGGGAAGACCGGAAAACTTCAATCGGACAGGCTTGGAGAGCGACATAATTGTTTCTAACGGTGGGGAAAATGGTGTCCAGAGGCGGAGTTGAACCACCGACACACGGATAAGCCCACCCGGATTTCTGCGCTAAACTGGCTCCGGTCTCATCTTCGCTGGGCCACTAAGCGATCTCGCCGACCCGCCGCAAATCCGGCCGCTGGCTAGGCCATCGCATCTTCGAGGCACTTAGCGATTTCGGCTGCCGCTGCCCTGCGTGCCCTGGCAGCAGTCCTCTCCGTGCCGACGCCGATCAGCTCTCCCCGGTATTGGTCGAGAGAAGTGACGGTCCATTGCCACTCGCCGCCTTCCGCCGAACACACGAGCGCTCGGAGCATGAGCCCATCCGGGAGGCACTCGTCGAAGAATTCCGCATCCGACCAGGTTCCGCGGGAAGCAGGCTTCGACGCCCGCGCCACGCGCGGAACGGTATCGACGGTCATAGCCGGGGCGTCCCATCGGTTGGGAATTACCAACGACCCTAGCCGGATTGCTGCCCGCAACAGAAATGCGGAATTCGCGTGAGAGCTGCGCGTGCGCGCAGGAGCGTCCGACCCTCCACGTGTAGATATGGCGCTGCGTATGTTGCACCCACGTTGCAGGGAACCCCTGGTAATCGTCGGTAATGTGAGGAAAACCGCCACACTCCTCCGATATGACGCGGAACACGACAGGTGTTAGAACGGAGGCCCGCGAGGGGCCTTTCCCTTTTGTTTTCAAAGGTTAGCGAGTGGTGCGCAGGGGCGGAGTTGAACCTAATCCTCGTAAAATACGATATTACAATGACTTAAAGAGAACACCCAATCATCTTTTGGATCAGTCTTTTGTAACCCCGCGCCGATCACCAGCGCGTCGAGTTCGGTTGGCCTGCCGCGCTGGTCACTCGCATGAACCATCGGGTCGTGCGGCATGCTAACGGCCCGCCCGCACCAGGCGGCCGGGGCGGGCGCCGGTATCTTCGCCGTTCTCGAAGACGGGGATTCCGGCAACGAGGGTCGCGCGATAGCCATCGACGCGCTGAACGAGGCGACGGCCGCCGGCGGGCAGGTCATGGACGATCTCGGGCTGGTGCAGGCGCAGCCGGTCGAAGTCGATGACGTTGACGTCAGCGCGTAGGCCGGGCTTAAGCCGGCCGCGATCGTGGAAGCCGAAGAAGTCGGCCGTCTCGCTGGTTTGCATCTTGACTAGCTGGGGCAGCGGCAGGCCAGGACCACGCTTGCGGTCGCGCGCCCAGTGGCTGAGCATGTAGCTCGGCAGGCCGGCATCGACGATCTGGCCGCAATGCGCGCCGCCATCGCCAAGGCCGAGCAGCGTGCCGGGATCGACCAGCAGCTGGCGGATCTGCTCATGGTCGCCATGGACATAGCCGACCACCGGGAAGAACAGGAAACGATCCTCGCCTTCGGTCAGGTAGTCGTAGGCGACTTCCTGCGGCGTGCGGTTGCCGCGTGCGGCGATGGCGGCAATGCTCTTCTCCGGCGCCGGTTCATAATCCGGGGTCGCGCCAGCCATCACAAACATCCGGTCCCAGCGCGTCGCGACAAAGCGGATGAACTGCCCTTGCCGGTTAAGCTCAGCCTCGGACGGCGGCTCGGCAAGGATCGCAGCGCGCACCTCGGGGTTCCGTAGCCGCGCCCATCGCTCTGCCGCCGGCAGGCTATCGAGGGCGCGATAGGCCGGGCGGAAGGTAAACGGATTCATTGAGGTGTTGTGGCCGAGGATTACCCCGACCGGCCGGCCGGCGACCTGGGCGGTGATGCTAGCGCCTTGGGCGCGGGCGGCATGCACGCCGGTCATCAGCCTCTTCCAGCGCTCCGGGTCGGTTGGCCGATCGGTTAGAAGGAACCACACCGGCCGACCGGTTTCCTTCGACAGCTTGGTCATCCAGGCGAGCTCGCGAACTTCGTCCATGAAATCGCTGTTCATGCCGAACGCGCCGCGGCCGACGGCGCCGAGCGCTCGGCCGATGCCGAACAGCTCAGCCTCCTCAGCAAAATGGCCGGGGACGAGCTCGCCGGTCTTGGTCTTGTGCGAATAGGTGCGCGAGGTGGTGAAGCCGAACGCGCCTGCTTTGAGCGCGGCCTCGGTCAGTCGCCGCATCGTGTCGATGTCCTCGGGGGTAGCGGCCTCGCGGTTGATGGCCCGGTCGCCCATCACATAAACACGCAGCGGATGGTGCGGGATCTGCGCGCCGATATCGATCGTTCGCGGCATGCGGTCGAGCGCATCGAGGAAGTCCGGGAAGCTCTCCCATTCCCAGTTCAGCCCTTCATGCAGCGCGGTGCCGGGAATGTCCTCGACGGCTTCCATCAGGTCGATCAGCCCGGAACGATGCTCCTTCCTGACCGGCGCGAAACCGACGCCGCAATTACCGAAAAGGATCGTCGTCACACCATGCCACGAGGACGGCGCCAACACCGGATCCCAGGTCGCCTGCCCGTCGTAATGCGTGTGCACGTCGACCCAGCCGGGGGTGAGGAGGAGGCCGTTGGCGTCGATTTCGCGCTTGCCGGGCCCAACCTTACCGCCTACCTGGACCAGCCGGTCGCCTTCGATCGCGACGTCACCGGTAACGGCATCGGCGCCGGTGCCGTCCAGGATCGTGCCACCGCGAATGACGATCTCATGCATGGTTTTCGCCTCGAAATGTGCGTGCTGTGCTGCGGGCAGCATGCGCCCCAGGCCACGCTTCGGCAATCTGGGGTGCCACGCTATGCACGGGGGGCGCCATGACCCCCGCGCAGGTCGGGGGCGTCGAGGCTATTCCTGGAACGCTATGACGGTCTCGTTGTGGTCGTTGAGGATCAGGTGCGGCCTAGGTGTTTAGTCCCGGCATTTGATGGGTTGGATCAAGGGTGAATCGGTCTGGCTGTTTTGTCCATGCCTGACAGATGTGTTCGTAGGGTGTGAGGCCGTTGAGGGTCTTCAGCCGGCG
>Ga0182024_10005795_pt1 | contig 27449 bp, 26 predicted proteins | sample P32metaG_FD_120480 | JGI IMG/M metagenome (GOLD analysis project Ga0182024, IMG submission 120480) | Permafrost microbial communities from Stordalen Mire, Sweden - P3-2 metaG (Illumina Assembly) | ecosystem: Environmental > Terrestrial > Soil > Wetlands > Permafrost | place: Sweden: Stordalen...
CGGATTGTTGCGGTGAACCTGTGGTGACTTGCTCGTGTGCTTTTTATCATTTGCACGCGAGGCTGCGGGTGCATCAAGCACCCGGCTTTCCCTGCGCCCTCTGATCACGGAGGGAAGCGTTATGACAAAACTCGGGCGCCTTCGTGCCGCGGGAATGCCCTCCGCCGTCATTCCGGGGCGCGCCTCTTTCTTGGCGCGAGCCCGGAATCCATACTCCCGATCGTGGTTATGGATTCCGGGCCCGCGCCAAGCGGCGCATCCCGGAATGACGAAGGAGGGGCCTGCGCCAAGCGGCGCGCCCCGGAATGGCGGGCGATCCGGAATAACGGAAAGCCACTTCCTGGCTTCGCGGGAACGACGAAAGGCGCCTCTCGGCACCGCCACGGCTGTTGAGGAATACGCCGACTATCTTTAGTCTGGTCGCCGGTCGATGGACGACCGCGCGGAGAGACAACCATGCCCGGCTCGCCCGATGACCAACTTGGCTTTGCGCCTGACTATGATTGCCCGATTCCCTATATGCAGCGGACCCGGGACTATTACGCCGCGATCGGCTACACCACGCCCTATCGCTGGGCGCACTATGTCGAGGCGCCGTTCCAGCCGCTGAAGAAACCCCTGGCGCAATCGCGCGTGACCATCGTCACCACCGCCGCCCCCTATGATCCGGCGAAGGGCGATCAGGGCCCCGGTGCGGCGTATAATGGCGGCGCCAAGTTCTACACGGTCTATGACGGCGACACCTCGACGCCACACGATTTGCGTATCTCGCATATCGGCTATGACCGCAAGCATACCAGCGCGACCGACAGCGGCAGCTGGTTTCCGCTGCCGCAGCTGCTGAAGGCTGCAGCCGCCGGCCGCATCGGCGAGGTCGCGCCACGCTTCTTCGGCGCGCCGACCAATCGCAGCCACCGGGTCACCATCGACGTCGACGCCCCGGAGATCCTTGCCCGCTGCCTGGCCGACCGGGTCGACGCCGCCGTGCTGGTACCGAACTGCCCGGTTTGCCACCAGACCGCCGGCCTGGTAGCCCGCCATCTCGAAGCCAACGGCATTGCAACGGTGGTGATGGGATGCGCCAAGGACATCGTCGAGCACGCCGCCGTGCCGCGCTTCCTGTTCAGCGACTTTCCGCTGGGTAACTCCGCCGGCAAGCCGCACGATATCGAGTCGCAGGCGCTGACGCTCGGACTGGCGCTGGATCTGCTGGAGCGGGCGTCCGGCGCGCGCACCACCATGCAGTCGGCGTTGCGCTGGAGCGAGGATGCGTCCTGGAAGCTCGATTACAACAACATCGCGCAGATGAGTCCGGAAGAACTGGCCCGGCGTCGCAGCGAATTCGACAGGCAGAAAGAGATTGCGCGGGGCAACCGCGCCGCCTGAACTCGGCCGCGCCGCCAAGAACAATGGCCACCTGGAGGACACCGACGTGACGCGTCCGTTCGAAGGCGTGAAGATTCTCGACTTCACGCAGGTGCTGGCTGGCCCCTATGCGAGCTACCAGCTCGCTTTGCTCGGCGCCGACGTCATCAAGGTGGAGCGCCGCGAAGGCGAGGACATGCGCCGCACGCCGCTCAACCGCGAATGGGCCGATCGCGGCCTCGCTCCGGGCCGGCAGGCGGTCAATGGCAACAAGCGCAGCCTGACGCTCGACCTGCAGAAGCCGGAGGCGATCACCATCGTCAGGCAGCTCGCCGGCCAGGCGGATGTGGTGATGGAGAACTTCCGCCCCGGCGTGATGGACAAGCTCGGCATCGGCTACGCCGCGCTCTCGGCGCTGAATCCGAGGCTGATCTATTGTGCGATCAGCGGCTTCGGCCAGACCGGCCCGGAACGTCTCGGCGCCGGCTATGACGGCAAGATCCAGGCGATGTCGGGCATCATGGCGATCACCGGCCACCAGGAGACCGGGCCCACGCGCGCCGGCTTTGCGGTCTGCGACGTGCTGTCCGGTGCCACCGCCGCGTTCGGGGTATCGAGTGCGCTGTTCCAGCGCACCCATACCGGCAAGGGGCAGATGGTCGACGTCTCCATGCTCGAGGCGACGCTGGCGTTCCTGTCGGGACAAGTGGCGGATTACGCGGTAGCCGGCCATCGCCAGCAATTGTCCGGCAATCAGGCGGTGAGCCGGCGGCCAACGGCCAATCTGTTCAAGGCAGGTGAAGGCTATTTGTTGCTCGCGGTGAACAGCGAGAAGCAGTACCGGTCGTTGATGGCCGCGCTCGGCCGCGCCGATACGCTGGAAGACCCGCGCTTCGCCGATTGGTTCGCGCGCCAGGAGAACGAGCCGGCGCTGCGGGCCATCATCGAGCAGGCGCTTTCGGACAAGGATCCGCGGGAATGGGAGAAGATCCTCGAGACGGCAGGCGCGCCCTGCGCCAGCATCTGGAAGGTCGAGGAAGTGATCGATCACCCGCAGATAGCAGCGCGCCGCGCCGTTCAGGAGATCAATACGCCCTATGGTCGGCTGCGCTTTGCCGGCATTGGCTTCCAGCTTGCGCATGGCGGCGGCAGGCTCGATCACATGGCGCCCGAGCTCGGCGCCCACACCGACGAGGTACTGAACGCGCTCGGCTATGACGCCGATGCGATCGCGGACCTTCGCATGCGCGACATCGTCTGAGGGTCCCTGTGGGCGTCTTCGCCAGAGATCACGGCTGCGGGGGAGCGCCGGTCAGCACCTTGACGCCGCCAAAGGCGACAATCTGACCACGCCGCAGCAGCACGATCTGGGTCGCCAGCTGGCGCAGTTCCGCGGCGTCGTGGCTGACATAGACCATCGGTATGCCGGCCTCGTCGCGCAGCCGCACCAGATAGGGCAGGATCTCGACCTTGCGTCCTTCATCCAGCGATCCCAGCGGCTCGTCGAGCAGCAGCAGTCTTGGCTTGGACAGCAGCGCCCGTCCGAACGCGACGCGCTGGCGCTCGCCGCCGGACAATTGACCGGGACGGCGGTCGAGCAGGTCGCCGACATCGAGCAAGTCGACGATACGCTTGCGCTGCGCGGGATCGTCGGCGAGGCGGTTCATTCGCCGCCCATAGTCAAGGTTCTGGCGGACATCGAGATGCGGGAAAAGCCGGGCATCCTGGAACACATAGCCGATGCGGCGGCGATGGGGCGGGACATGGACCCGTGCCGAGGTGTCGTCCAGGGTTTCGCCGTCAAGGGTCACGACACCATGGTCGGGCTTGAGCAGGCCTGCGATCATGTTGATCAGCGAGGTCTTGCCGGCGCCGGAGGCGCCGAACAGCCCGGTAACCCGGCCCTCGCTGGCGAACGCGGCCTGCAGCGAGAAATCACCTAGTTGTTTCGAAACGTCGACCCGCAGCATGGATCAGTTTCCGTGCAGGCGCTGCGTGGCGCGCCGCGCGAACCATTCGGAGGCGACCAGCGCGGCCGTCGCGATCACGATCGAGACGACCACCAGCCGCAGCGCCGCGGGATCGCCATCCGGGGTCTGGATCAGAGAATAGATCGCCGAGGAAATGGTCTGGGTTTCGCCGGGAATATTCGACACAAAGGTGATGGTTGCGCCGAATTCACCGATCGCCTTGGCAAAGCCGAGCACCATGCCCGCGAGCACGCCCGGCAGCGCCAGCGGCAGGGTGATGGTCAGGAACACCCGCCAGGGCGCGGCACCGAGCGTTTCCGCCGCCTGCTCCAGTCTGCGATCCACCGCCTCGATCGACAGCCGGATCGGTCGAACCAGCAACGGAAACGACATGATGCCGCAGGACAGCACCGCGCCGGTCCAGCGGAACGCGAACACGATCCCGAGATGATCGGCGAGCCAGGCGCCGATCAGGCCGCGCCGACCGAAGGTGAGCAGCAGCAGATAGCCGGTGACAACCGGCGGTAGCACCAGCGGCAAGTATATTACCGCGTCGACGAACGCCTTGCCCCAGAAATCGCGCCGCGCGAGCAGCCACGCGATGGCTATTCCCAGCGGCGTCGCCACCAGGGTCGCAACCGTGGCAACCCGCAGCGAAAGCTGGATCGCCGTCCATTCCGTCGGCGAAATCTCAAGCACGCTTCAGGTCGTCGGGCTGACTAGAAACTGGAAGCCGTATTTCTCGAAGATGGCCTTGGCCGCCGAAGTTCGCAGGAACGCGAGATATCCGCCGGTATCCGGCTTCGCGGTTGCGGTCGCCGCCACCGGATAGATGATCGGTGGATGGGAATCGGCGGGGAAAGTGCCGACAATCTTGACCCCGGGTTCGACCTTGGCATCGGTGGAATAGACGATGCCGAGCACGGCCTCACCGCGCGCCACCAGCGCGAGCGCGGCGCGCACGCTCTCGGCCATTGCGAATTTCGGCTCCGCCGTCTGCCAGGCACCGAGTTTTTCCAGCGCGGCCTTGGCGTATTTGCCAACCGGAACCGCCTTGACGTCGCCGGTCGCGATCTTGCCGTTGCCGGCGAGCTTGGCGAGATCGAAGCCTTTTCCGATCGCCACATGGTCGATCTTGGAATCCTTCGGGGCGATCAGCACGATGCTGTTGCCGAGCAGATTGACCCGGGTCGGCTCGTTGATGGTCTTCTTGCCGGTCGCATAATCCATCCAGTCGGTGTCGGCGGACACGAAAACATCGGCCGGGGCACCTTGCTCGATCTGCTTGGCGAGCGTCGAACTTGCGGCATAGCTCGCCATGACTTTGACACCGGTCCTGGCGGTGTAGGCGGCGTCGACGTCATCGAGCGCGTTCTTCATCGAAGCGGCGGCGAATACCGTGAGGCTCTTGTCCTGGGCGAGCGCAGGCGACCAGGCTGATCCGCACAGCAGGGTGAAGGCGAGGAAAATTCCGGCGAGACGATGCATGGGGGCGCTCCTGCGTGTTCGCGGCGCGGTTTTCCCGCGCGCAAATCAGGCGTTGATTGAGGTTCGGTGCGACAGGCGGAAGCGCCGTTCCGTCCACCCCTCCGGCTTACGGCCGGTCGGATTTCGCTAACGAAAACAATAACAGGCTGAGGATGGGGGTAAAGGCTTCCTTCGTCTATTCCGACGGCAAGATCGCCACGGACAAGGCCTTGTCCCTGGCGCCGCTGATTTCCAGCACGAACGGCCCTGCCGAAATCTCGTACTTCATGGTCTTGCGAATGCCCTCGCAATCGGTGGCGCCGCTAAAGCCCTTGGGCTTCAGGGCGTGTCCGTCCTGGATGACATCGACCCAGGCGCCCGTCGACAGGCTGATGGTGTAGAGGCCTGGCGGCGCGCCCTTGAAGCTTGCGAAGCCGGCAAACGTGCCGTCCTTCGGCGCGCGTTCGGGCGGCGTGGGCAGCCTGGCTTCAGCAGGCGTCAGCAAGGCGAGCGTCATTCCCGTCGCGGGCAGGGCGCCGAGTTCGCCGCCGGACGCAAGTTTGACCCGGTCCGGGGCCGTCAATGCCGCGCGCTCGCGCTCGATCGGCCATTTGAATTTGTCGCAGCCGCTCGGCTCCTCCGCCGCAAGCGCGGAGGCTGTTCCGAGCAGGACAAAGGCGATCAGCAGGGGCGCGCGCATGATCAGTCCACCGCGATCATCACGTCGGATGCCTTCACGACCACGGTGACGTGGCCTTTCGCCTTGATGCCGAGATCGTCGACCGCCTCATTGGTGATGGAGGACGTGACGATCTGGCCGTTGCCGATATCGACGCGAACATGCGAGGTGGTCGCGCCCTTCTTCACTTCGACGACGGTACCCTTGATCTGGTTGCGTGCACTGATGCGCATGGGGGCTCTTTCACAATGCTCGGCCGCGCGCGGCGACGCCCGCGCATAGCTGGCTCGAAATGAGATGTGGGGACCAACGTCCCAATGGACCACGCGCTTACGGCGCAAGTGGCGGGCGATACTAGCGCATCTTGACGCGGCGGGGATAGCCGCCCCGGTAAAAACTATGGCTTGGCATCCGGGGCGGCCAGCACCTGGCGGCAGTCGGCCGGCAATTGGGCCAGTGTCACCGGCGGCCGCGGCTTCGGCGGCGTGGTCGGCGGCTTCGGGTGAAGCACCGAATCCTTGAACCAGTAGGCGAGATCGGCGGGCCGGCAGCCGTCGCCTTCCGGCGGCGCCGGCTGGCTCTCGCATTCGCGGCTGCCGGCGGGGCAGGTGATCCGGATATGGAAGTGATAATCATGGCCGTACATCGGCCTCACCTTGGCAAGCCAGCCGCGATCGCCCTTGGCCTCGCGGCACAGCGCCTTCTTGATCGCGGCATTGACGAAGATTCGCTGGACCCGCGGTTCCTGCGCGGCGTCGCGGATCGCCATGAGATGGTTCGGTGTCCAGACATGCGGATCGATATCGAGGCGGTCGGCACGCACCATCATGACCGCGGACATATCCTCGCGCTCGTTGCGCGACAATTGCCGATTCGGCATCGGCGTCAGCCAGACATCGGCGTCGAGCCCGATCTGATGGCTGGCGTGCCCGGTAAACATCGGTCCGCCGCGCGGCTGCGACATGTCGCCGACCAGCAATCCCGGCCAGCCCGCATCCTTGTGCACCTTGGCGGACAGCCGCTCCAGCAGCGCGACCATGTCGGGGTGCGCCCATTTGCGGTTGCGCGACAGCCGCATCACCTGCCAGGTCGGGCCGTTGATCGGCAGTGCTTCGGCGCCTGCGATGCAGCCCTTGGCGTAGAAGCCGATCACGCGGGTCGGCATCGCTGCCGGCAGCACCTTGCGACCGAACAACTCCTTTGCGCCCAGTTTGGGATCGCTGGGATTGGCGAGCGGCGGCAGCGGCTGGGGATCGACACTGCCCTTGTCCTGCGCCAGCGCTGCGGCGGAGCCGGCGAGAGTCGAGGGCAGCAGCAGGAACAGCAGAAGAATCAGGCGCGGGATCATCGGGGCACTCTGCGAGCACAGCCTGTCATGGAATTAACGCAATTTCCACTTCAAGGGCTTCATCCTTCGAGACGCATCGCTTCGCGATGCTCCTCAGGATGAGGCCTCGGGCAACCATGATTCGAGTGCACCGGAAAACGCTTTAGCGCCTGCGAACAAAGCGCGCCAGTCGCAATTGGTTGATGGAGGCAAGGGCTCGGCGGCAGTTCACACGTCCTTGGCCGCGGCGCCGGCAGCGGCGACGAGCAGCGCCCTGCCGACGTCTTCGTAATGGGTGTCGCGGGCCTGGATCTGCTGGGCAATGGCGTGCATGTCGCGAAAACGGCGCTCGAATGGGTTGGCGCTGAACACCGCGGTGGCGCCCGCCATGTGGTAGGCGGCGTCGACCACCGAAGCGGCCTGGTGAATGGTCCAGGTCGATGCCAGGCGAAGCGCGACGCGCTGCTGTTCGGTATAGCCCCCGGCGCGCGCCAGATCGCGCCAGACCTCCGCCGCCGTCGCATAGAGGTAGGCGCGCGCGGCGCGCAGATCGCCCTCGATGCGGCCGAGCGCGCCATGCACGGCATTGTTCTCGCGCATCGCCTTGATGCCGACCGATGCCTTGCCGCGCGCCAGATCGATCGCGGCATCGAGCGTGGCGCGCGCGACGCCGAGCGCGACCGCGGCGAATCCCATCCCGAAAACGATGTTGGTGGTGAGCTGGTAGAGCGGGCCTTTTTCGCGCACCGCGGCGGGATCGTCGCGCAGCGCCGCAAACCTTTCCGGGATGAACAGATTGTCGACCGAATAGCTGTCGGTGCCGGTGCCTCGGAGGCCGATCACGTCCCAGACGTCGTACATCGTGGCGCTTGCGACCGGAAACAGAATGGTGCGGATCTCCGGCGTGCCATCGCCCTTGCGGCGTCGGGTACCGTCCGCTTCGACGATTTGGACATGGGCGCCGAGCCAGCTCGCCTGACGGGAGCCGCTGGCGAAGTCCCAGCGGCCATCGGCGCGATAGCCGCCGGGCACCACCTGCACCTCACCGGCGATCGCACCCCAGGCCAGGATGTCGGTCGGCGCACCAAATATCTCGCGCGTCGTATCGGGATCGAGATAGGCCGCGGTCATGGCGCAGACGCTGCACTGGCCGAGGCACCATGCTGTCGACGCGTCGGCCTTCGCCACTTCCTCGAGCATCTGCATGAACACTTCGAGCGGCACCTCGGCGCCGCCCGCGCTTTTCGGCAACAAGGCGCGATACAACCCGTTCTCGATCAGGCCGGAAACCACCGGCGGGGTCAAACGCCGCGTCCTTTCGATCTCGTCGGCCTCGCGCGCGATCATTGGCGCCAGCGCTCGCGCACGCTCGATCAGGTCGACACCGGGAAACTTGTTCATGCCTTTCCTCGCGGCTCTTGCGGTCCTTCTTAGCCTATATTCAGGGGTACGGCATCCGTTCGCATCGATCAAGCTGGGGACGTCAGCGCGCAAGGCCCAGCAGAACGAGAATGGCACGGTCCAGCAGTCCGGAGGTTTCGGCATCGATTCGGCCGATAACCCGCCGGATCCGGTCGCGCCGAAGCGCCACCATCTTGTCGGTCATGATCTGCGACCGCACCCGCAGGCCGCTTTCCGGCGTGGCTTCGATCAGCGGTCGGAGCAGCAACTTGTCCTGAAGGTCCGACGAGACAGGGCAGACGAAGAGGGTCGTAAGGTCAGCATTGAATTCGTCGGCCTGCACCACAACTCCCGGCCGCGGCTTTCCGAGATCGCTGCGAACAACCATCAGCACAACATTGCCGCGGGCTATTTCCATGCGTCCCAATCGTAGACCGATTCGATCCAGTCATCGATTGTGCCATTTTCCGGGTGTTGCGCCATCAGCCTGGCCTGCTTGCGCAAATTCGCTAGGACCCTGGGGTCGCGCAAGTCCGGCACCCAATGCTGCACCGGACGCAAGCCCTGGGCCCGCAGGCGCTTGCGGCGCGCGGTCATGCGCTGCTGCGGCGTCCGCGGTTTTGACTTCTTCGGAGTGGTGGCCATCGACTTACCGTAACATGTTACGGTTCCGATTTCAACTGCCGACCCCGAAAAAGCGGCCGCCCCGGCTTTAATCCACTAAAGGCGCGTGCGATCGCGTCAGCCTTAGCTGTCCACCTTCAGCGCGGCAATGAAGGCCTCCTGCGGGATGTCGACCTTGCCGAACTGCCGCATCTTCTTCTTGCCTTCCTTCTGTTTCTCCAGAAGCTTGCGCTTGCGGGTGATGTCGCCGCCGTAGCACTTGGCGGTGACATCCTTGCGCAAGGCGCGCACGGTCTCGCGCGCGATCACCTTGCCGCCGATCGCGGCCTGGATCGGAATCTGGAACATGTGCGGCGGGATCAGTTCCTTCATCTTCTCGACCATGGCGCGGCCACGGCCCTCGGCGCGCTGGCGGTGAACCAGCATCGACAGTGCGTCCACCGGCTCGTTGTTGACCAGGATCTGCATTTTGACGAGGTCGGCGGGCTTGTAGTCGGTGAGGTGATAATCGAACGAGGCATAGCCCTTCGAAACCGACTTCAGGCGGTCGTAGAAATCGAACACCACTTCGTTGAGCGGCAACTCGTATGTCACCATGGCGCGATTGCCGACATAGGTGAGTTCTTTCTGTGAACCGCGCCGGTCCTGGCACAGCTTCAGCACGTTGCCGAGATATTCGTCCGGGGTGAGGATGGTGGCTTCGATCCACGGTTCCTGGATTTCGGCGATCTTGACCACGTCCGGCATGTCGATCGGATTATGAATCTCGATCTCCTGGCCGTCGGTCAAGTGCATCTTATAAATCACCGATGGCGCGGTTGCGATCAAATTGAGATCGAATTCGCGGTGCAGCCGCTCCTGAATGATCTCGAGATGCAAAAGTCCGAGGAAACCGCAGCGGAAGCCGAAGCCGAGCGCGGCGGAGGTCTCCATTTCGAACGAGAAGCTGGCGTCGTTGAGACGCAGCTTGCCCATCGCCGCGCGCAACGTCTCGAAATCGTCGGCGTCGACCGGAAACAGACCGCAGAACACCACCGGGATTGCCGGCTTGAAACCGGGCAACATCTCCGTCACCGGATTGCGGTCGTCGGTGATAGTGTCGCCGACCCGGGTGTCGGCTACTTCCTTGATCGCGGCGGTGATGAAGCCGATCTCGCCGGGGCCGAGTTCGTCGATCTGCGTCATCTTCGGGGTGAAGAAGCCGACGCGCTCGACGTCATAGGCGGCGTTGGTGCCCATCATCCGGATGCGCTGACCCTTCTTCATCACGCCGTCGACGATCCGCACCAGCACCACGACGCCGAGATAGACGTCGTACCAGCTGTCGACCAGAAGTGCCTTCAGTGACGCGTCACGGTCGCCTTTCGGCGGCGGCAGCCGGTGAACGATGGCTTCCAGCACGAGGTCGATGCCGAGACCGGTCTTGGCGGAGATCATCACCGCGTCGGAGGCATCGATGCCGATCACGTCCTCGATCTGCCGCTTGACTTGATCGGGTTCGGCGGCCGGCAAGTCGATCTTGTTGAGGACCGGCACGATTTCGTGACCGGCGTCGAGCGCGTGATAGACGTTGGCGAGCGTCTGGGCCTCGACGCCCTGGCTGGCATCGACCACCAGCAGCGAGCCCTCGCAAGCGGCCAGCGATCGCGAAACCTCATAGGCGAAGTCGACATGGCCGGGGGTGTCGATCAGATTGAGGATGTAGGCTTTGCCGTCCTTGGCCAGATAGGTCAGCCGGACCGTCTGCGCCTTGATGGTAATGCCGCGCTCGCGCTCAATATCCATGGAATCGAGCACCTGTTCCTTGCCCGCCATTTCACGCTCCGTCAGCCCGCCGGTCACCTGGATCAAGCGGTCGGCCAGCGTCGATTTGCCATGGTCGATATGAGCAACGATGGCGAAGTTGCGGATGTTGGAGATAGGGCTGGATGTCATGGGCGCGGGATAGCATTGGCCCCCTGCTGCGGCAACCTCATTGCGGACCCATGACGGCGCAAGTTCACGCCAAGCTGATTTCACTTGCGGCAAAAACGCGCTACGTCACCGCATATGTCCGCTGTCCGGCTGTTGCCCGCAACGTTGCACGCCCGCGCGTCGTCGAAGGTCCGGCGGCTGGCGGCGTGGCTTGTGGCGTCGGCGTCGGACCGCGAGGCCGGCGCTTGGCTGGTGATCGGCTTTGCCCTCGTGCATGCCACGCTCTGGACCTTGATCCTGATCAATCTGAAGGCGGCCCAGGATGTCCACATGGATGTCGCCGAGGCCTACGCCTGGGGGCAAAAATTCCAGCTCGGCTATGGCAAGCATCCGCCGCTGTCGGGATGGATCGCAGGCCTCTGGTTCATGCTGTTTCCGGTCGCCAACTGGTCGACCTATGCGCTGGCGATGGCGACGCTCGGAACCGGGCTCGTGATCTGCTGGCTGATCGCGCTGCGGGTGGTCGATCGGCGCCGCGCGTTCTTCATGGTGGTGGTGCTCGCGCTGTATCCGATCTTCAATTTCAAGGGCTACAAATACAATCCGGATCTGCTGCAGCTCGTCACCCTGCCGCTGGTGGTGCTGGCCTATTTGCATGCGTTCGAGAGGCGCACCGTGCGCGCCGGCATATGGCTCGGCCTCGCCGGCGCGCTGGCGCTGATGACGAAATACTGGGTGCTGACCATGATCGGCGCGGTCGGGATCGCCGCGCTGATCCATCCCGACCGGCTGAAATTTCTGCGCTCGCCGGCGCCGTGGGTCGCGATCGCCACGCTTGTCGTTGCAATGATTCCACATCTGATCTGGCTGAGGGATGTCGACTTCGCGCCGCTGACTTATGCCGGGGACGTCTATGCCCTCGCCAGCCGGACGCAATGTCTTCAGCTTGTGATCGGCTATATCGGCCATAACCTCGCGCTGCTGGTCGTCCCGCTATTGCTGGCGGCGGCGGCGCTGGCGTGGACGCGGCCGCTGACGCTGGTCACCCGTGCCTGGCGGCGCGGCGCCGCTGTCGGCGTGAACCTGTCACCGGCGCTCAACATCTGGATCATCCAGATCGTGGTTGCGGCAGGGCCTCCGTTCGGCGCCCTCGTTTTCACGGTCTATCTCAAGACCGACTGGGGAATCTCGCTGTTCTTCCTGACCCCGCTGGCGCTGGTCGCAATTCCGTCGCTGCGCCTTCCCGGCACAGCGTTGTTTCATATTGTCGTGATCTGGCTCGTGATTACGCTGGCCGCACTGGCCGCATCGCCCTACATCGCGGCACACGAGATGGCCGACAATCCGAACGGTGCCTCAGGTTATGGCGCGCGCTCCGAACTCGCCCGCGAGCTGACGCAAGCCTGGCATGAGCGCTTCCACTCGCGCTGGGCCGTGGTCGCCGGCGCAACGGATATCGGCGAACCGATGACGTTCTATAGCCCGGACCATCCCGCGCCGTTCACGCCGAACGAGCTCTGGGCATCCGGTCTGACGTCGCTGGCGGAGGCGAAGCGGCTGGGCTTCATCGGTATCTGCGAAGCTTCGGACGGACGTCTGCCGGAGTGTGAGGCGTGGATGGCGACCAATGCGGCAGAAGCCGAGCAACTCGTCATGACCACGCAACGCTTCTTCCGGGGGCATGCCGGCCCCGCCAGCAGCTGGAAAATCTATATCGTGCCAGCGGCGAAATAGCCGCCACCGCGACAGCCGCTCAGGTGCCTTCCTCGTTGAACTTGCTCGCGACCAGCTCGGTAATGGCGTCGAGGGCAGCTTGCGCCTCCGGGCCCGCCGCGGAGACAACGATGGACGTGCCGGGCCCCGCCGACAACATCATCAGTCCCATGATGGAGGTGCCGCCGACCGTTTCGCCGCCGCGCGTCACCCACACTTCGGCGTTGAAGCGCTCGACCATCTGGACGAATTTAGCCGAAGCGCGTGCATGAAGGCCGCGCTTGTTGATGATGGAAATTTCCCGGGACACCGCGCCTTCGGGCACGCTCTGCCCGGCACCGTTTTCGGGCGACGCGTCGTCACCGTTCATTTGCCGGCGAGCACGCGGCTGGCAATGGTGACGTATTTGCGGCCGGCTTCCTGGGCCATCGAGATGGCATCGGGCAGCGACCGTTCTTCACGAACTTTGGCAAGCTTGACCAGCATCGGAAGATTGATCCCCGCGAGCACTTCCACTTTCGGGCGGCTCATGCAGGAGATCGCAAGGTTGGAAGGGGTGCCGCCGAACATGTCGGTCAGGATAGCGACGCCGTCACCGCTGTCGACGCGATTGACCGCTTCAATGATATCGCTCCGGCACAGATCGGAATCGTCCTCAGCCCCGATTGTCACGGCTTCGATTTGTTTTTGCGGGCCCATAACATGTTCGAGCGCCGCCTTGAACTCGTCGGCAAGGCGCCCATGGGTCACAAGTACTAGACCAATCATCGGAAACTCCTCGCGGGTGCTTTTTGGTGCACCGCACGAACGCGCCACTTTGACCATCCAGCGCCCCCGCGCAAGAGGGGATCTTGGCGATTCTCCCGGAAATTAGCGGTAGGGAGGGGAGGCGACGCCGGTCAGTCTGTCGCGATACTGGCCATCATATGGTTACCAATTCCCTTCAAACAATCCGCCGAGGATTGCGCCGAAATTGAACCCATGGTTGTCGTCAGCGCAGCTACAACCAATGGCAGCGCGGGATACCCGGAGCCTATGGGGATTCGCGGTATCTTTACACCGTGAACGCATGCCAGAAGGGCTTCCGGGGGCGGCAGACGTTCGGCATCGGGCGCCGACAGATCGACGACCATGCCGACCACTGCCTCGGCGGCGTATTCGCAGCGGCGAATGCCGAGCCCCCGGATTTCGATCAGGCCCGCCAATTGCGGCGCCGGCCTGACCGTCAGTAGATCGCCGTGAGCTTCGAGATGGACCCGATCGTCGCCAACCAGGATGGCCGGAGGGATCTGCCCGGTGCGCCCGGCCAGGATAAGATCGAAGGCGAGCCTCGATTTGCCGGCTCCCGAGTGGCCGCGGATCAATACCGCCCGCCGTTCGATCAGCACCGCGGAAGCGGGCACGCTGGCGTCCTGCGGGATTCTCATGGCGCGGGCAGCCGGACCACGAAGCGGGCGCCGGCAACGGTCGCCTCGCCGTCGGCGTTGGCGGGCCCGGCGCGATTCTCCGCCCAGATGCGGCCGCCATGGGCTTCGATGATCTGCTTCGAGATCGACAGCCCCAGCCCGGAATTCTGTCCGAAACCCTGGTGCGGCCGGTCGGTGTAAAAGCGCTCGAAGATTCGCTCCAGCGCATCCTCGCGAATTCCCGGCCCATCGTCATCGACGACGATGTCGATCTCCGATCGCAAGCGCCGGCAGACGATCCGTACCTTGCCGCCGGCGGTGGAAAACGACTGGGCGTTGACCAGCAGGTTGGAGATCACCTGGCCGAGCCGGGAATCGTGACCCGGCACCGAGAAGGTATCGGTGGGGCTGCGTCCCTCGAAACGGACCTGGACGCCGACATCGTTGCCGAGCCGGGTTTCGTTGGCGACCGTCGTCAGGGCCGTCAACAGCCGGCGAAGATCGACCGCGGTCATATCCTGCCGCTGCAGTTCGGCATCGAGCCGGCTGGCATCGGAAATGTCGGAGATCAACCGATCGAGCCGCTTGACGTCATGCTCGATCACCGCGAGCAGCCGCGAGCGGCTGCTTTCGTTGCGCGCGAGCGGCAGCGTCTCGACCGCGGAGCGCAGTGACGTCAGCGGGTTCTTCAGTTCGTGAGCGACATCGGCGGCGAACATCTCGATCGCTTCCATGCGGTTATAGAGCGCGTCGGTCATGTCGCGCAGCGCGCCGGAGAGATGGCCGATCTCGTCGCGGCGGCGGGTGAAATCGGGAATCTCGACGCGGGTGCGGATGCGGCGGCGAACCCGCTCGGCGCTGTCGGCGAGCCGGCGCACCGGTCCGGCGATGGTGCTTGCGAGCAGCAGTGACAGCACGATCATCACCGCAGACGCGACGCCGCCGACCTTCAAGATCGCAAGCCGCTCCGCGGTCACCATCTGATCGATATCGCCGCTCTGGGTCGAAAGCAGCAGCGCGCCATGCACCTCGCGGAACCGCTGTACCGGCACCGCGACCGAGACGATCACCTCGCCGCGCTCGTTGATGCGCACCTTGCTGCTTTTCTGGCCGTCGAGGGCGTGCGCGACCTCCTGATAGCTCTTGCCGTCCTCGGGTCCGAGTTCGCGGTAGAGCGGCAGGTCGCCGCGGTTGAGCCAGGTGCGGATCGCGATCATGGTGCGTTCGGCAATACCCGGCTTGTCGACCGACGGCGGCGGCAATTCAACGCGCTGCACATCGCCGCGGCGATAGAGATTGCGGCTGTCGAGAATCAGGCTGCCGTCGCGGTCGAAGATACGGGCGCGGGTCTTGGTCGGCGAAATCAGCTGCAGCAACACCGGCGCGACCCGTTCGGGGTTGATCGAGAAATCCAGCCTGGAATTTTCGTCCGGTCCGCCATAGGTCTCGCCCGGCTTCAGATCCTGCAGCCGGTCGGGGTCGATGGTGATGGTGTTGGTATCGACGGTCGCGGAAGCCGCGATCGCGCCGGCGATGATCTCGGCCTGCACGAGCAGGCTTTGCGCCCGCGCGTCGATCAGGCCGGCACGGAATTGCGACAGATAGAGCACGCTCGCCACCAGCGCGATCAGGCCGGCAAGATTCAGTGAAACGATGCGGCGGGTCAGGCTCGAGAAGCTGAGTGCGAAAAAAAACTGCCCGGCCCGGCGCAGCCAGTCGAGCGGCCGCTGCCAGCCCTTGCCGCGCTGCTGCTCGCCGGCAGCGCCGTCCGAATCGATGGACGACGCGGCGTCCTCGGCATTCAGGCTTGAATTAGGCTGCGTTCGATCAAGCAATGGCCAAAACTGCCGGTTGTTTCGATACGGGATACGCGTTCGCCCCTGCACCTTACCCCAGTTGGGTGGCGGCGTCAGTCGACAATGCGGGCGTCACCCGCCTGCAAGTCAGGTTTCCTTGAAGCGGTAGCCCACGCCATACAGGGTCTCGATCATCTCGAAGTCGTCGTCGACCACCTTGAACTTCTTGCGCAGCCGCTTGATGTGGCTGTCGATGGTGCGATCGTCGACATAGACCTGATCGTCATAGGCCGCGTCCATCAAGGCGTTGCGGCTCTTCACCACGCCCGGGCGCGTGGCCAGCGCCTGCAGGATCAGAAACTCGGTCACCGTCAGCGTCACCGGCTCGTTCTTCCAGGTGCAGGTGTGACGTTCGGGATCCATCCGCAGCAGGCCGCGATCGAGCGCCTTGGCGTCGGTCTCCTTGGGCACCGCGGTCGGATCCTTCGGCGCCGCGCGGCGCAGCACAGCCTTGACGCGCTCAACCAGCAGGCGCTGCGAGAACGGCTTGCGGATGAAATCGTCGGCGCCCATTTTGAGGCCGAACAATTCATCGATTTCCTCGTCCTTGGAGGTGAGAAAAATCACCGGCAGATCGGACTTCTGCCGCAGCCGGCGCAACGTCTCCATGCCGTCCATGCGCGGCATCTTGATATCGAGGATCGCCAGATCGGGCGGACTGGTGCGAAAGCCGTCGAGCGCGGAAGCGCCGTCCGTGTAGGTCATGATACGATAGCCCTCGGCTTCGAGCGCGATCGAGACCGATGTGAGAATGTTACGGTCGTCGTCGACCAAGGCGATTGTGGGCATGAGCCTGCTTTCCGAAACGGAGTGAAACGGCGAGCAATCCAGCGATGCGCCGCATATTAAGGGGCTTCGAACGCGGTCAACGAGCAATGCAAGCTGGGCTGAAGTGTGACCGAGTTCCGCAAAAACGCCCGAGCGAAGTACGGATCCAGAACCTATATAGCCATCGGTTTAGCCGAAATAAGGCCATTTTCGCAATGAGATGCCGGAATTAAAGCGATGCAGCCCAGCGCTGATTTCGACCCCACCCAGCTCGCCAAATCGCTGCTGCGGCGCCGCCGGCAAGGCGCGCTGGCGACCTTGCAGGCTGGCAGCGGCGACCCCTATTGCTCGCTGGTGAATGTCGCAAGCCACGCCGATGGCTCGCCAATTCTGCTGATTTCGCGGCTGGCGGTCCATACCAGGAATCTGCTCGGCGACAGCCGGGTCTCCCTGATGCTGGACGAACGGGCGCCGGGCGATCCGCTGGAGGGCGCGCGGATCATGCTGGCGGGACGGGCGGAGCCCGCCGGAGCCGCCGATTCGGCCATTCTGCGCCGGCGCTATCTGAACGCCCATCCTTCCGCGGAAGCCTTTGTAGATTTTAAGGATTTTTCGTTTTTTCGGATCCGGCCCGGCGCCGCGCATCTGGTCGCCGGGTTCGGCCGGATCGTAGACCTCGAGCCTGGGCAGTTTTTGACCGACATTTCCGATGCCGGGGCTCTGCTGGAGGCCGAGCAGGGTGCGATCGACCATATGAACGCCGATCATCGCGATGCCATCGTCCTTTACGCGACCCGGCTGCTCGGTGCGGCCCCCGCAGACTGGTGGTGCACCGGCTGTGATCCCGATGGCATCGATATGCAGGCGGACAGCGTGACACTAAGGCTGGATTTTCCGCGGCGGATTGTCACCCCTGCCGCATTGCGGGAGGTGCTGAAGCAGCTTGCCGATCAGGCCCGCATCGCAGCACGCGGGTGAGCCGCGGCAGCACCGCCTTGGAATAAACCAAAACCTGCGGGATCGGCTTGGCAAGCCCGGCGTTCATCAGTATTAGGTCGCCGGACCATGGCCGGAAGGCTATATTGAAGGTCACCGCGACAGGCGCGTCTGGCGACATTCGCGCAACCGAGATACGCGGGTTCGAGGAGGATTCTTCGTGCAAGAGATGGGCGTGCATAACGGTGCCTTCGGTGCCGGGAAATTCGGCTTAAAAAAACTCAAGGGCGTGAACTGGAATTTCGGCGCGCCGCAGCTTTATGAACATGCCCTGCGTGCCGGCGAAGCCACGGTCTCGGCCGATGGCGCGCTGTGCGCGGACACCGGCGTATTCACCGGCAGAAGTCCCAAGGACAAGTTCACCGTTCGCGATGCCCTGACCGACAAGAACATGTGGTGGGCCGGCAACCAGTCGATCACCTCGGAGCAGTTCGAGACCCTCTACGCCGACTTCCTCCGTCATGCCGAAGGCATGACGCTGTTCGCGCAGGACCTCTATGGCGGCGCCGATCCCAGCCACCAGATCAAGACCCGCGTCTTTACCGAGCTCGCCTGGCATTCGCTGTTCATCCGCACCCTGCTGATTCGCCCCGACGTATCGGAGCTCGCAGGCTTCGTCCCTGAACTGACCGTCATCGACCTGCCTAGCTTCCGCGCCGACCCCAAACGTCATGGCGTGCGCTCGGAGAACGTGGTTGCGATCGATTTCGCCCGCAAGATCGTCCTGATCGGCGGGTCTTATTATGCCGGCGAGATGAAAAAATCGGTCTTCACCACGCTGAACTATTATCTGCCTGAAAAGGGCGTGATGCCGATGCATTGCTCGGCCAATGTCGGCGCCGACGGCGATACGGCGATTTTCTTCGGGCTCTCCGGCACCGGCAAGACCACGCTTTCGGCCGACCCGAAACGTACCCTGATCGGCGACGACGAACATGGCTGGGGCAGCGACGGCATCTTCAATTTCGAAGGCGGCTGCTATGCCAAATGCATCAAGCTGTCCGAAGAGGCGGAGCCCGAGATTTATGCCGCCAGCAAGCGCTTCGGGGCGGTGCTGGAAAACGTGGTGCTCGATCCCCATAGCCGCGCCCCCGATTTCAACGACGGCTCGAAGACCGAAAATACCCGTTCGGCCTATCCGCTCGAATTCATCCCGAACGCTTCGCGTACCGGCCGCGCCGGTCACCCGAAGAATCTGGTGATGCTGGCCGCAGATGCCTTCGGGGTGATGCCGCCGATTGCAAAACTGACGCCGGCCCAGGCGATGTATCACTTCCTGTCCGGCTACACCGCCAAAGTGGCGGGCACCGAGCGCGGGCTCGGCAAGGAGCCGCAGCCGGAGTTTTCGACCTGCTTCGGCTCGCCGTTCCTGCCGCGCGATCCGTCGGTCTATGGCAATTTGCTGCGCGACCTGATCGCCAGGCATGATGTCGATTGCTGGCTGGTCAACACCGGCTGGACCGGTGGCAAATACGGCACCGGCCGTCGCATGCCGATCAAGGCGACGCGGGCGCTGCTCACCGCGGCGTTGAACGGCTCGCTGCGCAAGGCCGATTTCCGCACCGACAAGTATTTCGGCTTCGCCGTGCCGACCTCGCTGCCAGGCGTCGAGCCGCACATCCTCGATCCTATCAAGACCTGGGCCGACAAGGCTGATTTTGACAAGACGGCGCGGGCGCTGGTCGGCATGTTCCAGAAGAATTTTGCCAAATTCGAAGCGCAGGTCGACGCCGACGTCCGCGCCGCCGCGCCGGAAGTGAAGCTCGCTGCGGAGTAAATCCGGTCCAAGCCGGATGGTCGAAAAGGCGGCTCAGCGAGCCGCCTTTTTGCTGAGGCGCCGCGAAGCGATAGGGCCGTTCAGTCATTGTCCGGTCATACCGCATTGCTGGGTGTGGGTCGGTCGGTGATCTGCAGGCCGAACAGGCTTCCGATCAATTCGACCGCAACCCGTGCGGTGCGGCCACGTTCATCGAGAAACGGGTTGAGCTCGACGATGTCGGCTGATCGAACCAGTCCCGAATCGTGCAGCAGCTCCATGATGAGATGGGCTTCGCGATAGGTGGCGCCGCCCGGCACCGTCGTCCCGACACCCGGCGCAATCGCCGGATCCAGAAAATCGACGTCGAAGCTGACATGCAGGACGCCGTTGCTGGCTCTTACCCTTTCGATCACCCGGCGGATCAGCACGCCAACGCCGAATTCGTCGATCGCGCGCATATCGGCGATCGCGATGCGGCGATCGCGGATCAGGTTCCTTTCAAGCGGGTCGATTGATCGAATCCCGAACAGATCAAGTCGATCGGAACCGACGGGGACGCGGGGTTGCTCGCCGAGCAAATGATCAAGCCCGGGTTCACCGCACAAAAACGCCGCTGACATGCCGTGCATGTTGCCGGTGAGGGTCGTCTCCGGCGTGTTGTAATCGGCATGGGCATCGAGCCAGAGCAAGAAAAGCGGTCGGCCCCTTTCCTGCCAGCAGCGCGCCACGCCGTTCACCGATCCCATCGAAAGGCTGTGATCGCCACCCATGAATATCGGAATGGCACCGGAGCGAGCCAGCAGCCAGGCGCGCTCGCTGAGCGATCGAACCCAGCTCTTGACCTCGTCGTAATATCTGGCATTGGCGGGCCGCGGCCCGTCCGCCGAAGTACCGCCGTCGATCGAGAGATCGCCGTGGTCATCGACATCGAGCCCCAGTTGTTCGAGCACGCGAGCGATGCCAGCCGTTCGCAGCGCGGCCGGTCCCATCAGCGTACCGGCCTGGGAGGCCCCGATCTCGACGGGCACGCCGAGCAAGGCTACTCGCGGGGTCCCCGATATTTCAGTTGCGGACATCAGGCCTCGCTTTCAGAGGTGAAACGCGGCTCGCTAGGCCTTGAAATAGGCGATCTGATGCGTGGTCGCGAGCAGGCGACCCTGCGGGGACCACAATTCGCCGATCTGGTCGCCGTAGCTTTTATGAAAAATCCTGGCGTCGGCGACGGCGAGCACGCGGGTGATGTCCTCGGCCGCGAGGTCTTCCGCATCGGCGTGAAAATAGGTCGTCAGCGAAACCGTTCCGAACGGCATCAGTTCGCCGCGGGCATGAAAGACACGGCCGAAGAACGCGTCCGACATCGACATCAGCGACGGCGCGTCGATCTTTCGGGGTACGCGATCGCCGATCCACATTTTGGAAAACGCGCTGGCCGGCGCAGTGAGCGGCGCGCCGCCGAACTTCGGCTCGCCCGCAACGAAGCGGAAATCATATTGCCGGACCCATGGCGCCGCCATTTTCATGTAAGGCAGCGTCTGCTCGAAGGCGGGGGCTTCCGGAAATTCGGCCTGCTGGTGCGACCAGGAAGGGCGGCGCACCGCAAACACCGCGGTCGCCAGCGTCGTGACCTCGGCATCGCCCTGCGTCATATCGACCAACCAGTGCTGCGTCGAGCGATTGGCCTTGACCAGCCGGAGGTCGAGATCGAACGCGCCTTGCGCGATCGGCGCGCAAAAGTTCACGGTGAGCGACAGTGGATCGCCGGCCCGCTGCGGGTGCTCGATCAGCGCCCGCAGGATCGTGGCCGCGGTGGCGCCGCCAAACGGACCGACGAACGCCCAGTAATCCTCGCTGGTCCGCCCCTGCCAGCAGCTATCACCAGCGGTCACCCGCGTCGCGCTGTCGAAAACGTGGTCAGTCACGGCAAGCATGCCAATCCCCCAATTCTTGCGCCCAGTATCATCGTCGGGCGGCCGGTTTCAATGACGCATTGGGAAATTGGCGGATCGCCGGACGAACTCCGAGTTCGCATTGCAAGCACCGAGAACCGTCAGCGCGTCGCCCCGCGCTGCGCGCCGGGCTCCTGCAGGCTCCGCGCTGAGGTGCTGCGCACCGGCACGTTCCAGATATCCTCGGCATATTCACGGATGGTGCGATCGGAGGAGAACCACGGCATCCGCGCGACATTGAGGATGCTGGCCCGTGTCCAGGCCGGTACCACCTGCCAGCGCGCGTCGATGCCGCGCTGGGTGTCGAAATAGGCGTCGAAATCCGCGCTGACCATGTAGTGATCGAGATAGCGCAGCGCGTGCGCGATCGATCCGAACCGGCTGGGATCGTCGGGCGAGAACATGCCGCTCTCGATCGCGCCGATGGCGCGCGACAGCAGCGGCGACCGGCTGATCACGTCGGTGGCGTCCAGTCCCTGCTTGCGCCGCACCACCACGTCCATCGCCTCCATGCCGAAGATCGCGATGTTTTCCGCGCCGACGTGATCGCGGATTTCGAGATTGGCGCCGTCAAGCGTGCCGATGGTCAGCGCGCCGTTCAGCGCGAGCTTCATGTTGCCGGTGCCGGAAGCTTCCATGCCCGCGGTCGAGATCTGTTCGGACAGGTCGGCGGCGGGAATGATCACCTCGGCGAGGCTGACATTGTAGTCGGCGAGGAAGGCGATCTTCAGCCGTCCGGCAATGGCAGGATCGTTGTTGACGGTTTCGGCGACGTCATTGATGAGCTTGATGATCAGCTTGGCGTAGCGATAGCTCGCCGCCGCCTTGCCGGCAAAGATCTTCACGCGCGGCACCCAGTCGCGCTGCGGTTCGTCCTTGATCGCCAGGTACAGCGCCACGGCCTCGATGATGTTGAGCAGCTGTCGCTTGTATTCATGGATGCGCTTGATCTGGACATCGAACAGCGCCGACGGATCGATCTTGATGTTGAGGCGTTCGCCGATCAGCCGCGCCAGCACGATCTTGTTGTGGTGCTTGACGCCGCGGAATTGCTGTTGGAACGCGTTGTCGCTGGCGCGGGTCTCGAGAATCGCAAGCTGCGAGGGATCGTCGAGCACCGCCTCGCCGCAGGCCTCCCGCAACAGATCGGTCAATTTCGGGTTGGCCAGCATCAGCCAGCGGCGAAAGGTGATGCCGTTGGTCTTGTTGGTGATGCGGCCTGGATAGAGATGGTGCAAGTCTTCGAATACGGTCTCTTTCATCAGCTCGGAATGCATCGCCGAGACGCCATTGACGCGGTGCGATCCGATGAACGCCAACTGCCCCATCCGGACCCTGCGGCCCGAGCTTTCGTCGATCAGCGACACCGAGGCCCTGAATTCGACGTCTCCGGGACACCGCGCATCGGCCAGCGCGAGATGCGCGACATTGATGCGATAGATGATGTCGAGATGACGCGGCAACAGGCGCTCGAACAGTTCGATCGGCCAGGTCTCGAGCGCTTCCGGCAGCAAGGTATGATTGGTGTAGGACAACGTCGCCACGGTGATCTGCCAGGCTTCATCCCACTTGAAGTTATGAAAGTCGACCAGAATGCGCATCAGCTCGGTGACGGCGAGGCTTGGGTGGGTATCGTTGAGCTGCACCGCGGCCTTTGATGCGAGCCCGCGCAACTGCCCGTCGGAAGCGAGGTGGCGCTGCACCAGGTCCTGCAGCGAGGCCGAGACGAAGAAATATTCCTGACGCAGCCGCAATTCGCGTCCTGCCGGGCTTTCGTCGTTCGGGTAGAGGAATTTGCAGATCGATTCCGCGCGGGCTTCTTCGGCGCTGGCGCCGAGATAGTCGCCGGTGTTGAATACGTCGAGCTTGAGCGGATCGGGCGAGCGCGCCGACCACAGCCGCAACGCATTGACGTGCTGGCCGCGCCAGCCCACGATCGGCGTGTCGTAGGCGACGGCCTGGACGGTTTCGGCCGGATGCCAGATCATGCGGTCGCGGCCCCTGGCGTCGCTGACGTGTTCGATGCCGCCGCCGAAATGCACATGGTAGACCACTTCGGGCCGCTGGAATTCCCAGGGGTTGCCGAAGCCCAGCCATTCGTCGGGATATTCCTGCTGCCAGCCCTGCGCGATGATCTGGCGAAACAGGCCGAAATCATAGCGGATGCCGTAGCCGATCGCAGGGATCGCCAGCGTCGCCATGCTCTCCATGAAGCACGCCGCCAGCCGCCCAAGACCGCCATTGCCGAGGGCAGCATCCGGCTCGCATTTGCGCAAATCCGACAGATCGACGCCGAGATCGCCGAGGGCGGCCTCGAACACCCTCAGCAGGCCCATATTGTTCAATGCATCGGTAAACAGCCGGCCGATCAGGAATTCCAGACTGAGGTAATAGACCCGCTTGCGGCCGGCATCGTAGCTTTGCTTCTCGGCCATCAGCCAATGGTGGACGATGCGGTCGCGCAGCGCCAGCGCCGCAGCCTTGTACCAGTCGTGGCGGGTGGCCATGCCGGCGTCCTTGCCGATCGCAAGGCGCAGTTTGGCGAGAACCGCGCCCTTGATCTCCAACAGCGCCAACTCGTCGATGGGCTGGCCGAGAGTCGGAAAATTTCCCTGTGATGATTGATCTGGCAAGCTTGTGTCCCACAACGTTGAGTCTGTCCGATGGAATGATACGCGTCTTGTGGCGGGACCGGAACCCGCCATGGGGGCATTGTTGTGCAATGCGATGGTATGATTTTATGCAAGGACTGGGCCGATTTGCGCCAATCTGCAAACCCGGCGTTGGTGATATGCTCCGACGCTATAGAGAAATTCAGAAGTACAATATCGCGACAAAGCAAGGATCGGAACATGATCAGATTGACGATCGAGATTGTCGCCGCCGCGCTGCTGCTGTTCTGCATCAGCGCGTCCAGTGCGGCGTTCGCCGCCGGCAGCAGGACGGGCCGCAGCGCCGACGGCCTGAGCTGCGCGTTCAGCGTGCCGCAGAATGCATCGCCGGCGGCGCGCTGCGCCGCGATCCGCCGGCAATGCGGCGGAAAATTCCATGCCAATTATTGTGGCGACCGGCTGTTGTCCGTGATGTGAGCTTGAGGGCACTACCGGCGTTCGCACCGCAAGCCTGTCACGAATAACGGTGCTTTAGAGTTACGCCGGCAAGCACGTGTCGTGTACCCTCTATTGACGATCCCGCCGGGAGCGGTCTGTCAGATATTCGTTGACAATTTCGCCATAGTGTGTATTAATACACACTATGAAAAGCCCTTCAGAGGGATGGGTGGTTTGAAGTGGCTCGAAAAGGAAGCCATGTGCAGTTCAAGCACACCACCAGAAAGGGCCGTGTGACTGTCCCCATCCCGAACGGGACATCCCGATCGGGACACTCAAAAGGATTGAAAAACAGTCAGGTCTAAAGCTGGGGTGAAAGCCATGCGCAATTATATTGGTCTTATCCGTAAAGATCCCGGCAGCCACTTTGGCGTTTCCTTTCCGGATTTTCCCGGCGTTATTACCGCAGGGACAAGCTTGGACGACGCGAGAACGATGGCTGAAGAAGCCTTGACCCTTCATGTCGAAGGTCTTGCAGAGGACGGAGAAGCCATTCCCGAACCCTCCTCTCTGGATGAAGTCATGTCAGACCCAAACAATAATGATGGCGTGGCAATTCTTGTTTCGGTGAAAAGTCCACAGCCGACAGTCGTTCGGGTGAACGTTACTTTGCCCGGAGATATTCTGGAGGAAATCGACAGATTTGCAGAAGCTCACGGATATACCAGGTCAGGGTTTCTAACCCAGGCGGCAAAAAAACTTATGAAAGAAGCGGCATAGGCTTGGATCATTGCCGGACAACTGCCTCGCGGAACGTGTTCCGCTGTTCCGACCGCCGTCCTCATTGAGCGACGTCCACGCCGACGCCTTTTGGCGGTGCCATCGTGAGGCACGCAGACGATCGCAGGAAGTGGGAGTGGGGAGCTTGTCGGAAGGGGCCAATATTCAAGCCGGCCGGAGAGTCGCCGGCACTCCCCCCTGGGGCCAGCACCGGCTCGCTTGCCCGAGAACGAATTAAGAACACTTTAGCAAGTCTTTGATATATCATAGTGATTCGGCACGGTGCCGACACAACATCTATGGTCTTTCCGAGCTTGCGAGGACTGCATGTCCCCAGAAGCGTGAAAGTTATGCCCGGTTTCATTGGGTTTCTTGAAAATCGGCAAAATCCTTTCCACGTTTTATCCACAAGGCCTTGGTTAACGGTATCTTTAGGTAACATTTAAGATCGCCAACTATCTTGACGTGCTTCCGGGGCAGGCGTAGGGACCTGGCAACGCCGGTCCTCACATCGGCCCGCTACCCTGCATGAGCACTGCCGACACCTCCGGTAATGATGGGTTCTTTAAGCCCCGTCGAGGCTCCCAAATGGAGCCGTGCTATGCCCGCACAAACCCTTCCCAAGAACTGCCTGTCCATCAACGAAGTCGCCGAGTACGTCGGCTGTTCGCCGCTGACAATCAAGCGGCTGATCTATGCCAAGAAGCTTCGCGCGATCAAGTTCGGAAGCCGCGTCGTCATCCGGCCAGCCGAGCTTGAGCGGTACTGCGAAGCGAACGCGGCGGTGCAGTGATGGGTAAAGCTGGCAAGGAGCGCCGCCGCGCTTTTAACGAAGCTCATGCCCACGCGCGCACCATCATGGAGTACGGCACCGAGGAAGAGAAAAATGCCACAGTGGCAGATATCGCTTCCATCGCGGAGAGCATTCGCGAGATCGAAGCTATGAACGTCAAGCTGGCGACCGCGACCGTTGCCAACGTGATCGCCATCGCGAAGTTTCTGGGCGGTGTCCGTCCCAACTTCAAACATGGGCAATGGGGTGGCGATTCGCGCGTCGGCAATCTCTCGGATGCGGGTGTAGCTCAGGGGTAGAGCACGACCTTGCCAAGGTCGGGGTCGAGGGTTCGAATCCCTTCGCCCGCTCCGAGACTTAACCCGTCCTTACCACGGTCGGTAGATGGCCAAGGGGTAACACCTGGGGTAACAGCGCAAGCGAGAATCTCATTCGGTCGATCGTCGCGGGCGTTGTTTCAAGTGCGCTGATTCAGTCGCTCTAGGTAATTCGCAATAGATTTGCAATTGGCCGCCCACGCACGCAGCGTCATCGCGATCACCTACAAGGTGGAAAGGACTCAAGAATGTCGCGGCCTTGACGCTCGGTATCGGCCTGCGTGCATACCCGCATTTGCCAATGATCGGTCTGGAAATGCCATGAGCGGAAACCCTGCCCCCAGGTTCTGCAAGAAGAAGCAGCACTACGTTCCGCGGGCTTTGGATCTAGCGGTTCTCGAAATCCGACGGACGGATCTTCGGTCGGCGGTGCGGTGATGCGAAGGCTGCCCAAGTCGCGGCCGGCGGTATATGGAGCAACTGGATGTACGCGTCTTCGACGCCTGGTGGCGCCCGTCCGATGCATTGGAGATGGCCGCGGTCGTCGCGCTGGTGATGCTTGCGCAGTCCAAATGCAGCAACGCTATTTCGCCGGCGGCGGATAAAGCTCTTTGAAATCGTCATGGTCTCGAAGCGCTTCCGGCCGATAGGCACCAACGCTTGCGCATTGCGTGACCTCCGGAAGACCAAACCGAGTTCTGACAGTGAGATCCACAGGCGCATCATGCGTGATGTCGCGCACCTTCGTCGGCCAGTTCATTCCGGTGACATAACTCTGGAGCCAGCCCCACTTCGGCAGCTTCTCCGAGAGAGCGTCGAGCGTATCGCGCATGCCGGCGACCTCGCAGTGCTGCACGCCGTCGGCACGCGGATAGAGATGCAACGGCGTGCCTTCGTCGCCGGTGCCGGCCACCTTGGCGTCGTCCACGTACACCGGACCCAATTTCAGGCCGTCGGGAACCGAGGTCGCCTGTCCGATCATCCAGGACAGCGCGTTGTCGGAAAGCCTGGACTCCGCTTCAGGATAGCTGCCGCCGATGTCGGAATGATTGCCAGCGAACCACATCTGCACCAGCTTCGGCGGTCCTTCGGCATCGGCGCCGGCCGCCGGATCGCCGGCGACAGTACCCCACTCGACGCGCTGGAAATCCTGCCTGTTCTCGTCGATCGCGTTCGCGGCGCGGCCGAACTTCGCATATACGCTGAGCAACCGATCGAAGTTGTCGTCCTTCCATTCGGCGTAGTGCTGGTGGACGTCACCGGGCTTCGGAAAATCGCGGATGATCTTGAGCCGTGACGCCTTCTGCCGGCGGGTCCA
>Ga0182024_10005796_pt1 | contig 27448 bp, 19 predicted proteins | sample P32metaG_FD_120480 | JGI IMG/M metagenome (GOLD analysis project Ga0182024, IMG submission 120480) | Permafrost microbial communities from Stordalen Mire, Sweden - P3-2 metaG (Illumina Assembly) | ecosystem: Environmental > Terrestrial > Soil > Wetlands > Permafrost | place: Sweden: Stordalen...
CGTAGAGCTGGCCCGGAACCTGGGGCTGGATCCGGAAACTCTGGCGAGCCAGGAAGGTGTCGAGATACTGGCTGGCAGCCGCGTGGCTGAGGGGTCCGAGCCGCTGGCGATAGCCTATGCCGGGCACCAGTTCGGATACTTCGTGCCTCAACTCGGCGACGGCCGCGCCAACCTGCTGGGGGAAGTGATGGCGCGAGACGGTGTGCGCTACGACATTCAGCTCAAGGGGTCTGGTCCGACGCCGTTTTCTCGGCGCGGCGACGGCAGAGCCGCTCTTGGGCCCGTGTTGCGCGAGTACCTCGTGAGCGAGGCCATGGCGGCGCTGGGCGTGCCGACCACGCGGGCACTTGCAGCGGTGACTACAGGCGAACAGGTGCTGCGCGAAGAGGTTATGCCTGGAGCTGTGCTGACCCGTGTTGCGGCGAGCCACCTTCGTGTGGGCACCTTCCAGTACTTCGCTGCACGAGGCGACGCAGAAGGGATACGCACGCTGGCGGACTACGCGATCGACCGGCACTATCCTGAGGCTGCACAAACGAAACAGCCTTACAGAGTGTTGCTGGATGGCGTGATTACCCGTCAAGTGCAGCTGGTCGCACAATGGATGCTCCTCGGTTTTATCCACGGCGTCATGAACACCGATAACAGTTCTATTTCGGGCGAGACTATCGACTACGGCCCCTGCGCCTTCATGGAGACCTATGATCCGGCTATGGTGTTCAGCTCCATCGATCACCAGGGACGCTATGCCTACGGCAACCAGCCCCACGCTGCGCACTGGAACCTGACACGGTTGGCTGAGGCTTTGCTGCCCATTCTGACGCAGGAGGCAGGAGGTGAAGAGGCCGCGCTGGCTTCGGCTAAGGAAGCACTTGCTGGGTTCGCTCCTCAGTACGAGGCGACTCGCATTGCTGGCCTGCGCCGCAAGCTGGGTTTGTTTACGGAGCGCGACGGAGATGCGGCGCTGGCTCAGGATCTGTTGGACTGCATGGCCACCAACCACGCCGACTTAACCTTGCACATCCGCCGGCTTTGCGATGTCGTAGACGGATCAGAAAGCGGCGAAGGAGTACGCGCGCTCTTCGATAAACCCGAGGCTTATGACACGTGGGCTGCTGAATGGCGTCGACGCCTGGAAGAGGAGCCTGTCGCCGCGCAGGTGCGTGCTGCGGCCATGCGAATGGCAAGTCCGGCATTGATCCCGCGCAACCACCTGGTGGAGGCAGCGCTTAATGCAGCTGTCGAGCGGCAGGACTTTCAACCGTTCGAGGAACTGTTGGATGTTGTGTCGCGGCCATACGAGAACAGACCTGGCCAGGAACGGTATGCCACTCCGGCACGCCCTGAGGAGCGCGTTATTCAGACTTTCTGCGGAACATAAGCAGGAAATCGTGACAGAGCTGAGTGCTATGAGGACATGAATCTTTCATCAATCACTGGCGCAGTTCGACCTCGGTTGCGCCTTGTCCACCCTGATTTTGCGGCGGCTCGGTGACGGTGGTGACGTGAGGATGGTTGCGCAGATATTCGCGCAAGGTTCGACGCAGGACGCCCATGCCGGTTCCGTGCACAATGCGAATGCGTGGCAAGCCGGCTAGAAAAGCTCGGTCGAGAAAGCGCTCTACTTCCGTTTGCGCTTCGTCGGCGGTACGGCCGATGACGTTGATCTCGGAGGTCATGTAGTCGGTGTCGTTGTTGGCCGTGGCGACGGTGATGCCACCGCGTTTGCGGGCGGCTTCTAGCGGTGTGATGACTTTGACGGACTCGACTTCGGCGATGTCTTCGATGTTGGCGCGCATCTTCAATTGACCCACGGAGACCTCGAAGTTTTTGGCGTCGATTATGCGGTCTACTCTGGCTTGTCGGCCGAGCGATTTGAGTTTCACGAGGTCGCCAACCTTGATGCCCTTGGGGAGGTGGGGTTGGGCGGCAGGGTCGTTCTTGTCGGCGCGGTTGGTGTGGGCGACGACGGTTGAGTTGAACTGCTCGGAGAACTCGCGGCGGAGGGTGGCCATGCGCAGGTCGGAGTCGCGCGAGATCTTTTTTGCCAGTGCTTTGTCGTCGATGGCTTTGACGGTCTCGCGGAGCTGATAGGCGAAGTTCTCGATGAGGTAGTTGAGCTTGGCTTCGAGCTCCTTGGTGCGGGCCTTTTGTTCGACGCGGCCTTCGACTTCGACACGGGCCTTTTCGCGGGAGAGTTCACGCTCGCGCTGTTGCAGGGTCTCGCGCTCGGTAGTGGCGGCGGTGAGCTGGTCATGGAGCTGGTCGAGGAAGGCGCCGATGTCCGCGGTCTGGGTGGTCATCTGGGCTCGGGCCGCGGTGATGATCTCCTTCTGGAGGCCAAGGCGCTCGGCGATGTTGAGGCCGGCGGAGGCTCCGGGGACACCGAGGCGTAGCTCGTAGGTGGGGGTGAGGGTCTGGTGGTCGAAGCCTACGGCGGCGCTGAGGACGCCGGGGTGGTTGGCGGCGTAGACCTTGAGCGAAGTGAGGTGGGTGGTGATGCAGCACCAGGCGTTGAGGGTGAGGAAGTGATTGGCGATCGCTACGGCGAGGGCTGCGCCCTCTTCGGGATCGGTGGCGGAGCCTAGCTCGTCGAGGAGGACAAGGGAGTTCGGTGTGGCCTCGCGGGAGATGCGGTCGAGGTTGATGACGTGGGAGGAGAAGCTGGAGAGATCGCGCTCGATAGATTGCGCGTCGCCGATGTCGGCGTAGACGCTTTCGAAGAGAGGGAGGTTGGCCTCTTCGGCGGGGATGGGGATGCCGGCCTGGCCCATCAATGAGAGTAAACCGAGGGTCTTGAGCGAGACGGTTTTGCCGCCGGTGTTGGGGCCACTGATGATGAGTTGTTTCGTACCGGGTGGGAGGATGATCGTTAGGGGTACTGGGGTTTTCGGATCTTCGCCTGCTGCGAGGGCGGTGGCGCGCATGCGGAGTTCGAGGAGAGGGTGGCGGGCGGCGGTTAGGGAGAGTTGTGGAGCTTCGGATGTGGAGGTAGAAAAGCGGGTCTCTCCACTTTGCTTCGCTTCGGTCGCAATGACGGCTTCCCGGATGGGAACCGCTTGTGTGGTCTGGGTGAAGGTGGGGCGGACGCAGTTCAGGGCTTCGGCGAAGCGGGCGCAGGCGGCGTGGGATTCGACCTCGGCGAGGATGCAGGCACCGAGGTGGATGGCGGTGGACTGCTGGCCGATGGCTCGGGTCATGGCGACGAGGATGCGGTGGATCTCGGACTGCTCTTCGTCGAGGAGACGGACGAGCTCGTTGTTCTGCTCGATGGTTTCGAGGGGCTCGACGAAGACGGTTTGGCCGGAAGAAGATGAGCCGTGAATGACGCCAGGGACCTTGCGTTTGAACTCTGCTTTGACCGGGATGACGAAGCGGTCGACCCGGATGGTGATGAGGTCTTCCTGGGTGCTGCCGCCTTCGCTGAGGCTTTGCAGGGATTTGCGGAGACTCGCTTCGATTGCCCTGTGCTGGCGTTCCATCGCCCGGCGAATGCGGCGGAGCTCCGGAGAGGCGTCGTCGTTCAGGCTGCCGTCGGGCTCGATCTTGCCGCGCAGCAAGCGCAGGAGTGGTGCCAGGTCGTGGTCGAGCAACGGAGCGGAGAGAGCGGCGATACCGGGCCACTCGTAGCGGGTGCCGTTGGGTGGAGGGTCGATGAGGTTGCGCCAGGCGGCGACGCGCTCGATGACAGTGAGGAGGTCGCGGATCTCGGTGGATTCCAGGGCGGCGCCGTCGATGCGGGCCCTGTCGAGGAGGGTGGTGGGATCGAAGAGGCCGCGGAACTCGAAGCTGCCGCCGCGGGTTAGCATGGAGCGGAGTTCGGCGGTGCGCTGCTGCTGCTGCTCGATCCAGGCGAGGTTGGCGCAGGGCTCGAGCGCGAGGACCCAGGCGCGGCCAAGGGGCGAGAAGGTGCGGGCGGCGATGTGGTCGCGGAGCCGGGGCCACTCCAGGGCGGTTGCGCTGGATTCACGCAGCGGGGAGGGGATCTTCGGCAATAGTTCTGGTGAATTCACTCCTCTTATCGTAACCTCGCAGGGAACTGCTAGCTGTGCGGTTGCGTAGCATTGAGGGCGCAGGTCCGGCGCGCGGGCGTTTTTGGAGGTGTGGGATGGTTTGTCAGGCATGTGGTGCTCCAGTAGTGGAACAGGTTCATTTTTGCCCCAAGTGCGGTGCCCAGATGATGGCCGCTCAGCCGCCGGTCTATGCAGCGTATCCGCCACCACCACGGATGCGGATGCCGATGCCGCGGGTGCAGCGGAACCTGCAGACGCTGGGTATTCTTTGGTGCGCGTTCGGTGCGTATCGGGTGATCGGCGGCCTGATTGGCATGTTCTTTCTGCGCGCGGTGTCGATTGGCGCCTTCGGTGATGGCTGGCCGTTTGGCGGCCACTCTGGCGCCGCGTTTGGCCCCACGTGGATGTCTGCCCTCCTTCCCTTTATCGCGGTATATACGGCGATTACGGCGGCCCTGGCGTTGCTGGTCGGCTACAGTTTGTTGACGCGGAGGTCGTGGGGCCGGACGCTCGCCATCGTCGTCGGTATCCTGACGCTGCTGAAGCCTTTGCTGGGCACGGCGCTGGGAATCTATACGCTGTGGGTGCTGGCTCCGTCGGCGTCTGGCGCTGAGTACGAAGCGATTGCAGACCCTAGCTGAAGGCTGGTCGTAGACTATTGAGATGAACTTTCCTGCTACGCGTATGCGCCGACTGCGCCGTACGGAGGCGATGCGGTCGCTGGTTCGCGAGACGCATTTGCATCCCGGAGCACTGATCTATCCGCTGTTTCTCTGCCCGGGCGAAGGAGCGCGCAAAGAGATCGGCTCGATGCCTGGAGTCTTCAATCTGTCGATCGATGAGGCCGTGAAGGAGGCGGAGGCTTGTGCCGCGCTGGGGTTGGGTGGGTTGCTGCTTTTCGGGCTTCCGGCGGAGAAGGACGAACAGGCGAGCGGGGCTTGGGCCGAGGAAGGCATCGTGCAGACGGGGCTACGGGCGATGAAGAAAAATCGTGCGCTGGATTCTCTGGTGATGATCGCGGATGTCTGTTTGTGTGAATACACCTCGCATGGGCACTGCGGCATCGTCGCGCGCGATGGTGATCGTTACGAGATTGAGAATGATTCGAGCGTTGCGCTGATTGCGAAGACTGCGGCGTCGCTGGCCAAGGCTGGCGCGGATGTGGTGGCTCCGTCGGACATGATGGACGGGCGCGTAGAGGCGATTCGCGAGGCTCTGGATGCGGGTGGGCACGAGCAGATTCCAGTGATGAGCTATGCGTCGAAGTTTGCGTCGGCGTTCTATGGGCCATTCCGTGAGGCCGCCGATTCCGCCCCGCAGTTTGGGGATCGGAAGAGTTACCAGATGGATGGGGCGAACCTGCGCGAGGCGATGCGCGAGATCGACCAGGACATCGCCGAGGGCGCGGACATGATTCTGATGAAGCCCGCGATGCCGTATCTCGATGTGATTCGCGCTGCGCGGGAGCGGTACGACCTGCCGATAGGGGCGTACCAGGTGTCGGGGGAGTATTCGATGCTGCATGCGGCGTTCGAGCGCGGATGGCTGGAGCCGGAGCGGGCGATGATGGAGTCGCTCCTGTCGATTCGGCGAGCCGGGGCGGACTTTATTGTGACTTATTTTGCGAAGGATGCGGCGAAGGTACTGGGTTAGAGCGCCGCGCAATCATCGCTTGCCCGATACCGTGCAGACGTGCTCTCCAGTCAGCCGCTGATTCAACAGGCGCGGCATCATGAACTTGAAGAATGAGTCTGCCTGGGGTTCGAGGCATACCTGAGCGTTTGGAGCGCCGGGCTTGACTCGCGTGAAGCCGGCTTCGTCCACCTCGATGTGCAGCGGCGTTGTTGGGCAGACCTGCGGATTGGCGGCGTAGGCTGCTGCGACTACGTCGAACATGGTTGGGGTTATCTGCTGGCTTGAGCGCTGCCACTCCGCAGTGAGGACCTGGAGGGAGTCGGTCAGGGGGGTGCTGACGGAAGCCAAAAGCGAGCGCTTGACCTCATCGAACTTCAACTGCGTTGAATCGAGCGGCATCATGAAGATGGGCACGCCTGAAGCGAACAGCTTTCGGGATGCGGATGGATCCATCGCGATGTTGTACTCGGCGCTGGGCTCGTGCGCGGAGGTATAGCCGAGGTCGTCGTAACCGCGGTAGATGGAGCCGCCCATCAGCACGACGCGCTTCAGCTTGCGGAACGTGGGCGGATCGCGATCGATCGCAGCGCCTATATTTGTGAGCGGCGCAATCGCAATGAGGGTAATCTCGCCGGGGTATTGACGGATCTGATCGAGCAGAAATGTGACCGCATCGCCGTGGCTTCGCTCAATGCCTTCGCTCGCCCAGGGCTGCTGAGAGAATTTCGTATCCGTCTTCGTTGCAATGCCGGTCCGCACCGGAATGTCGCCGCGTCCGGTTTCGCAGAGGAGGCGGTCTAGCATGCGGCTGCGCAGGGCGGTATCTCCCCAGGCCGAAGTGATCCCAACGATGTTCAGCTCCGGGCTGGTGAGCGCGAGGCCGAGTGCGAAGGCGTCATCGATATCGTCCCCGATGTCGGTGTCGATGATGACCTTGCTGGCTACCTGCTTGTTTGCTAAAGATTGCGCCAAACCGGCTGCCGGTGAGAGATTGATTACAAGCGCAGCTAGAAGGGCAGTGCCGCTTCGTCTCAGGTTCATGGTTCGCTTCCATCCGCGAGTATCGGAGTGTTCCGCGCAGGCTATGGGCAAGAGTACCGCGAAACGCGGCGCCTGCGGTCGCGAACGGCTCCGTCACCCCTTGACAGCAAGCGTAAGCTAGAATTTTTGTATAGCAACAGGAATGGAGATTTTCCTTGGCAGATACGATCTACGACTTAGTGGTGCTTGGCGGCGGACCCGCTGGATATACCTGCGCGATCCGCGCTTCTCAATATGGCCTGAAGGCCGCGCTGATTGATGCAAATGACCGGCTTGGCGGAACATGCCTGCTGTGGGGATGTATCCCAACCAAGGCAATGCTGTTCACGGCCGAACTGTGGGACCACCTGAAACATGCCGACAGATACGGCATCGATGGCGTGACGCCAAAGCTGAACTGGAAGGGTGTGCTGGCGCGCAAGGACGACGTGATCACGCGGCACACCAAGGGCCTCGACTTTTTGATGAAGAAGAACAAGATCAATGCCATCAAGGGTTATGGTCGCCTGACCGGCCCGGCGAAGGATGGTGTTCACACCATCGAGGTGAAGACCGCGGACGGCAAGACCGAGATGGTGAAGGCGAAGAAGGTGGTGTTGGCGACCGGTTCCGACGCGCGAATGCTGCCTGGTTACAAGCCGGACGAGACGATTCTGACGAACTACGAGATCCTCAAGATCGACCAGATGCCGAAGTCGCTGGTGGTGGTCGGCTCGGGTGCGGTGGGCGTGGAGTTTGCCTCGATCTTCAAGAGCTTTGGCGCTGAGGTGACGATCTTGGAGATGCTGCCGCGCATGGTTCCCGCCGAGGATGAGGATGTCAGCAAGGAACTGCTGCGCCTCTTCAAGAAGCGCGGGATCGATGTGAATCTTTCGGTGAAAGACACCAAGATGGAGAAGAATAAGGACGGTGTGCTGGTTTCCTTTAACGACGCAAACGGCAAGACCCAGACCAAGCAGGCGGAGAAGGTGCTGGTGGCTGTTGGTCGCGCACCGCGTACCGCCGATATCGGTCTCGACAAGACGAAAATTACGCCGGATCGCGGCTTTATCCTTACGAATGAATGGATGGAGACGACCGAGCCTGGTGTCTATGCAATCGGGGATATCGTCGCCGGGCTGCCGCAGTTGGCGCACGTTGGGAGCATGGCCGGGCTGGTGGTTGCGGCTCGCATCGCCGGGAAGTACGCCAAGGCGGTGAATCGGACGCGCATTCCTGGTTGCACGTATACCGATCCGCAGATCGCCAGCGTCGGGCTCACGGAGGCGCAGGCCAAAGAGAAAGGCTTCCAGGTGAAGGTCGGCAAGTTCCCCTTCGTCGGCAACTCGAAGGCGACCATCGTCGACGCGCATGACGGCTTCGTGAAGGTGGTTGCTGATGCGAAGTACGGTGAGATTCTCGGCGTCCACATAATCGGTCCGTATGCCACGGAGATCATCGCGGAGTGTGTCACCGCGCTCGAGCTTGAAGCGACGATCGAGGAGATGATGTTTACGATTCACGCCCACCCGACAGTCGCCGAAGCCCTACTGGATGGCTTCAGCAGTGTTGAGGGCATGGCGGTAAACGTCTAAGTTACAGGAAGAATTACAGAAGGCAGCCGAGCACCAGGCTCGGCTGCCTTCACCCATAAATTTTGACAGCGAACTCATTAAGTGATGCACATCAACCTTCTCACTCTCGGCCGCGTTCCCTTTGCGGAGGCGCTGGCTATCCAGCAGCAGGTCGTCGCCGCGCGCAAGCAAAACCTTGTCGGCGACACGCTGCTTTTACTGGAGCATCCTCCCGTCCTCACGCTTGGCCGCAACGCGCATCGTTCGAATGTCCTCGCTAGTGATGAACTGCTCCTGCAGCGTGGAATCGAACTGCACGAGATCAATCGTGGCGGAGATGTGACGTACCACGGTCCAGGGCAACTCATTGGGTATCCGATCATCGATCTTCGCGGCGATCTTCCCGGGAAAAAAGGTCCGCATCTTGGCCCTGTCGATTATGTTCGCCTGCTCGAAGAAGTACTCATCCGCACTTGCGGCGACTTCGGCGTCATGACCCAGCGCATTTGCAAACTCACCGGTGTCTGGACTCTGGCAGGCGGAAGCATCCGCGAGAAAAAGATCGCAGCCATCGGCGTGCATGTTTCTCAGGGTGTCACCTCGCATGGCTTCGCGCTCAACGTGACGACGGATCTGCGCGACTTTGAAGGGATCGTCCCCTGTGGTATTGCGGATCGCGAGGTCACCAGCCTCGAGCTGGAGGCCGACGCCGACCGGCAGCCAACCATGGAGACGGCACTGAACTCCACGGCGCGGAACGTCGGTCGCATCTTCGAGCGGCAGATGCTGCGAATCGAGTCCCTGGACGAACTTTTCGCTATGACGGTATGAGGCCAGGTCTAAACGGCGTCTGTGCGCTTACCGCAGCGCACCGGCCAACAAACGCACGACCGCCGTATAATCCCATACGAGTGGGCTCGATTGCGCAGCGGGTAGGAATGCGCTGAAATCCAGCCGTCCATACCTGCATTTCAGGGAGAAGAAATATTCATGCCGACTGACGTAGTAATGCCGCAGATGGGCGAATCCATCACCGAAGGCACGATCACCAAGTGGCTCAAGAAACCCGGCGATACCGTCCAGCGCGATGAGCCGCTCTTCGAGATTTCTACCGACAAAGTCGATGCCGAGATTCCTTCGCCCTCCGCCGGCACACTGAAAGATATCAAGATCGCCGAGGGCACTACCGTCCAGATCAACACCGTCGTCTGCACCATCGAAGAAAGCGGTTCGGCAGCGTCGGCCCCTGCTGCTTCGCCGGCGAAGGCTGAAACTGCCGCGGCTCCAGCGGCGGACAGTGTGACTCCCGCCGCTGTTGATGAGCCTGCTGCGACACAAGGAAACCCAGCAACTGCAGGGGGTCCCGGCACCGAGATCATGATGCCCCAGATGGGCGAATCGATCACGGAAGGCACGATCACCAAGTGGTTGAAAAAAGTCGGCGACAGCGTACAGCGCGACGAGCCCATCTTCGAGATCTCCACCGACAAAGTCGACGCAGAGATTCCGTCGCCTGTCGCCGGTATTCTGTCTGAGATCAAAGTTGCCGAAGGCGCGATCGTCACCATCAATACCGTAGTGGCCGTTATTGGCGGGACCGCCGGGAAAGCTGCTCCTGCTGCCGCTGCACCTTCTCCTGCTAAGTCGGTCCCCGCGGCTGCATCGACGCCGGCTCCGGCACCTTCGGCTACCGAAGGCGAACGTGTCCGCTCGTCGCCGCTCGTCCGCAAGATCGCGAAGGACAACAACGTCGACCTCGCCCAGGTCCCCGGCACCGGTGCCTCGGGTCGCATCACCAAGACCGACATCGTCAGCCACTTGGAGCAGGGTCCGAAGCCCGCTGCCGCAGCCCCGGCTGTTTCCACTGCAGCGGCCGCCGCGGCCAGGCCCGCCGCCGCTCAGCCGCAGCCCGGCGAGCTCGTCCCCATGACGAAGATGCGCTCCATCATCGCCCAGCGCATGGTCGAGTCCAAGCGAACCAGCCCCCACGTCCACACTGTCTTCAAGGTGGACATGACGCGCATCGTCAAGCTCCGCGAGAAGGAGAAGTCGAAGTACGAGCAGCGTAACGGCGTCAAGTTGACGTACATGCCATTCATCACACGCGCTGCCATTGCTGCGCTGCGCAAGCACCCCGTCGTCAACGGTTCCATTGAGGGCGACGCGATTCGCTACAACAAAAACATCAACATCGGCATTGCGGTTGCGCTCGACTGGGGCCTCATCGTCCCGGTCATCAAGCAGACGGAGGAGAAGAACTTCCTCGGCATCGCCCGTGCGATCGTCGATGTGGCCGAGCGCGCGCGCGGCAAGAAGCTGGCACCGGACGAGATCTCCGGCGGCACCTTTACACTCACAAACTCCGGCATCTTCGGCGAGCAGTTCGGAACGCCGATCATCAACCAGCCGCAGAGCGCGATCCTCGGCATCGGTGGCCTGAACAAGGAAGCCGAGGTCCTCACCGATAAGGATGGCAACGACTCCATCGCGATTCGCTCCATCCAGCGCTTTACCCTTGGCTTCGATCACCGCATCGTCGACGGTGCCGACGCCGGAAAATTCATGTCCGACTTCAAGGCCTACCTCGAAAACTGGGCCGAAGACATCGGATAATTGCGGGACCACTTAAACAACAAAACGCGGCAGACTCAGTAACAGTCTGCCGCGCTTTTATTTCTCTGTCATCGAACCCTACAACAACGCCTTAGCCCTTAGCACCAGCTCTACCGCCGCATCCGCCGTAGCCCCCACCGCCGAGAGGTGCCCCATCTTTCGTCCTTTGCGCGGGCGGTGTTTCTCATAAAGATGCAGCCTTACTCCCGGCACTGTGAGCGCCTTATCGAACCGCGGTTCCCTTGCTGCGCCGTTGGGACCAATCCACAAATCCCCCAGCAGATTCGCAATCGCTGCGGGTTGCACCACATCGACATCCCCCAGCGGAAGATCGCAGACCGCCCGCACCAGTTGTTCAAACTGGCTGGTCGCACAGGCCCGCACGCTGGCGTGGTAGCTGTTGTGAGGCCTAGGAGCCAGTTCATTCACCAGAAGCTTTCCATCAGTTGTGCAGAACATCTCCACGGCCAACACACCCTCCAACTGGAACGTGTCCGCAATCGTCTCGGCAAGCTCGCGAGCCTCTGCCCCCATCGAAGCCGAAAGCGGCGCAGGCATCACGCTCCACGCCAATATCTGTTCCTCGTGGTGATTCCATGCCGCCGGATACACCTTAACCTCGCCATTGGGAGCACGCGCCACCAGCACTGAAATTTCTCGCTCCAATTCAACGGCCTTCTCCGCAACGCCAGCTCTCTCGCCCAGCGATTCCCACGCGCCTCTGATTTCATCCTCAACCGCCGCGCCTTCCGCGAACCCGACCTCGCCCTGTCCGCGCCCGTCATACCCGCCCTTCGCGCTTTTACAGAAGCATCTGCCGCCCAACGCAGCCACAGCATCGCGCAAGTCATCCAGCGACCGCACAGCGCGATACTCCCCTATAGGAAATCCATTTCGTCGCAACCAATCCTTCTGTTCAATTCTGTCCTGAATGATCGCGAGCATCGCGCCGCCCGGTCGCACTGGCGCATAGCTTGCCGCCGCATCCATGCTCGCCGGAGAGATCTGCTCAATCTCCAAAGTCACTACATCGCAACCACGTGCTAGATTCGCAGCCTCGCGCGAGTCATCCCACCCAGCCTCGATGCACCCATCCACTACAAATCTCGCTGGACACGCGGGGTCCGGATCGAGCACCAGGATGCGATACCCCATACCTCGCGCCGCCATCGCCGTCATTCGGCCCAACTGGCCACCGCCAAAGATTCCTATCGTCGCACCCGGCAAAATTGGCTTCGCTGTCCCACGTGCTTTCACAGATCCAAAGCTCACGCGCCAACCTCATCTTCTCCGACCACCTGCGCCAAGACCTCATCTCGCCGCGCCGCCCGCCACGCGACTAACTTCTCGCGTAACGCAGTGTCTGTAGTAGCGAGCATCGCGATAGCTAGCAGCCCGGCATTCATCGCGCCCGCTGCACCAATCGCCAGCGTCCCCACGGGAACACCCTTCGGCATCTGCACCATACTCAGCAGCGAATCCATTCCCTGCAGCGCTGTTGCTGGTATTGGTACGCCAAGCACCGGCACCACCGTCTTTGCCGCAATCATCCCTGGCAGATGCGCCGCACCACCCGCGCCGGCGATGATCACTCGCAACCCGCGCCCAACCGCAGCGTCCGCATACTCAAACAGCAGATCCGGCGTCCGATGCGCAGACACCACACGAACTTCATGCGCCACGCCAAACTCCGCCAACACCTCGACGGCACGTCGCATCACCGCAAAATCATTGCGGCTCCCCATCACAACTCCAACCAAAACACTGCCCAGCGGCTCGGCGTCCATGGCCCGATTATACGGTTTCCCCGCGAACGCCGAGCATCGTCTCGACGACTCTCTCACCTACTGCTTGGCCCATATGCTCGCATTCATGCAAGTCACAACGCCATCGATGATCGCGCTCAGCCCGTCGGTAAACTTGCTCGAATCGGCAATCTGCTTCATCGTCACAGCGTCCGCAATATTGATCGCCGATCCGACAATCTCCACTGCCGCCTTCTTCTTCTGCTCCCCGGTCTTCGCGCCGAACATAGCTTCGGTGCCCTGGATGACACCGGGGACCAACACGATCGCCCGTAAAAACAGCTTCAAGAAATCCATCCCGTTTCCTCCCACTTGAACTTAATAACGTCGAAAATATTCAATCGCCAAATGAAAGACTGCCAGCAAGCCACCCGCTGCTCCCGCCAGACCCTTCAGTCGCTGCACACTCCGCTCATGGCGTTCCACGCGCTCTTCAAGCAGCGTCAACCGCCCCGGCTGTCCAATCCCCATCAGCTGTTTCATTTGGCTCTTCAGCACACTCAAATCCGCTAATACCTGCCCTTCGAACTCCGTCATGTCTCCTCCTTTCTTCTTCTCTTCCTGCCCCCTACTCACTCACGGGCAGGTCTGTAAATACCGCACTGGAAAAACGCGAATACAGCGGCGGTGTCGATCCGTCGTACATCCGCACGTAGTAGTGCTCTATCTGTCCTTCGCGCGGAATGGAAAAACTCCGCACCGGACTTCGCAGTACCAAATCCTGGTCCACGCCCGGTCCAAAGTCTCCATCCCGCCGCCTCACTTCAAACCCACCGCCCACAGGAGGAGCCGTTCCAGCATCCACCTGCAGAGCGGTCCCCGTCGCGCTCACCACTTGTAATTGCTGCAGGTTCGCAAGCACATTACCTGGTGCGCTCAACGCCGTCTGTGGCAGCAGCGCGTTCGCAGCAATCGTCTCGGATAGCGTCAGCCCCAACCCTTCGGCCCAGTCGTTCGCAAAAGCCATGCGATACGTCAGCACCTCCGGGCGCGCCATTCCATTGACGATCTCCACGCGCCGCACCACCACACTCATCGTCTGGCCTCCGCTCGCGATAGCCAGCACATCCCCCGGCCATACATCGGCGGGATTCACCGCGACATACGTACCCGCCGCCGCCCTGCTGGTCGCAAAGCTCAGCACCGCGAGGGCCGCACTCTCGCAGTCCACTGAACTCCTCGCCTCCGGCCTCAGCACGTTACCGTGCCACTGCGCCGTACCCGGTACTCCCCCTGCGGCCTCTGCCGCGACACTTGCCGCATTCTCCAGCCGCGCGACCGCTCTTTGCTGCACGCGGTACGTCACGGTTACAAATTCACCAGCGACCGGAACACGACCTGCCAGAAATGTAACCTTACCGGTAGCAGATGCCTTGCAATCGACGCCTTCCCCGGCAACACCAATCAGCCGAGTCATCTTCACGCCACTCGGCAGCGTGCTAACCACCCAGGCGGAACCCGTCTGTGTCACCCTGCAATATCCCATCGACCCAATCAACTGGACGCTGTTGACCGCCGCAAAGCTGCAGCTAGCCGGCGAACTCGTCACGGCACCGTCATAAAGTACCGTCGCAGGCGTATTCGAAGCTACTCCGAGATCCTGCAGCTCGAACACCACGCTCATCGGCGCGGTCACTAAGCCGCCGCCAAAAGCCTGCACCACGCCATCGACCATGGCATAGTAGGACTGCAACACCCGCTGCGCCTCTACACAGTGCAGCCGTATGCGTAGCGTATAGATGTGCCCCTGCACCAGCGTAAAGACGGTTCCGACTTCAGCCCCATTCACAAACGGCACAGCCACCGTATTTCCAGCGCTCTGTCGAATGTTGTACCCAACAAAGCAATTCGCGCTCTGTGTCGTTCCCGCGTACAGCCCGCACACAATGCCATCGCTAGCTCCTCCCAGTTGCAGACTCCCGGCCTCGATCACCAGCGTCCCGCCCAGCTCCACCGGATCGATCGCCGTCAGCGTCGTCTGTCCATCGAGCCCATTGCCGCCCGTCATCGTCAATCCAGCCGAACTTAATCCCAGGTGCGACCCAGGGTCGGCGACCTGCCAGATCTGCGTGTCCACCGCCGGCTCGTTGAAGCTATCCGTCAGCAGAAGCGAGGAGTTCGCCGTTTTCTTCGGCTTAAACGGATCCGCCGACAGTTGAAACACCGTCGTCGTCCCATCGCCTGCGAACATCTCCGTCACGTAAGCGGAGGGCTCCTCTTCCCCGCTTACGGTAACGTCATTGGCCAGCTCCTTCACTGAAGTAGTCTTCAACGCCGCCACCTGCAATGTCCCATCTCCATCGCTCAGCGCGTGCGTCACCGTCCCCGCAGGCTGCAGACTCACCGCACCATCCAGCACGCGGTACGCCGCATACGTCGTGCTGGCGATGACACCTGCATTTGCCGACCAGCTCTCAGTGGGCGATGGCTGAAAGACCCCAACTGCCAGGCCATTCATCACCTCCGTCATGGTGAACAACCCACCATCCACGCGGTTGGTCAACGTCGTCAGCAACTGGCCGCCACTCTGCGCAAGTCCTGTTCCACTCAGTGGAACCGCCTGCTTATCCAGCAGCCACTCATCGCTCACAGCGCTGAACGCATAGCGATATACCGGCCCCATCAATCCTGTGCCTGCGTACACGGCCTCCGGCTCCGTCGCTATATACCCGGTAAACAGAACCGTCCCACTCGCTGCCGTCACCACCACACGCGCTCGTCGCGCGGGCACAACCAGTGAAGCATCGCTTACATCCAGCATGCCGTTGCAAATCGACGGAGCATTCAACGCGCGCTCGATCTTCAACGGCCCATCCGTGCAAAGGGCGGCGCTGTAGTCCGCCGCCCCTGCGCCATCAAGATTGTCGATCGTCACCTTCACTGTGTCACCGCCGAAGCGATCGGGCCCAACCCCCGCGCTGGGCCGACAGGCCCCAACCCTCTCATGGCCCGAACCTCATCCACCGTCAGCACGCCGGCATTCAGTAGCGTCGTCTGTATCTGCAGCTCCTCCATCTCATCCCTGGTTCCGAGGTCGTTGAAGCAGAACTCAAACTCACGCCATCCCAGCTTCTTCGCAAACAGGTCGCGCGTAATGTGCTCCGCCAGCAGCTTCGCGACAGGAACCACAGCACTCTGGAACGCCTCATCCGCCATCTCACCTGCGGTCGACTGGTTCACATCGCTCTCCAGCCCAAGCATCATCGGCGGAAGATCGAACGCGTTTGCAATCATGCGAATCAGCGCGTCCTGCCACTGCAGACGCAGATCAGCATCGGTGCCACCGGCAAACTTCAACACCTCCGGCTTCTGCTCGCAGCTCAGAAACGGCACCCGCCCGGTGCCTTCAATCTCATCCTGCCACCACCGGATCATCCGGTCATGCTCCTCCGGGGTAGCTTCATTCAGCCACACCGCATACTGTGCCACCGAATTGCTTGCCAGCTTTCCCGCATACCGGTTCGCGCTCAAAAATTGATTCACCGTCTCGAACGCAACCTCCAGCCTGCCCAGGCCGAAAGGCGTGTAACTCCGAGGATTCAGCCGCACATACATCAACTCGTCGTCGAGCAGAGGAACCAGCGCATCCTTCCCCATCTGCCCCGTAGCCTGCGCATAGCGAGGCTTATTCGGATCGCCGTCCCACTTCGCATCAATCTGAATGGTCGCTCCATCGACCGCCCAAAGATGAAACGGCCTGTCAGGATCACCCGTAGCCTCCATCTCGACAGCGCCGAAGCCCCCAACCAGAAGATCCTCCAGCACCTGCTCCCACAGCACCCGAAAGCTGTCCGACGTATTCGGCTCCTCAAGACAGTGCCGCAGTGCCTGCATCCGTGCCTCGGCATCCTCCACTGTCACCCCCGAGTAGCCGCGCCGTACCTTCACCTGCCAGTCCATGCTGGCAATCTTGTTCTTCACCACATTGATCGCGCGCCGTACCACCGGCGTCTCGGAGAACTTTCGCAGGTTAGCCGCGGTAGGCTTCGGCAAAGCGTTCTGCCCCGGCCGTCCTACTCGGTTATATGGACTAAAGACCGAAGGCAGCATCGCCGTCTTCCTCTCCCCTTTCGTCGCATCTCCCGCCGCCGCTTCAACACCTGACAACCTCTGCCAAAGATCCTTTACCGTCGTCCGAACTCCCATGCTCCACCTCTCTCTTTCCGTGTCTGCTGCAAAAAGAAAAAGGCACAGCCCCTGGGCCATGCCTCCTGATAAAAAACCTTAAACACTTACAAATTGCTGTCCTGCTGGACCGGCCTCCTACGCGGAGGGTGGCCACTTCGTGGCGTGTATACCGGTCTCGCAGGGTGTAGCAGCATAGGTCCTCCCGTTGGTCGAGATGATCGTTGCCGACCAACGGAAGGCTCTCAGCCGTTTGAATCACCCAGACAAGTTAAAAAGGCGTGAAACGCCCGCTCCACGCGTAGTGGGCCCGTCCGGCAGGACATGGCTTCTAAAGGTTCTTAGCCTCTAGCCGAAAGCCTCAAACTCGAAGCTCCATCCGCGCCGTCTCCGCCACCCTGGCCAGATCGCTCAACGTCACCACCCGAATCTCCTGCCGCTCCATCGCCTCCACGCCAAACCGATACCGCTCCATGGCCTCATCCTCCAGCTCCGAGACCGCACGCAGCGGCTCCACAATGGCCGTCAACTCCAGCCGCGCAGACTCCACCCGCTGCACGCCCTCGATCAACTGCGGGGCCGAGTAAGCCAGCCCCTTCGCCGCCTCCACATCACCGTCCAGCGACACTGCTTGAAACATCCGAATCACCCCATTCGGCCTGTATCCGCAATCGATCTTCATCGGATCGCCCGCCCGCGTATACAACGAAGCCGCAATCCGCTTCCGCATCAACCCCCAAACGCCAGCCCGTTCAAACTCCGCCCGCATTGCCCCCGCAATCGCCGATCTGCCAGTACGCTGACGCGAGACCCTCACCTTCAAAGGTTCGACATACATCCGCATTAACTGTTCCATCTCCGCCGGCAAACTCTCCGCCAGACAAGCCCGCACTTCGGTCACCTGCACCGAGTTCGACAGCGTATCCTCAAGAATCTCCATCACTGGCTTGATCCCCGGAGCATCCTGCGCCCGCATCTGCAGCCGAGCCCCAATCTCTCCCTCCAGCGCCTCCAGCAGACTGATATCGGCATCCGCATCCATGCATTTGACCCTGCTCCAGTCTCGCGTAAAACGCACCACCACACTCTCGGGAGCACCTCCCCCGGGCGCGCCGCCTCCCGCCTCCCGCAGCAAAACCCCGATATTCACAAACTCGCCCTTCACCACATCCGGCACATACCGGATCAGGAAGAACTCGCATGGGACTCGATCACGCAAACCTCAACCTCCGCACAGCCGCATCCACTACATTACAAACTTTCCCACTCCACTTACCTCAGCAAACTGCCTCGGCACCACAATCTTCTTCCCCGAGGCCCACATTGGGAACGGTTCCCGGTTCGAATCGCGAAACTCTCCAATCAACTCTCTCACCCGCGACCGCCGCCGCAGCATCTGCTCCATCAGCCGTTCGATCACGGCCGTATCCCCGCCATACCACTCCGGAGGAACTGCCTCCGCGATCTCCCACAGCGTCCCCGCCTCCATCCCCTCCACCCTGCTCAGCCACGGCTCAAAGCTCTCCCACCCGGTCACCCGTGCATACACCAGGTTCCGCTGATAGACCCCCCGCAGCGGCGCATCCGGAAACGTCCACTCCCCCGCGTTGAAACAAAACCCCTGATCGATAAATGTAGCTCGATACTTTCGCTCTCGTGGCTTCCTCTCAAACACCGCCTGCCGCCCATTACAGTTCCCCGCCCACTTATCAATACAAAGCATCCCGGCAAACTCCGCCAGGTTCCGCACCTCATCCAGCTGCTGCTCCGGCAGATAGTCCACCACCTGCCCCGGCATCAGCCCACCGACAAACTGCGACCCAAACTGCAAGCCCGCCGTATATTTCTGCCTCTGCCCTCTCGGCAGCTCCACAAACATATCCAGTGTGTTGGACACCAGCCACTCCGTCACCTCAACCACATCGCTCGCCGGCACGTTCAACCCTACCGCCGCCGCCAGCCGCGTAGCGATCAACTCATTCGCCAGCACGCGCAGATCCTGCGGGTTATTCTGAAACTTCACCACCCACAGCTTCCCATCCGCCCCCAGCATCAACTGGCTCTGCGCTCCACCCCGCATCCTCCGAATCGCCTGCACCGCCAGAACCGCCAAACAAATTACCTCAGCAACAGAATACAAGCCATGTCCTGCCGGACGGGCCCACTGCGCGTGGAGCGGGCGTTTGCACGCCTTTTTAACTTGTCTCGGTCGATCAAGCGGCTTCGGCCCTCCCGTTGGTCGGGATCATCATTTCCGACCAACGGGAGGGCCACAATCACTCGCCCAGGCGAGACAAGGTACACACGCCACGAAGTGGCCGCCCCACGCGCAGTGGGCCCGTCCGGCAGGACATGGCTTCCATCTTTATCTCTTCCCCACAAGCTCCGCCCGCACAGCCTGCCCAATCGCCATCGCCATCAGACAATCATCATGCGCCCCATTCGCCGCCCCGGTCCTTCCGCCGGCCGCCGTAACAAACGTCCTACACTCCCCCAGCAATCTCCTGCTGAAGAACATCCCCGCCGACTCCACCAGGAGCGCCCCCATCCGGCTCACCATCCCCGGCTTCGACCCAGCCGTTGTCAACCACCCCGCAACTCCCGCCTGCTCATACACCCGCGCATACCGCTCCACGCTATCCAGATAAGCCAACACCCCAGCTCCATGATTATTCCGCTCGACGGCAATCAACGCCCCGCCATACTCCCGTGCCAGCGCCGCCGAAACCCGCGCCAGCTCCAGCGTCCCCAGCCTCTGCCGCAACTCCGCGCACTGCAACCCCGAGCTCATCTCAATCACCTGCACCGCCGCAAAGTCCCCATCGGCCCCACCCCCAGCCGTATCCACCGCAACCAGGTAATCCTTCCCGGCCAACGGCGGAAACCAGATCTGCAGCGCTCCACCCCGCCGCACCTCAATCGGCTCACCGACCGAGCCCAACCGTGCCTCCACCGCCGAAACCTCAAAGCAGCACTCCCCCGTAGCCTTGAAGCAGCTCTCCGCATCCTCAGCAAATTCCTGCGACCGCAGCCCCCGATAGCTCGTCTCCAGCCCACGCCGAAACCCGATCTGCGCTCTCGTCAAACCATGCGCCGCCACAAGCAACTCTTCATCCTCACGCAACTCCCCGACAGCCGGAGCGGCGACATACGCCTCCTCCATCCACCACGGAAAAAGATGCTGCACCACCTCGTTCGAGGCAGCTAGCCCCCACTCCTTATAGAAACACCCATACGCTCCATTCGGCGTAGACTCCATCACCATCTCACCACCGGGAGCAAGCGCTGCCCGCAGCCCCGCAAGCGTAGCCCCCGCATCCCCTGGCCACCGGCTCACCTCGCTGCAATGCAGATACTGCATTGTCAAACCGCGCCCTGCACCTTCATCCCCCGCACTCACCACGCGAAACTCACTATCCAGCGCCGGGAAACACATCTGCCCTGCATTCGCCTTACTTCGTCGCAGCGGACCCTCGCGCAACTCCTCCGGCAGACACTCCCAGAACCGCTGCACCATCCTGAAGATTCCCTCCGCCGCCTCCCGTGTATGCGCCACCTGCACCGTCATCACGCCACGCGCCGTTATCGTCTTCAGAAAAAATCTTCCCGCCACCCAGGTAGTTACGCCCATCTGCCTGGCCTTCAGCACAATATTGTGCCGCCCGCGCTCGCGCTCAAAGGCTCTCTGCGCCGCATTCGCTCGCAGGGGCCGTTCCACTCCCTCGCGATCCCTGACCCGCAGAATCCTCTCCGCCAGCCATGTCGCGACATTCACGTCCTTCCCTGCTGCCGACCGTTCATCTAACATCCTGCCGAAGTCCAGCAGATCCTTTATGTCCCATGCACCTCTGCCATTCTTTTCATCTCTGCTCATTGCTGGCTACCCACATCCCTCCGCGTTAGAACAGCCCATGCCGGAACCTGAGTGCAGCTCCATCCTCCTGACAACAAGGATGAAGCTGCACCTCCGCTCGCTCCCTACCCTTACTTCTCGCAATGACAGTGGAGCCGTCTTCGCATCGGGGTCGCTTTAGTTATTGCTTACCTTCGACCAATGACACCCACCCGTGGCATCAGAGGTTGTTACCGGCATCACCACAAACATCGCTTTGTTAGCGATAGTGATTGGCGAGTTTGATCCGTCAACTAACTCCGAGCCATTCGGTAGCACTGTCACAGCAGACGCAGAGTTGCCCAGATTCTTGATGCGCCTTGCCTTGCTATAACCCATACAGTCCGGCAGCGTTACAGCGACTGCGTTACTGGTGTTATCCACCTGCACACAACCATCCGCGGCAGCCTCCGCATACGTTGCAGCATTGACGATCGTCGGACACCCGCCTTCCAGTGTGCTTCCGTAGTGCTCATTGATATTGTTGACAATCGGAGCCGCCATGTACGCCGTCTTTGAGAGCGCCGTTGGATGAATACCATCCAGGAAGTAAGTCGTATTCGCGGACGCTCCATCGGCCATCATCTGTGTCGCATTGAAGTCAACGAGGCCGAACCCATTCGCCGCCGCTCCAGCACGAATCAACGGGTTGATCGCATCCTTGTTGGCATCCCTTCCATCGGCGCTCATCAGCGTCGTCAGGAACACATAATCTACGCCAGAAGCCTTCATCGCCTTTCCTAGTCCGACAACCCTGTTGGCTACAGTCGTGCTCGCGTCTCCCTGCGCGATGTTGTTCTGGCCGCACTCCACCACACCCACGCTCTTCCCGGCGAACGGCGACATCACCGACTTTTCGCGAAGCGGAACAAGCGACTGGATGGACTCACATGTCCAGCCCGGTATCCCGTTCGCATAGGCGGTGTACGTGTCATTCAGTCCCGACAAACTGTTACAGACGGGAGTCGTACCGCCAATGTTGGAGAAGATTGAATCTCCCGTACACGCAATCACGTTAGCTCTCGAAGCGCTGGCGGTAACCGTAACCGGAACCCCCCGAGAGGCCATCACCGCGTTGCAGGCCGCGTCGTTTTGCAATGCTTCTTCCGAGGTCAACTCCACCGTGTAGGTAGCAACACAGGAGATGATGCCCGGAAGACCCGTACTGTACGACGGGTACAGCGCTGGAAAATTGCCGAGAATGTAGTGATGTCCCGTCTGTCCCCCCGCACTCGCACCCTGCTGCGTGTAGGTCAGCTCTGCGCCATTCAGATAAGCGTGATCCGGATCGCTACTGGCATTCGTTCCCAGCGTGAAGGTGCGAGTGCCGGCGCCAATCCAGTTGTCTACATAGCTCGTAGACACCTCCCCGTTCACCTGCAGATAGGGAGTGATTCCAGAGCCGCGATTGCTCGGCCCTGCAAGAATCTGTAGTCCGCCGGCATCAGACGATACCAGGGCGAAGTACGTATTTAGGTCAGAAGCTCCATACGAGGCTGGAAGCGCGAACGCCCCATTTGTTGGAGGAGCAATGTACGAGCCAATCGTTAGCGATCGCGCAGAAGACAGACCGGTGGGCATATTCAGGAATGTTTGATTGCCGCCACCCTCCGTGCTCACGCTGATCAAGTTAAGTCCCTGCGACGTGAAGACAGGATCGGTAGCCGCTCCCGTAAGCGTCACATCACAGGGTGCTCCCGAACATGCATTGGCCCCGGAGATGTCGTGCAGCACAGTCGCTCCAACCCCCTCGTTCGCCAGGTACAAGCTGCTGATGCCTCGCGTTACAAACCCGATCGATTGAGGTGTAAAGCCCAGCGCCGCCGCCACGTCTGCCGCAGTGCCCGCACGCGGCGTATTGCTGCCGCTTGTCACGCCCAGCAGGCCCGTAGGCAGCGTGGAGATGGAACCACTCTGCGCAGGCGCAACCCATGTCCCATCCTCCCGCAGGTAGCGCGTCGTCCCAGCCTTAGCCCCTGGATCCGGTACAGCGCCCACCGAATGTCCGGTGCCTGAAGCGCTGAACACCGGCAGTTGCGCCGCACTCAGCTCTCCGTTCAACGACGCCGCATTGATCGTCGTGGCGTTGATCGTACCGGCATTGATCGTCCCCGCGGTAAATGCCTGAGGGCTAAATCCATACTGCGCCCCGCGTAGTCCCATGGTCAGCGTGCTCGTCTGCGGCTGAAAGGAAAACGAATCATAGCCTCCGGTGCTGTTATCCAGCTCGAACAGGTCGTAGCCCGAGTTCCACTTCCCGCAGCCATGCGAGTTGCAGTGAATCGAAAACACACTTTGCTCTCCTGCCTGCGCATCCAGCGTCCTCTGCCAGATACCATTCTCCTGGTAAGCCGTCAGCGGCGGCGCATATGTTCCGCCATTGCCCAGATAGTTTGTCGCCGGTACCGCATTGTTGACGATCCATCCAATCAGGCCCGGGCCCGCACTCAGCTCATACTCGATACCCGCACTCTGCTCCTTCGAAGGCCGCGGCATCGTCTGCGACACAAACGTCGTATCTGCCGCAATAGCCTCCTGGTAAAAGTGTGGCTGCTCAACCGGATCATTCGTCGCCCACTGCACCGAATTCGGAGCAAGGGTCATCTGCCCATCGACGCTCTTCGTCGCGGCATCGAAGACACCCAGCACCTCCGCCTCGGGATACAGCACATATCCGCCCGTCAGCACCGACACAGTCCCGCTCGTGCTGCTGCTGTTAGCTCCCGTATCCGCATAGGTCAGCGTATTTGCACCTGTAGTGGTTACAGAAAAACTTCCGTTATAGCTTGAGTCCGCGACTCCTGAGATATTCATGGTCAGCCCATTCACATCCACGGGAAGATTACCCGCCGTCGTCACTGTCACCACATTGTTACTGCGAGCAATCGCCGCAATCGACAGATTGACATTCAGGAAGCCGCCGGTCTGGCCGGTGATTCCTATAATTCCACTCTGCCCCCCCGCATAGTACAGCCCCGTCGCCGAGTACGATCCAATCACCGGAAACACCTGTCGGATTCCGCGCACCGTATCGACCGTCTCCTCGATCCCATATCCGCACAGTCCGCCGATCGCAATCGTCGACCCCGACCGATGCACCTTGTTGAACGTCATCTGCAGATGCGATCCATCGACTACGGTGTAATTCACCATCTCGTAGTTATGCGGATACAGCCCGCCCGGCTCCGTTATGCAAGCCACGCCGCTCGGACTTGGAATCGCCGTCGTATTCGTCGCAAAACCCGTAGGCGCCCCACTCGTCTCAATCGCCACCGTCACAGTCCCCGGAGCGACGTTGTTCGCCCGCGAAGGCACAAGCTGTGCCGTTGCAAGAAACACGCTTACAGGGAAGTTCGTTCCACTGAAGTTAGCCCCCTGCCCCGGCTGCGAACCCGACTGCCGAGTCCCGGCAATCAACAATCCAGTGGTAATCAACTTCGCCGGGTTCTGGTCGATCAGGTATCGCCCCTCACCTTGCGTACCTGCTGCAGAAGTCGGTGCCACCGTCACCACCGTAGAACCCGCCGTGCATCCCACGCTGCAAGTCCCTTCGAAGACAGCCGTGTCTTCCTGGATCTGTATATCAAACGGATGCGTCCCCTCATCCGCCTCATCGCGAAAGCCACCCGACGCCGTTATAAACTGCGAACCGATCAGGCAATCCCCAACTCCGTAACAGTTGATCGCGTTCGGTTGCAGCACATGCTGTCCCATCGTGTTGTACGTTCCAGTTACGGACAGGGCAACGTAATTGCTCTTGAAGTAAGGCACTGTCTCGATGCTCTGAGGAAACAGATTGTTACCACCAGTCAGCCCTTCATACGAAATAGCCACGCCAATCGAAGTCGGCTCCTGCGATCCAGCTCCACTGGCAAACTCAGCCGCTGCATTTCGCGTCGACTCCACGTCGATCACTTGCCCAGCATCCTGGCCGGCTACCAGTGCAGACGTTGGATTCAGGTAGTTATCCCGCTCCTGCCCATTCCTATTGTCCTGCAAATGCGTTCCGCCACTCCCGCTATTCCAGCTCTCCGCGCTGTAACTCTCAGACCCACTGTAGCTATGTTCCACCGTTACATCGCATCCGGTCGCGCAGTCCGGACTCGTCACGGCATTCGCAATCCCATTGTTCCCTAAACCGGTTACATATTGGCTGGCGTACTCCGCGCCATTCAGATTGTTCACCTGCAACTGCGTTCCCACCGGCTGCACCACCTGCTGGGAGGCGGTCGGAAGCAACGAAACCTTCTGCCCCAGTCCGGCCCCCGCCGCGGCTATGTTCTCGTCGACATAGTGTTTGTCCGCGGCCTGGTTTGTCGTAGTAGGATCACCTGGTAGTGCCAGCGGCCCCGTCATCGTGCTTCCCGTTATCAACACATAAGGCGAAGTACCGTCTAGCGGATGCCCCGAGATCGCCGTTGCAATCGCCGTATCCACGTAACTCTTGCTCACCGTCTGCATCGCCACCGAGGTAGGCATCACCGTGCTCTTGATCGCACTTACCAGCACCGGGTACTGGCTCACCGGAACCACCCAGAATTCGCGGCTCACGCTGCCATCATCCAGGTGATACACCGCCGTGTAATAGGTTCCCATCGGTGTAGCCCCGGCATTTGGAGCGAGTTGCAGACTCAGCACTCCTCCCGCGCCAATCGTGGCAGAAGTTGTCCCGGCCGGCACCGACTGCCCAATCGCCGTGGTAAACGCCTGCCAGCTCACAATCACGGTCCCTGTCGCCGTAGTTCCATCGGCAAGGTAAACCGTATCTGTAACCTGTGTAGTAGCAATTTGCGATACCTGCGCACTGACAGACAGCGTCGTTAACTTCACCACTCCAGGAATCGCCAGCAGCAGCATCCCAACCAGCGTCCATCCTCTAGGCTTCCAATGCATCATCATCTCCCTCTCACCCTCGTCCAGCCCCAGCTCCGCAGAGCGTTATGCAGCAACTAAATTTCTACCGTTCGCCATCGCTCATTGAGTGACATGCCGTCAGCGCTTTTGCCTTTGCCTCTAGGTAGCCCAAGGCTTTAGCCTTGGGTCTCTCAGCCCTGCTAAAACTTGGGCTTTAGCCCCTGGGGTATGTTTCCCGCTGGGCAACCGTCGAGCCGCCCCGCAGCAAAAACTAAACCGCCCGCATCGCCCCCGGCAGATAGCTCCGGAAACACAAAACCGTCTCGCCATCATTTGCGTCTTTCACTGGCAGCGCCCGAAAAGCTCCTGCCAGCGCCACCTGCTCCAGCGGCCCCGCCAGTGCTTTCACCATCTCAGCCGACCCCTGCATCGCCTGCAGCCGCGGATAGTAATAGAGCACCCGATCGCCCTGCTCGCCATCCATCACAAACAGCCCCGACCACTCCTGAAAAAATCCGCCACCCTCGCGGTCCACGAATCCCACCAGCGGGCTCACCTGCATCCCCGACGGCGGAGCTCCCGCCAGCAGCGCCCCGCCAAGCTGCAGCACACCATTCGCAATCGCCACCACCCGCCCCACATTCAGCGACACTCGCCGAACATAGTTGATGTCATTCCCCACCGAAGCCGGCGAGCTAACATAGGCAGCACTCACCCCGCTCCCCACAAACCCCACCTGCGCCACATAGTCCTCATCGACAGCGACCAGCTCCCCAACCTGGAACTGCGCCGCCGCCGCCCCAACACTCAACGAAGTAGCAGTCGATCCGGCCGTCAGCGGGACCGCCGTCCCAGCGACGCCTCCACTCCCATTCGCCGCCGCCCCCACCGCCGTCTGCAGCAGATTCATCTGTTGCGACCCCGCCGCCAGCGCCAGTTGCAGCTTCCCCCAGCTCTCAAACTCGAGCTGCACCGTAGCCTCGACCTCAGTCCGAACCTGGCTTTGCACCACTGCGGGCGCGCCCGTCATCAGCGTCCCCACCTTCGTCGCGCTCTTCCTCAAAAACCCCGAGCACCACCCCAGGTCCACCCACGGAGCCGGCGGCGCATCCAGCGCAAACGCCCCCACCTGCGCCGCATCGAACACCGTCGGAACCCCGGCGACTCGATCCACCGGCGCAAAATAAGCTCGCACTCTTCGAGTCACCGGAGCCACCGCCCCCACCACGCCCACCGCAGTCATCGTCGTACTCACAGCTCACCCGCTTCCTGGTAGCAGAACACCTCAACCGTAGCTACACGCTCCAGCCGCTCCCCATTCACCACCATCGCTCCAAACGCCGCATCGCCCCAGAACACATTCGTCGCCATCGCCACCGGCGCCAGCCCAGACCCTCCCGCAGAAGCGACATAGTTCATCTTCACGGTATTCTGTGGCACAGCACTCACCGCGACCATCAACTCCGCATCCATCCCAGACAGCAGCCGGCCGCGATCCATCCCTCCATTGCCCGCATCTCCATCGGTCGCATACTGGATCTCGCAACTCATCGTCACCAATGGCAGTCCCCCCTGCGCATTCACGCTGAGTCCCGTCCAGCGCAGGCAAAACACATTCGCCGCCTGGGTAGCCGAAGCCAGCTCGTTCTCCTCCACCAGCACGCCTGGCCGCGTCACCCCCCGCAGCACCATCGTCCGCGCAGGATTCAACGCCGCCAGCCTGTCTCGCAGCGTGACATAAAACGTATCTCTAGCATTCTGCATTTGATATGTAACCTTTCAAGTGACAATTAGCCACGCCCTCTGCCATCATTCTGACCCTGAGCGCAGTCGAAAGGGGAATGCCCCCCGCTCCCCGACAGTCGTCATCCTGAACGCAGTGAAGGATCCCTGTATTTGTCGTTGCTTGTTCTTTCC
>Ga0182024_10005797_pt1 | contig 27448 bp, 18 predicted proteins | sample P32metaG_FD_120480 | JGI IMG/M metagenome (GOLD analysis project Ga0182024, IMG submission 120480) | Permafrost microbial communities from Stordalen Mire, Sweden - P3-2 metaG (Illumina Assembly) | ecosystem: Environmental > Terrestrial > Soil > Wetlands > Permafrost | place: Sweden: Stordalen...
CCCAACACACCTACAAAGCCGCCCCATCGTCCACTGGCATGACCGTCGGGCGAGTTGCCCGTGACATTACTGCCTAATCCATATAGATCAACGTGGGGCGAATATGCGCTCTTGGCCATCATCTTTTTGCCCTTCATCTCTTCGATCTTGTCAGCTGCCTGTGCCAGTTCTGGACGGCTGATGCCGGCTTGCAATAAGTAAGTGGAAAGGTCCCCTTTAGTTTCCGTAAATGCCAGCGGTTCGGCCAGATCAATAACTGAGCCCAGGTTTACACCCAGCTCCGCTTTTAGATTGATCAAAGCAATATTGTAGTCACGGTAATCTTGATTGAGCTGCAACCGTGCCCGCGCTAACTCCGCATCCTCGCGCAAGAAATCAGCGCGTGGAACCTTTCCTTGATCAACTCGGGCTTTCACATTTGCCGCCGATTGCCCTCTGAATTTGACGTAGTCGCTATCAACCTTTAGCTTTGCTTCAGACCAAACCGCAGACCAATACGCCGTCTTGACGCGCAAAGCGGTAGCGATGCGTTCGCACTGATAGCCGGCGATGGACTGTTTCTCTTCGGCACGTTTGGCCTTTAAATTACCGCGCAAGTAACCGCCGGTGAAAATCGGCTGTGTGCCTGAAAAAATAACGCTAAGCAGACTTCCCTTCAAAATTGGTTGCATCGCCGTGGAGGATGTTGCAATGCCATCGTTTGGAAAGAACAACATCTGGTTTAAGGACGATGTCGAGTAAAAGGTATTGAGGGAAAGATTGGGTCCAAATCGGCCAAGAGCCGCTCTGGCACGATATTTTGCCATCTCAGTGTCAACTTGAGATTGCTTGTAAACAAGATTGTTCTTCAGCCCGACTGCCACTGCATCCTTGATACTGAGCGGGCCTGTGACACGAGGCAGATCTGAAGATGGTGCTTGCGAAGTGACAGACAGTTTGATCGGATTGGCTTTTAGAACATCGCTCAACGACGTCGGCTCAGGCTGTCCCTCAGCCTCAGCCGCAGACACTGGCGCTGCTGCACCAGATTCGGTACCAGAAACGAGGCAGGCAATTGTGATTGCTCTCACCGCCCAGCTAGATCTCAGGCCTGGTAAGCTGCGCTTCATGACTGGCTCTCCTTGCTTCGCTGAGCGGCCAGAGCCTTTCGCCTCATATAGTGGGAGAGGTCATCGATGTATGAATGCATAATCGGAATGTCGAAGAGGCTCAGAATCGTGCCGACGATGAGCCCACCTACAATCACCGTACCAAGCGGAGAATAAGCGTCCATACCGGTCCTGGGCAACAACGATACAGGAAGCATGACGATGATTGTAATAACCGACGTCATCAGAATCGGGCGCAATCGCGACGCTGCTGCTTGCGCAATCGCCTCATTTCTGGGCAAGCCGCTTTCGGCTCTATAGCGCAATATCTGATCGATCAGCAATATCGCTGTCGTTATATCCATGCCGGTCAAGATTATGATCGCCATGATCGAAACCGTCGAGAATGCCTGATGAGCGAGAAACAGGGCGGTAAATACACCAGCCAGCTCAAGAGGCAATGAGAAAATCATCTGCAGCGGTTGCAAGAATCCACGGAATTGAGCCACGAGCAAGAGAAATATCAAGCCGACGGCGAATTCAAGACCAACAAGCAGTCGGGAAAAAGAATCCATCATTTGCGTCATATCACCGCGCATCTCAATTGTGTATCCAGGCGGCCAGTTCAGCTTAGTCATAGCTGTGTCCATAATCGACATGTCCAGATCCATAGACGGCGGACCATTCTTTCTGTAATGCGCAAGCACGGTGATGGCACGGCGCAGTTGATCGTGACTGACCAGGGTGGGAGCCTTTCTTTCTTGCGTTGTCGCCACTGTTTTTAGTGGCACCTGCTTGCCGTCGGAGCCGGTAATGGTCATTTGCATCAGATCTTGCGGCGTCTGACGTTGCCCCTGGTCATAGCGCAAAAGGATTGTCCGTTGGCGTAAATTGGCCAGCCTGTAGTATTCGTTTGTCAGTGCCCCGGTGATCGAGTAATAGGCTTGCTGCGCTATCTGGTCCGGGCTCAAGCCAATCTCCGAGGCTCGGCGCGGGTCGACATGAATCTCCCAGTCCGGCTTGCCCATCGCCCAATCAGTTGCCACTTCATGCACACCTGGAATTGCAGCCGCCATCTTTGCCACTTGCTCACCCATACTGGAAAGCACGTTTAGATCGGGACCAGTGAGCAGAATCGAGATTGGCGCTTGAGATGAGGCCATCACATCAGAGCCCATCTCCTGTATTTGAAATCTGCGGATGCCGGCAATGGAGGTGACAGCTTTGTGCTGAACATCATCAATCACAGCCCAGATTGACTTGGCTCGTTCATCCTTGTCGGAAAGAGTGATCATAAAAGTGGCTGTGTTAGCCGCTTGCATTCCGTAGCCATTGAAATAAGTGCCACCAGGGTCCCAACCAATTTCAGAGGACACATCCTTGATCTCAGGATGAGCGAGCATCAATTTTTCTATTTCCGTAACTGACTGCTCCGTCTGCGCAAATGAGGACCCAGGCTCCATCTCTAAAACGCCATAGGCCTGCCCTACATCTGCCAGGGGCATCATCTCGCTGCCCAGAAAGTTGTAGAACATCAAACCGACGATGATGGTGCAAAGCACGCGTGCCATATTAAGAAAGCGGTGTTCGAGCGACCAGAGAACCGTTTTGCGATAGTCATCTTCCAGGCGCAACAAAAAGGCATCGAACGGTTGCAACAGTTTTGTCCTCAAAAAGCCGTGCTTCTCTTCATTCTTGTGCACCTCCAACCGCAAGAGCTTTTCAGCCAGAACCGGTGTCAGTGTGAGCGATATCAAAAATGAAGAAAGCAGGCCAAAGATTATCGGCCAGACCAGCCCGACGAACATTTCTTGCACAATGCCACCACAAACCAGCAGCGGCAAGAGAGCAAGTATCAAGACCAGCGTGGAAGCGGCCACGGCCAGACGCACTTCGGTGATACCGTCAATAGTGGCTGTGCGAGAGTCTTTACCCATGCGCAAATGTCTTTCAATGGCGTGGATGTCGATAATAGAATCATCAACCAGGCGACCGATGGAGAGAAGCAATCCAATCAAAGTCGAGCTGTTCAAGGTCATCCCCAATGGCACCAATGCCAGTACCGCCATGGAAAGGGCAAGCGGGATAGTGATCATGGAGATCAGGGTGCCGCGCCAGTTGCCGAGAAAGAAAAGGACCGCAAAGCCAGTCAACAGAATGGCCACGACCAGCTCCTCCATCATGTTTTGCATCAAGATGCCGACAAAATGCGAGTTGTCATAACTAACTTCAAACTTGATGCCGGGATACTCCTTTTCCAGAAGTTCTACTTGTTGCATGATCCCTTTGATCACTAACGGCGAACTGGCTTGCGGCAGCTGAATTACGCTCACTTCAATGCCTGGCTCGATCTGCCCGGAATGGACATGATGGTATGCCGCCCGTTTTTCCTCGAAGGTATCGACTACGCGCGCCACATCACCGACATAGATAACTCGGTCAGCGACCGTTTTGATCGGATACTTGCGCACGTCTTGCGCATTTGTGGTCAGTGAGTTGATCCTGGCGATGGCTTCGCTTTGCCCGCTAGTCAGACGCCCTGCCGGGCGAGCCACGTTTTGATTGTCGATGGCTTGCCTGACATCGAGGATGGAGAAACCATAGGCGGCAAGAGCGTTACGATCGACAAGCACTTGCAGCTGTCGTTTGAAGCCGCCGAACGTATAGATTGACCAGACATCGCTCACCCGCTTGAGTTGATCGGTTATCTGGTTGTCAGCCAGTTGCCTGAGCCTGACTGGATCCCAGCCCTTGCCGGTTAGGTTGAGTGTGAGCACAGGCAGGTTTAAAGGATCTATCGGCAAGACCCACGATGGTTTCAAATTGGCTCCAGTGCCTGGCAGTTGCCCTTGCACTGAAGTCATTCTGGACTGCACATCAACGTATGCCTGCTTCATATCAAAGCCATACGGAAACTCCAGAGAGACCATGGAGACGCCTTCTTGAGAGGTGGAGCGGATATAGCGCACGCCTCTTATGTCCACCATCGCTTCTTCAATCGGTTTGCTGATATAGGTCTCCATATCTTCAGAAGACAGCCCTTCTTGCATGGTGACGATACCGATCAGGGGGCTCTCGACATAAGGCATCATGCGCTTGGGTAAATAGACAGCGATTGCCACCACTGCCATAAAGGTGATCGCTAAATAGAAAGCAATCACAACATGGGCATGATCGATAGACCAGGTGGCGATGTTGAAGTGCCCACTGCTGCTGGGCTGCGTTTGTTGGTTGGATGATGGAAGGTTCTCAATGATCACGGCACTTCCACATCAATCTTGAGGTGAGAAACCTTTGCTCCTGCTGCCCCTGATTCCTGGATCGCCACATCCACCGCCCACAAAGTGGTCATGAAATTGGCGTCGAATTCGTATGAGCCCGCAGCGGTCTCCCTTGCTTGCATCTGCGGACCCGGCATACTCATGGTCGGCATGTCGGTTTTGGCGGTCACGGCAGCCCCTGTGATTGGTGAACCGTCGGAGCGCTGCATTTGCAGAACGAGTTTGTTGGCGTTGGGCTTCAGTGGCAGTGGTTCCATGCGAGCAAGAATGGCTATATTAGCGACATTGAACTTGCGCTTCCAATTGTTGCCCACGCTCAATCGGTTGCCGCCAGCTTGCGCTCCCGTCGGTAATTGATCTGGTCCACTGCCTGTCCATTGCACGGCAATCACTGATGTGCCCGGCTGTAGTGCGCTTTGACCTTGAAAAATTACCTGATCACCGGCGCCTAAACCTGAGCGCACTTGCGTGCGTGTCTCATTCGTCAACCCAATTTGCACATCGACAAGCTGTGCAACAAGCGGTTGTTGGCTGCCCACAGCCTTCCAGACCTGAGCATGTTGATTGCTCCAAACCAGCGCACTTGATGGCACCGTCAGTCCATCTGCAATGCCAGTAGTGATAGTCATGACCACGTATTGACCGGGAAGAAATCGATAGTTGGGATTGGCGATGAGAGCCTCGACAATGGTGGTGCGGGTGGTCGGATCAGCTGCCGGAAACTTGGCTGTTATGTGGGCATGAATGATCTCTGGGCTGCCCGCAGACGGCCTGATTTCTACCGCTGCACCAACCTTGATACCGTCCACATCAGAGGTTGCCACTTCCGCCTGGGCGCGTACTTTGCTTAAGTGGACGATGCGCATGATTCGCGTGCCTGGGCTGACCACGACTCCGGGGCTGACATCACGCTTGGTGACAACACCAGCCTCACTGGCGACAATGCGCGTGTACGATTGAATAACCGCCGCTTGCTGCGCATCAGCGCTGGCTGCAGAAGCTTCTTCCTGCTTATGATGAATATGCTCATGCACGCCTTCCAGTCCTTGCTTGACGGCATTTTTGTTCTCAGCTGCTTCGCGCAGTTTTGCCTGGTCTTCGCCAACCTTTGCCTGCGCTTGCGTGAATTGAGCCAATTCATTGTCATATTCCTGCTTAGAGATTACATCCTTAGCCAGAAGCGCTTTCTCTCTCTCAATCTCAGCTTGCCAATATTCCAAATTGGCTTTGGACCCTTCTACAGCTTTTTGCGCCGCCGTCTGAGCGCTGAGGGCAGCCTTGTACTGGCTTCCTCTTTCCAGAAAGTCCTGACGAGCAATTCCCACATCATGCATAGCGGCCAAGGCTTGGAATTTCGCTTGCTTGGCTTTAGCTGCATATTCTGAATCAGCACTGTCCAATACCACTAGCAACTGTCCGGCTCGCACACGATCGCCTGGATAGACGAGCATTTTCGCTATGCGACCGGTTATCCTTGGGTAGACATCTTCGTCATCATAAGCCTGGATAGTGCCTGTGTAAGTTGAAGAACCAGCTATCTGCTCGTGTTTGGTTGCCTCAATTGCTACTGGCACCGCTCCTTGCGGTGGCACCATCTTAGACATATCCATAGACTGCGACTCAAGGGCGGTCATGGAGCCCGGTTTGCGATAAACCTTGACGATCATGAAGGCGGCGACTAAAACCGCCACAATTGCCGCTAGAGAAATGAAATGCTCAAACTTGATATGCCGAAAGACCATTGAAATTTGCTCGATTCTTCTTTGCCGGTAACATGAACGCAGCAATCTGCCAGATGGATAACCATCCAGCAAAGCTCAACGGCAAAGATCTAAATCAATAGCGTGCGTTTGGTCAGATAGCAAATCTGGCATGCTCGAGCCTGCCATGGAGGCGCCCTGCTGGCAGCGGTTAGGGATAATACGGAAGGCTCCAGTCTTCTGTCCAAGAATGCAAAGCTAAGCGATTGGACACTAAAACTGAACACCGCTTTCAAGTGACTGAAGGTCAAGAAATCGGAAGAGGCACAGACATAGCAAGACTTGCCATCGGATGTTTGGGAGATATTAGAACCGTTGTCATCGGACATGGGACGCGAGTCGTCATCGGACACAACGCCGTCATCGGACGCAGCGCCCGAGTCATCAGACATGGCACAACAACAACAATGCCCCATACCTTCAAGAACCATGAGGGGAATGACGTTGCCGCTGTGCAAGCAACGCATGCCAAGCGCAGCTTGCCCCCAAAGCAAGACCGATATCAAAAAGATTGTTATTACCTGTCGGATCAAACGACTCACCCCGAAGCAATTATAGGTTTTCCTCCCTAAAAAGCATAATCAAGGGCAGGCGCAGCTCCTGAGTAAACGATATATCGTTGGGTCAGGCGGCAATGGAGGGATGCCGGCGGCCCGGCGGGCACAATATATAAGTCCGATGCCGGGGATGGTCCGGTGCAGGCAGGACGCCTGCTCCCGGATCCAGAGGAATTGAACGTGACAACTGACGGATCAATTGAGCTGAGCATAATTATTCCCGCTTACAGCGAAGCGGCAAATCTGGAATTGATTTTGCCCCGCTTGAAAGAAGAGCTCGAACCGGTCGAGCCCTCATATCAAATAATGATTGTCGATCGAGTACAGACCACTGACGAAACTGAAAAAGTTTGCGCCGTCAATGCAGTCTCCTATGTCAACCGCAGCCCCACAGACAGCTACGGCGATGCCATGCGCTCAGGCATTGCTGCCGTTGGCGGAAAGCGAATATTAGTGATGGATGCTGATGGCTCCCACGATCCGGGCTTTATCAAAGAACTTCTCAGTCAAAAAGAAGGCTATGACATCGTTATCGCCTCGCGCTATATCGCAGGTGGCGGCTCGCATGTAAGCAGCGGCTCAATTGCCATGTCGCGCGTTCTAAATCTTGCATTTGCAACGGCGTTCGGGTTGCACTGCAGCGACATCTCCAACAGCTTCAAACTGTACGATGGACAGCTGCTCAAATCGCTCAGCCTGGACTGCCAGAACTTCGACATCATCCAGGAGATTCTGGTCAAGATGCTGCGCCGCAAACCGGATCTGAAAATAAAAGAAGTGCCATTCCACTTTGGACAAAGATTGAAAGGCACATCAAAACGTGAATACATCAAATTCATCACTTCTTATTTGAGGACGCTGCTAAAACTGCGCTTGTCTGTCTGATGGCTTTTGAAGAGAAAGAGTTGAAAGCTGCCGATGTCAATCTTCAGGTGAGTGGAGACACTACTCTTGATCTGGGCGAGGGCAAAAATCCCCAAATAGACCGCCAACTATGGGAAACACAGGAGTTGTCTGACGACCCCAAGATAGGGGCAATCGTTGGAAATTATGAAGTGATCCAATACTTAGGGCAGGGCGGCATGAGCGTTGTCTATAAAGGAAGGCATCGCTTTATCAACCGCACCGTGGCCATCAAGATGCTGAGGGATTCGCAAACGCTTGATGATGCGAAGCTGCGCCGATTTCACCAGGAAGCTGTGTCTGTTGGACGCATCGATCATCCTGGAATCGTCAAAATTTACGAATTCGATATTCCAGAAGATGGACTGAGTGAGCCATTTCTGGTCATGGACTATGTGGATGGCCAGCCCTTGTTTGACATCATCCGCAAAGAAGGACGCATCGAGCCTGACGAGTGCAAGGAGATGATTGCCCAAGCTTGCGATGCCCTGCAATTCGCTCATAATGCCGGAGTTGTTCATCGAGACATAAAACCGAGCAACATCATGATCTCTCGCGGCGACGAAGGTGTGAGCGTCAAAATCGTTGATTTTGGCATCGCCAAAATATTCGCCTCAGACACAAGCTTGCAAGCGCTTACTCAAACTGGCGAGGTTTTCGGCAGTCCGTTTTACATGAGCCCAGAGCAGTGCCTGGGCACAGCGATCGACCAACGCTCGGACATCTATTCCCTGGGTTGTGTTTTTTATGAAGCCTTATCCGGCGAGCGGCCCTTCAATGGCAATTCGGCCCTGCAGACCATGCACTTGCAGCTGCACGAAAGTCCCGAAAGCATTTTCAAAGTAAATCCGGCTCTGGCAGTCTTTCCCATGCTGGATGCGGTTTTCCTTAAAGCGTTAGCGAAAGATCCTGCTGACAGATATAAAACCGTCACCGACTTCAAGGAAGAGCTTTTGGCCGCTCTTGGCGGTGCACGGAAAGGATTCATTGCCGGTGCGATTGACGATCTGGAACGATTCAAGCGCGCCGGAGCCGCTAAAAGCAAAGTCAAATTTTCAATCAAGCTGGTATCAGTTGTGGTGGCAGGTCTGCTGGCTGTCGGTCTGTTGCTGGGCTTTGCCCTCTCAAGAATAGCGCAGCATCCTGAATGGAAGGTTGAAAACAAAAGAGGACAAAAGCTGTTCGACAATGGCGATTTTCGGGCTGCTGAGGGCGCCTTTAAATCGGCACTGGCGGTAGCATCAGGCAGTAAGCTGGACGAGGATCAGAACAAGATCTCCACCCTGCGCAATTTGCAAGATCTTTATGCTGCTCAGGCTTTAGAAAGCCAATCTTCGCAAGAAACTTCTGCCCTGGCTCAAGAAGAACTTAGGTGCCGACAAGAAGGCAGCGAGCTGGCAAACAAGCAAACCTTACAAGATCTGTCGGCACTTGCAGCCCCGCAAGCAGGTTGGGGTGCCGAAAAAATCGAGGACAAAAAAATCGAGGACTTCCTCCAACAGGCAAACAACAAAGCCGCACACCTGATAAACCAGGGACGCGAGGGGGATGCTGAACCTATACTAAAGACTTGTTTGCAGCATTCCAAAGACCTGCGCAGCCCTGGGCGAGTGCGTTCGCTTCTCAATATGTCGGTGGTCAAGGAGTGTCAGGGCAATGTTGCGCAGGCTTCCAACAACCTGGCGGAGGCTTATCAGTTGTGCCGCACGGAACCGTCACTCAAATCTGACTTTGGCCGTGTCCTTTATTACCAAGCGACTATAGCTTTCGAAGCGAAAGACTATGCCACGGCAGAAAAACTTCTCCAGGAATCGATTGATTTTTGTCACAAAGACTTAGGGCCAAACAGCGATACAGAAGCTGATGCACAATTTCTGGCAGGCAGATCCCAATTAGGTATGCGGGACAATCTGCTTCGTCAGGGAAACAATGTGGACCAGACGAAAGCACAAATGCTGTTGGACGAAGCATTCTCAGAATTCCAATCGGCTGCCGAGCAGTTCAAATACTCGCCGCAGGCATCAATCAAACTGGCTGAAGTGCAGGTCTATAAGGCTCAGGCACTAGCGTCAAACCTTTCTGTTGAAAGTGCTGATCGGGCCAGAGATGATCTGGCGCAGGCAATAGACAAATTGGAAGAGGTAACCCTGAGAACAGAGTCAGAAGACGCCATATTGGGAGAAGCGCTCAGGATCTCATCTTTGCTCCAGCCAGGTGCTCCTTCTGCTCGGGGAGCGATTCTTAGATCACTGGCCATTTTCAAGCGGTTACAAGGCAGTCAGAAAAGTAGTTACATTGAGTCTTTAGAGGCGTACGGTAGATATCTGGTTAGCATTGGCAAGCCCAAAGAAGCGGAAAACACTCTAACTGAGGCCTTATCACAGGCAAATACCTTAGGGGAAAGGGGGGAGTTAAGCGGGCACATCCACGAATTTTTAGGGTTCTTGAAGAGTAGTGAAGCAGCAAAGGAAGTAGCAAAGGCAAGAAAGAAATGAACTTTCAAATCACCCCAACTTGGGTATATAACTCTGGTGCGTCCTGCAAGTGATCTGGTGAACCGTCATGATCAAGTTTCGTTCGCAACAGGGTGGAAGCCAGCTGGCGGAGTTTGGACCCGTACTCTTCGTCTTTTTGTTAATGGTTCTTTTTCCCCTGATTAATTTGATCGGATTTACCTGCGGTTCGGCAACAGCGTGGCTAATCGCCCGCGAGTGCGCCTCTACAGCGGCGAATTCTATCGATTTCGATTCGGCGCTCCTTGCTGCTGACCAACAATGCACGAATTTGACCACATCTGGTTTCGGCAAGTTTGCTCAACTTCAACCTCTTAAACCAGGCAGATCAGGGGTTAATATCTGGGTGCAATCAATAGATGCGACCACTGGTGCGATCACAGCTACATATCCCAAAAACCAGGGGGCGTTGCCACCGATCGATACAACCAAAAACATCTACGAATATGTGGCACAAGTCGAGTTTAAGGTGGGTCCATTTTTGAACATGTCGGGAGTGCCCTTCATCGGCAGTATTCCAATCGTTGGTAAACCAGCAGAGGTTAACTACATAACCGCGCAATCAGCGGAATATCCTGATGGTGTGATCGGATCTGGCAGCCCGGTTGGGGGCGCAGCAGGCAGCGGACAGCCTCGCAGCGGTCGCAGACCCCCACCGCGGGGCAATAAGCCCTGAATGCCACCTAAGTTTCTGATGCTTCTGCTGGCAATTCTTGCGCTGGCTGCCTGCACTTCTAACCTGCGCCGGCCGGCGCCTGAGCTTGAGGGGGTGCACTTTATCAACACGGCCAAGAAGTTAACTCTGGCCAAGTTGCACGGACGCATAGTGCTCATCGATTTCTGGGCTTATTCATGCGTCAACTGTTTACATGTCGTCTCTCAGATCAAGCAATTGGAAAAAAAGTTCGGCAAAGATCTGGTCGTTATCGGTGTGCACTCGCCCAAATATGCCAATGAGAAAAACGATGAAAATGTCAGGGCCGCAGTAGCGCGTCTTGGTATAGATCATCCTGTCGCCAACGATCCAGATCTGAAAGGCTGGCAAGAATATGGAGTGCAGGCTTGGCCCACTTTTATTCTTATCGACCCTGCCGGTCGAATCGCCAATCAATTTGTTGGCGACTCCAAATTCAAACAACTCGACTCAGCCATAGGAGCGCTTGTCTCGGAGGGGAATCAGACTGGTTCCCTGAGCCAATCTGCTCCATATCCACAGCTGGCACAACCAATTTCCTCCAGCCAAAGAGCCTTGTCCCCTTCTGCCCTGCGCTTTCCATCCGGGATCACTTGCGACCCCCAGACAAACCTTCTCTATATCTGCGACACAGGACACCACCGGATCGTATCAGCATCAAAGGACGGCAAATTAGTGGAGGTGATCGGCAACGGCACCATCGGCCATGGCACGGGAAGTTTCGTTCAAGCAAGCTTCTGTGACCCCTCCGGGCTAACCCTGCATGGATCCACACTTTACGTCGCTGACAAAGGCATAGACCTGATCAGACAGATAGATCTGAGTAAAAAGACCGTTTCTACGCTGGCCAAAAATCTCAACACTCCGTGCGGTCTGGCAGTGTTGCACGGCAACCTCTACATCGCCATGTCTGGCTGTCATGAATTATGGTGCCTGGATTTGAAAACACTGAAAGTGACATCGCTGGCGGGCAACGGCTTCGAAGATTTGAAAGATGGAAAGGGCACTGCTGCCCAATTTGCGCAACCGACTGGTATCACTACAGACGGTAAATATCTATATGTTTCTGATGCTGAATCAAGTTCCATTCGCCAGTTCGATCCTGCTTCCAACATAGTGAAGACACTTGTCGGTCAGTCCTTGTACGCGCAAGGCGACCGCGACGGCGCCTTGAAAAGCGCGCAGCTGCAGCATCCACTGGGCATCTGTATCGATGGTCAAAATATTTACATCGCCGACACCTTCAACCACAAAATAAAATGCCTGTCGTTGCAAAATCAAACGGTCAGTACAGTGGTGGGAAATGGTAAGCCAGGGTTTAGAGATGGCGAATGGCCCATGTTCGCTGAACCCTCGGATGTTTGCGTGATGCACAATGTCGTCTATGTGGCCGATACAAACAACAATGTCGTTCGCACAATCGACCTGGCTTCCGGGAAGGTTTCCACCCTCAACCTGAAATAGTGGACAAGACCTTATTCAAGATATGAAAACGAGAGATCTATTTCCTGTTGCCAGGCGCGTATTCCGCCCTTGAGGTGGCGCACATTTTCAAGCCCCGCTGCTTGCAAGATCTCTGCTGCTTTGCGGCTTCTGGTGCCGCCGAGGCAGTAGACGACAATTTGTTTCTCAGACAGCTCTTGCAGGCTCCCCGGTATGTCAGCACGGGCAAGTAGATCAATTAGCGCAATGTGTACTGCTTGTTGCAGATGTGAAAAGTCAAACTCATTTTGATCCCGTACATCAAGCAAAACCATGTTGCCATTGTCTTGATCATGCAACTGCGCAGACAGCTCGACAGCAAGCTGGGCAGCCGAAACTTCTCTCACATCGTGGCAGAATGCATCTGAGACGGCGCACTGAAAAGGTGTTGTGATCGTCGGAGCCTCACCACATACGGTGCATTCAGGGTCTGCCTTTAACTTGATTGTTCTAAATTGCATCTCGAGGGCGTCCACCAGCAAAAGCCGCCCGACAAGACTAGATCCAATCGAAAGCAAAAGTTTTATGCACTCAGTCGCCTGGATGCTGCCGACAATACCAGGCAATACACCCAAGACTCCAGCGGCAGCGCAATTGAGAATCGTTCCTTCCGCGGGCGGTTGGCGGAAGATGCAGCGATAGCACGGGCCACCGTGGGCCGCAAAAACAGTGGCTTGCCCTTCAAATCGATGAATAGCTCCGTGCACATTCGGTTTCTTTGATAATATGCAGGCATCATTAATTAGATAACGAGTGGCAAAGTTGTCGCTTCCGTCAGCGATGACATCATAGTTTTGCACCAGCTCCATCACATTGTTTGCTGTCACCTGTGCGTCGTGGGCGACGACTTCGATTTCCGGATTCAGCTGCGCAGCCTTGCGGCAGGCTGTATTTACCTTCGACTGATCGACATCTGTACTTGCATACAAGATCTGGCGCTGCAAATTAGAAACATCGATTTCATCGAAATCAGCAATGCCAATTTTGCCCACGCCGGCAGCGGCAAGATACAAAATAATTGGTGAGCCCAACCCGCCCGCACCGACTACAAGAACGCTAGACCCCTTCAGCTTGCGCTGCCCGGCGCTGCCGACCTCGGGCAGTGTCAAATGTCGGCTGTAGCGAATGCGCTCTTGTGCTGATAATTCAGGGTCGGTCTTCATCAGAAAGGTCTCAGTCTCTCATTAAGGGCATGGTCGTATCAAATGGAATCGAAGCAGGCAACAGCATATACCACTTCCAATATTGGATATACTGTTAGCCTGGAGGAATCATGGCTAAGATCCTTGTGGTTGAAGATGATGACGGCGTTCGTGGCGTTGTGCAGGACGCATTGCAATGGGAAAGGCACACCGTCGAAGCGGTCTGCGATGGGGAGGAAGCTCTGATCAGGCTGCAAAACGGCGCCTACGATGCCGTCGTTCTGGATTGGCACCTGCCCAAACTTGCCGGTATTGACGTTCTCAAACAGTTCAGAGAGGGTGGCGGAACCACCCCCGTGCTCATGCTCACGGGTAAGGTGATGCCGACAGACAAGGTTTCCGGGCTCGACGCTGGTGCAGATGATTATCTCACTAAGCCCTTTAATGTACCTGAGTTTTGCGCCCGCGTGCGAGCGCTTTTGCGCAGAAGTACAAGCGGCTTGGCAAGCGACAATCTGCAAGTGGGCGATCTGGTATTAGACAAGAATTCCTATGCCGTCACAAGGGGCGGTAAGTCGATCACACTGGTGCCAAAAGAGTTCGCTTTGCTGGAGTTTCTCATGCGCCATCCAGAAACCGTATTTAGCGCAGAAGCACTGTTGGCGAGAGTTTGGACGATCGATGAAGAGACCTCTCCAGATATTATCCGCACTTATATCAAGAGGCTGAGAAAGAAACTCGATACCGGTGGTGGTGAGGGTGACTCACCCATACAAACGATTTACGGCGTCGGCTACAAACTGATTAAATCTTGAATCGAAAATGATCTATCCGCTGTCGAAGCTCTATGAACGACTTAGTCTGACGGCTGCGATAGGCACTTTAGGCTTCAGTTTGCTGGCTCTATTGTCATGGTATGTACCGTCGCTGGGTCTCAGTCTCTTTCGACCGGTGCCATTTCTTGCTTTTTTTGCCGTCGGACTCTCTCTTGCCCTCTTCCACACTAAGGGCAAGCCTGCGCACTACGCCGCGGTTGCCATCGCTGCGGCTGCGTGCCTGTATTCCGCAACTGAACTGGGATATGCATTTGGTTTACCGATAGTGACTGAATTTCCTCTTGCCTGCGACAGCATAGAAAGAATCAACTCTTTCTGCGGCACTCTCACCAGCAGTGATGCTGCTGGAATTCTCATCCTTTCCATTTCACTGGTTCTTTTCGACATTAAAATAGGCAGATTTTGGCGACCGTCAGAATCTGTCTGCGCGATCGCGCTGGTGTCGACGATTATGACACTGGTGGGCATGTTTTTCGGAGTGCCCAGCTTTTGCATGTTTGTCTCATGCTTGAAGATCGCCTTCATTAACATCACTATATTTGGTGCCATGTGCATAGCCATATTGTTTGCCCGCCCGGCAGATGGCTTAATCGCCATCATGTCAGCTGAATCGGCAGGTGGCATATTGGCGCGCCACTTGATACCGCCGGCGATTCTGGTGCCGCTTGCATTGGGAGCGATAAAGAATTTCGGTCAGGACTTGGGCTGGTTTTCAGCGCAGACAGGATTGACTACGATCATCGTCTTGCTGATCGTGCTCTATCTGGTGCTCTTCGGCTATAACGCGCGCCTGATTGACAAGCTGGATAGGCGTAACAAGCTGTTGACTGCGCAACTGGCTCAAAGCGAACGAAGAATTCGAGCCACAGTAGAACAGGCAAATGACCCCCTGGTAACCATAGACAGCAAAGGCATGGTCAAGCAGTGGACGCCAAAAGCAGTTTCCATGTTCGGAAAAACGCAAGAGCAGACGCTGGGCAAATCGGTATTCGATTTCTGCCCTGAGCACACCCGGGAACAGGCACAGGCAACCTTTGCGGCAGCGATTGCCGATCTTTCGATGATTCCATCACAGCCGTTCGAGTTCTCGGTCTGCGCCACCGCCGGCGGTGAAATTCCTGTGGAGATATCAGCTTTTCCGATCTGCATCGATGGTGAAGACATGGTTTGCGCGTTTCTAAGAGACATCACCGAGCGCAAGGCGATCCAGGCTCGTTTGAACGAATTCTACTATCTGGTTTCGCATGAACTGCGGGCGCCGTTGACGTCTGTGCAAGGATGCCTGGACATTGTCCTGGCCGATAATGATTCCACTCTTTCTGGAAGCGGGAAAAACCTCTTGCAAATAGCCGAAAAGAGCTGCCAACGCTTGATCAAATTGATAAGCGATCTGCTCGACGTCAAGAAAATCGAGCTTGGCAAAATGAATCTCGCTCATGAGAAAGTGGACTTGCTGGATGTGGTATCAGATTCAGTGGCGCAGTTCGAAGCGACTCTGCGACTTCGCAACATCACCTGCGAGAAGATTTTCGATACGACAAATTATGTGGTAGGCGACGCTGAGCGGCTGAATCAGGTACTAACTAATCTGCTCTCCAACGCCATTAAATTCTCTGCCGATCATTCATCGATCAAGGTCAAAGTGCAATCGCACAAGCCCGGGAAAGTGAGAACTTCCGTCATCGACCAGGGTGCAGGAATAAGCGATGACCTCAAGTCGAGCCTCTTTCAGAAGTTCCAGCAATTGCACACGTACACGCCTGTCAAACAACTTGGGTCTGGTTTGGGGCTGGCCATTGCCAGAGCAATCGTGGAAGAGCATGGCGGCACGATTGGCGTAGACTCAGAAGAGGGCAAGGGAAGCACGTTTTGGTTTGAGCTTCCAGCCTGCGCCCAGGATTACAATTCATCATCGCAAAAAGGTGTGGCTTGAGTTTTTACTTTCAATTGAAGGTTGCCTGCTAAAGCTATCTTGCAGAGCCTTTTCATGTTTGCTGGAAGGTTATGTTCGTTAGCTGCGAGTAAAATCGCCCGTATCTGTCAACAAACTTCATGAAGCAGAGCCTGATTTAATTGGCTCACCATGGCGCTTTTCGTTATCATGAGCACGAGTTTTGTTGCCCTGCTCGCCATTACTAGTAAGGAATTACTTTCTTGAGAAGGCCTCGGGCTATGCAAATCCACTCTATATCAGGAGTTGAAGGAATCTCATGGTTACACTGGAATCACAGGTTACGCCGCGCCCGCAGTTGCTTTCAATTTTATCAGCCGCGTTAGATCCCCTGAGATCGGCACGCATAGGTCTTTCGACAATCTTTTTCATTCATGGTGTTATTGGTGCCAGCTGGGTTTCTCGCTTGCCATTTTTTCAGCAACAGTACGATGTGGGCCCGGCCGCGCTCAGTGTAGCTTTGTTCTGCTGCGCGGCAGGAGCGGTGTGCGCCATGCCTATGGCACGGAAAATGCATTTTGGCAGCAAACGAATGACTCTGCTTTTCACCCTGCTGCAATGCCTGTTTGTTTTGCTCTTGCCCATAGCCTGTTCGTTTCCCTTGTTCTGCGGGGCACTGCTCGCCTACGGCTTCGTTGCCAGCTGCATGAACATTAATATGAACGCTCACGCGGTGCACATTGAACGCCTGCGGAAGGCGCCTATCATGTCTTCCTTCCATGGTTTCTGCAGTCTCGGTTGCATGGCTGGAGCCCTCTTAGGCAGCCTTGCCGCGCAGGTTTCAGTCAATCCGCAATTGCATTTCATGATCATTGCCCCGCTTATGATGGTGGTAGCGTATTCGGTGCGCACGGGTTTGCTTGGCAATGAACACACGCAACCTGAACACAGGCAACCTGAACACAGGCAACCTGAACACAGGCAACCTGAACACAGGCAACCTGAACACAGGCAACCTGAACACAGGCAACCGGAATACAGGCAACCTGAATGCACGCAAGTGGAAGCCCTGGAAACTGAGGAGGCAACCAGATTCTCCAAACCTAACCTTATGGTTCTAGCCATGTGCCTTATCGCCTTGTGCAGCTACGTTTCAGAAGGAGCGATGGGAGATTGGACGACAATTTATCTGCACACAGTATTGAAGTCGAGCGAGGCTTTTGCCGCTTTAGGATTCAGCATTTTCAGCGTCGCCATGTGCATCGGCAGATTCGCAGGCGACATTGTGATCAAGCGATTCGGCCCCGTCAACTCAGTCAGAGGCAGCGCTTCCCTGGCGCTTGTGGGATTGGCAACGGCCCTATTGGCGCAAACCGCAGCAGTTGCCCTATGCGCTTTCGCTGCCGTCGGTTTGGGTCTTTCCATTATCGTGCCCACCACTTACAGCACTACCGCTAAAAGGGCGTCCAACGCGGGTGCTGCCATTGCTCTTGTTTCCTTGTTTGGCTATGCCGGAGTTCTTGGTGGACCGCCGGTAATCGGCTTTACTGCCGAGTTGACGGGTCTGAGAGCGGCGCTCAGCCTCATCTGTTTCATGATTTTGATGGTAGTGATTCTTTCCAATCAGCTTAGCCGGGAATCTGAAAACGATGCCACACCATTCATCAGCAACGACGTAGCGCTCGACATATAGGCAGATGCCTTCTATCCGTTTATTAGCTCGACATTTGTTTAGGATTTCTCAAACTTCACGCTTTCTACGCTTTGACGCGATAAACTAGATTAAGTGTGGCAAAGGAAGTGCTCGTGTGAACCAGCGGCGAATATTAGCGCGTTGCTCAGCCGTAATAGCGGCGGCGTTGCTCTTTCAAACAGCTGCAAGTGCCGGCCCACTCTTGAAAATCGGCACCCAGGAGTCATCTAATTATCAAGATGCCGAAGTCATCTACGCTCCCAAACCGGAAATTTCAGCCGAGCTCAAGGAAGAATGCCTGAAAACGAGCTGTGTGGCAAAATTCGCCGTCTCGGTAGAAGGCAAATCCTCGGTGCGCCTGGTTTCATCATCGGGCTCTGCCGATGTCGATGAGACTGTCATATCAACCTTGCGACTCTGGAAATTCAAACCTGCCACCATTGATGGTAAGCCGATCAGCTCAAATCGCACTTTGCGAATCGAGTTCGAAATTATCTAGCGGCCACCCGGAAGACTCAAGCTGGAATCTCTCTGAAGTGACAAAAAGGAGCAGTTTTTGTGCTTCTTATAGACATGAACGAACGACCTGGGTGCCATCATGCGGCAAGTGCGGGACAGGTGAGGGCAGGGTCCGGCTGACCGAGCTAGAATCTAATTAGTGTCTTTCGGAGTCCAACCATAATGGACGTGGTTCCTGCACGCACGCACACTATCGCCTCAGAGAATTACGGTTACTCTCCCGGCGAAGTAGTTCAGATCAATTACGAAAAGGGCAACGCCTGGTGGTGGTTCTGGATCGCCTGTGCCCTCCCTTTTTGGCTGTACACAGCCAGTGTGCTGTTTTTCGTTATCTCAATCCTGCCTTCAGGAAGACTCTACGACACGTCAGGAAGCTTAGTCTTAGGGCTTGTGCCGGCTGCCATCGCTCTGTGTTTTACAAGGATGGGTCTGAACCGGTCGAGATTGACAATCACGCTTTCTCCAAAAGGACTCTACTTCCCCAAACCCCTCCAAGGCTCTCTTTTGCAGCGCACCGACAGAGAGTGGAGCGATATCCATTCCATTGATTTTAGTGGTGTAGTTACTCCTGCCTCTGTGCTCAACTGGACGCCTTTGCTTGGATACGCGATCACCATCGATTTCAAATCAGGAGGAAGCTTGCTCATCGGGCTCGATTCCGTCAAGCGATCGGGTGTAGAGCAGTTGTTCGAGGCAATTGAGAGATGGTCGGATATTTCTGTGCTGTCTCAGCGAGCGGCGATTTTCCACCGTTATCTCGTTTGTGTGGATGAGAAAGTGCCACCAAGTTTGACGGCAATCTGGACCGATGCGCTGGAATCGCAATTTGCCACGACAAATTTCGTGCCTTTGAAATCGGGCACAATGCTCATGTCTCAACGTTATCGCGTGCGCATGCAACTGGCGTGCGGCGGCCTTTGCGCCGTCTATCTGGCGGAGCAAGTGCCAGGCGTAAAAGTAATTCTCAAAGAATCTGTTTTGCCGCTTGATACAACTGACCAAACACGGATAAAAGCGCGTCAGTTGTTTGAGCGCGAAGCGGCTCTGTTATCCAAATTGAATCATCCGCGCATCGCAAAGGTACTGGACTTTTTCGTGGAGGAAGGAAGAGACTACATTGTTCTGGAATATGTGCCCGGGATTAATTTGAGGCAAATGATACAGGCAGGCGCAACCCGAGATCAGCGCTTTCTGAAAAGCTGCGCCGGGCAGATTGCGCAGATTGTTGAGTATTTGCACGGACTCACACCACCTGTGGTGCACCGCGATCTCACGCCTGACAATCTGATCATTGACGACGACGGAAAACTTACACTGATCGATTTCGGAGCCTCGAACGAATTTGTCGGTCAGGCAACCGGCACGATGATCGGCAAGCAAGCTTATATTCCGCCCGAGCAGTTTAAGGGCAAAGCAAGCCCGGCAAGCGATATTTATGCATTCGGAGCGACAATGTATTTTCTGGCAACCGGGCAAGATCCTGTGCCTCTAAGCGCATCCCAGTGCCCAGAAATTGGTGCCCAGATTGATTGCCTGATCCAAGCGTGCACGCAGTTGGAGCCTGACTCCAGACCAGACGCCTCTCATCTGGTTGATCAGTGCAGGCAGCTGCCATGACACGACCTTTACTGCCAATCAGCAATGCCCAGGCAGAACATTTTGTCTTGCACTACAACCCCAATCGCAGCTCATTCAGTGACAATTCAGCCAGCCTGGCCGAGCAAAATTTCCCTGCTTTTGCCGGCATTCTCTTTGGTTCAATGGCCCTGCTCGGTCTGGCGGCGTGTCTGTGTTTATCAATAAATCCGATTCCCTATCTCGCTGTCGTTCTTGCGCTGGGCTTGGTTTTATTGTCCATCGATATGACAAGACCGACCAACCTCGAGCTCACCCCTGATGGATTCCGAATTTTATGGCTTCATCCGCTCTTCTTTTATACTGGTCCCTGGCTCGATTATCGAGCAATCGCTCATGTGACTATCTGCCAGCCGGAGGGTAAACCAGCTTCTGAGCGTTTCTTCGAGGTCACCATTGATACCTCGACACTTCCCCGCCATTCAGATTTTGATTTGATGTGCATTCCGATCACCTCATCATTCAAGAAAAACCAGATCACTATCCGTTTGCTCGAATCGGGTTTCTTTCAAGCGGCAGACAGAACCACATTTTTAACGACAATGCGCAAGCGAGTGGCACCAGAGTGCCAATCACCAGATTTGGTGGCGCTGGATACTTTTGGCGATGTGCCCAGCTATACGGCCCTCTGGCTGAACGATTTGCAAAGTCGAGATAAAAATGAGACGAAGTGTTTACCGAATAAGACCTTGCTTGCCAACGGAGGCTATGAAATTATCGAACGGTTGGGATCAGGCGGTCAGTCGGTGGTTTACTCGGCTATGCAAAAGGATGCGCAGAGTGGCCAATTGACACCTTGCGTTTTAAAGGAATTCGTCTTGCCCACTCACGGTGGCCACGAAATCAAGAAACGGGCTCTGGGAAACATCCAGCGAGAACACGCTCTCTTGCAATCTTTCAATCATCCAAATATCGTCAAATCGCTCGATTTATTTACCGAGGGATCACGCGCTTACCTTGTCATGGAGAGGATTTACGGAAGCAGCTTGCGGCAGCTGGTCGACGAAGGTAAAATCGCCGATGAAAAAACCATAGTATCGCTGGCGGTGCAAATGTGTGCTTTGCTGGAATATCTGCACGGCTGTGAACCACCCGTAGTGCACCGCGATTTTACTCCTGAGAATCTTCTCCTGGCGCAAGACAACCAGGTCAAGCTCATAGACTTCAACGTCGCCCACAGACTGGAATCGGCATCGACTAAGACAGTGGCGGGAAAGCACGCCTACATTTCTCCCGAGCAATTCAGGGGCAAACCGACGGTGCAAAGCGACATCTATTCGTTTGGAGCATCTCTCTATTTCATGCTCATGAAAAAAGATCCAGAGCCAATATCAAAGTCGGTTCCGGCATCAAGCGATGCCCTGGCCCAGATCGTGGCTGCCTGCACGCAGCCGTCTGAAGCGCTCAGATACACAAGCATCAGCCAAGCCCGCAACGATCTGATGGCCTTGGATCTGATCACCTTGGTCATCTGAGCCAACCCGCGGCAACCAACGTCTACATCGAAAAGTCGTCGTCCGGCACCGGAAACAGCACACATGGGCTCGAACCACCCTTAGCCATTTCCTTTGCCTGTTTTGCCGCCGCAATCAACACCAAAGGTTCTTCGCACGTTTCCGGAATGCTGGCTGCACCCATCACCACCAGAACCCTCTCATTACCTTGAAAAATTGGTCCATTCTTCAGAGCCGCATCAAGCGAAGCAGCGAACGCCAAAGCTCCATCACCATCTGTTGATGGCAGCATCATGGAAAATTCTCCGCCGCCAAGATAAGTGGCTATCTCCAGCCCAAGACAGACAGAGTTGATTCGTTGTGCCACAGGCCCGACAGCCTGGGGCGGCAATGCCACCATATCTTTACCCATGAGCATGGCCGCCTCAAAGACCAGAACAGCTACTGGAGAGTAGTTCCTCTGATAGCGCGCGTATTCTCTAAACAAAAAATAGAGAAAGGCAGGAAACGTCATCAAGCCAGTGGACGGATCTGTCAGCGATGCCTGAACGTGATCGAGCGATGCCGTATCAAGCTTTATTGGAGGCGGTAGCAAAATTCCGGCTGGAGACTGAAGCACCGGCTCCTCAACCTGTTGAAACTGGTCTGTAGCTTTTTGCACAGCCACGGGCTGGGGCGGCAGCGCTTTCTGCATAAAGGAAGGTGGCTGAGCTAAGGCTCCAAACGGATCACCCTCGGTGGCTTCCGGTCCTGTTGCTATCGTCGAACCACCCCACATTGCTGGAGCTCCACCCATCATCGGTTCTTGATTGCCTCCGGGAGAACTCATGTGGCTGGTCTCACTGGGTCTCTCTTCATGACTGGAATCCGTGTACACAGAATCTACTTTGATTTGATTCTGCAGAATCATGACGTCTTCGCAACCCCGGCTCCAAAGCATTTTCGCGCCTGGCCCGTCGCCTCTTAGCAAGGTCCAAGTGGGAGGCACTCTGTTGCCAACCGATACCACCAGCTTGACAATGAAATTTTGACGGTTGGTCGGGTGCTCAAACGGCAGCTCGACTGGCTTGCCCAACCGTTTCTTGGCTTCGCTCATTAAATATCTAAGATCGTCAGTGGAAGGCACTGAACTCATCTTAGGCAGACTGTAGAACTGCGATGAACCTAGAGAATCATATAGCGGCATATTTCAATTAACCCAACTGAGGATGCTCATTCTGTCCTGATTTAACCATAAGTGAGGAGAAAGAACCACCTGGCTTAATGCAACTGGTCGGTTAGGAGATTGATTACCAGGGTGCAATCGTGGCAGAGGAACAATCAGGCGGCTGAGAAATTGCAATAATGTAATGGAGGACTTCAATGCCATGGACATAGGCTCCGCCACATTTTCAATATATAGGCAGTTGTTGCCGATTCTAGCCAGTGCCGGTGCGGGACTGTCCACTCTGGCGCTTTTGGCAGGCACGGCAAAACTGAAGCGAAGCAAGAGCTCGGCACTTCCTGCCGACCCAGAAGCGCGGCAGCCCAAATATGTTCTGGCTGCCAAGCAACTTCTGGAACAGTACGAAGAGCACAATCCTCCCCCCATGGAAACCCAGTCTGCCATTCATCTTGCCATAACAGCCTTCGAACAGAACAGAGCAGCCTCAACTCCCATCAAAAAGAGTAAGTCGTGAGCCAAGATTCGCAGTTAGAGCGAAGCATTACCTGGGGAATGATTCCCTTCGGTTCCAGTGGTTTGCAAGTCAGACACCTGGCGCTCTGGTTGGGCGTCGGGATATGGGCGGCGCTGACGCTTGTCGGCACACAGCTGCAAGGGTTCATCTGTCTGTCCTTAAACATCTTCTTCCTCGCCTTAATTTTGCTGGCCACATGGGCCACTCGAACAATTTCACTGACGAAAATGGCAACCTCCTTTTGCGCAGGAGGATTTATTCTCGGAGTGATATCACTGCTGATCATGTCCGTGCCACCAGAACTGACGAATGATCCGCTGCTGCGCACACTGGCGATTGTACCGATTGAGGAGAGCTGTAAACTGCTGCCGGTGTTTTTTCTGCTCTGGCGCGGTCGCCGATTTAGCACCTGGACACTTGGGGCGACCGACATTTTACTGCTGGGCGCGGCATCAGGAGCAGGTTTCGCTTTCGCCCAAGACGCCTATGTGCACCAATCGGATCCTGTCAGACAGTTCTTCTTTGTGCTCATACCGGCTGCAGAAATTGTTAGCGGCAGATTGAGCTGCGGTGGCGCAATTCTGTCAAGCCTGGCTGCCGGTACATTCGGTCTGGGCTTACTCTTCGCACACAGACGGGCGATGAAACTGTTCGTCTTGCCACTCGGTCTGATTTTAGCCATTCTCGATCACTTCGGGCTGGATTACGCGCAAATGCCTGGAGCTGCACCATGGTTGGTGGCGACGTTGAATTTTGTCACTGTTAACGGATATCTTGCAGCGGCAATCTTCGTCTTGCTGCTGCTTGCTTGCATCGGGGCCGATCTATATGTGCTGGCTTCCAGTTTGCCAAAGTTGAAGGAGTTGAAATACTTCAGCCGGAAGGACCGAAGAGAGTCGATCGATAAGCTGTGGGACAGCAGTCTCGATTTGCGCAAATTGTCATTCGCTTTCTTTCGCTGGCGCCGAAAGCCTATCGGCGGGGATTTGTCATTGACGGTGGCGATCCTGGCAAAACGACTGGTTAATCGCTATAACGCTCTCGAACCAACGAGCGTCACTGTGACTGGAGGGATGAGTTCTGCCGGATTGAAGGTGAATTTTGCCGACACGGGAAAATCGATCGTTATCGCACCGGAAAACCTCGACCAGCCATTGCTATCGCGCAGTAAGGAACTTGCCGGGCAACTGCCTGTAGCGGCACAGCTCAACCTGCCTGAACGCTACCATATTTTGCAAGATGGTAGCGCGGGCGGTATGGGCATTGTTTATAAAGGCAAAGACACCACCACCGGTGCAGAGGTGGCGATCAAGGTTATGCATCCACAACATTCCGCCAGTAAAACGCATATACAGCGCTTTTTGCTGGAAGCTCGTGCCTCCAGCACCTTACAGCACCCTCATATCGTTTCTTTGAGTGATTTTGGCATCACCGATCGCTCAGTAGCCTGGTTAGTAATGGAATGGCTGGAAGGAAAAGATCTGGAACAAATCCTCAAGAGAGAACGAACGATTAAGCTTGCCCGCTTCCTCAAGATTTTCTCTCAAACAGCCAGTGCCCTGGCACATTCGCACTCGAAAGGGATTATTCACAGAGACGTCAAGCCAAGCAATATCATTCTCATACGCAAGGGAGAGGAAGATGACTTTGTGAAAATTGTAGACTTCGGTCTGGCAAAAATGGCGCCCAAGGATGGCGAAGAAAACTTCCACTTAACACTGACCGGAGACACGGTTGGCAGCCCGATGTTTATGAGCCCTGAGCAATGCGGCGGCAAGAACCTTGACAGGCGATCCGACATCTATTCGCTGGGATGTGTGATGTACAGTGCCCTTACAGGGAAACCGCCTTTTACTGCAGAGAGTGCCGGGCAACTGTTTTACAAACAAATGTATGAGATGCCACCACGCCCCACCAGCCTCAATCCGACGCTGGAGATGGCTAAAACAATTGAGCCCTTGCTGTTCAAAGCCTTGCAAAAGGAGCCGGGAAAACGCTTCAACAGCATGGAAGAACTGTATCTTGAACTTACCAGAATCGGTGGACTGGTCAGTAGCTCCGGATTTCGATAAATTTGTTCGATAAATTCATCAGCCGTTGAAAGAAATTTGCCCAACTGTGGGCATATGCAAGTTGAGTTGCACTACTTCATGAGGCTGTTAGCACTCTAAAGAGATAAAAAATCGCAAAAGCTATCACTTTATGAGGCTGTTAGGACTCTAAAGAGATAAAAAATCGCAAAAGCTATCACTTTATGAGGCTGTTAGCACTTCTAAAGAGATAAAAAATCGCAAAAGCTACAAGTTGCGCCGCAGGAGCACGAGAGTCTTGAGTCAAGAACATGATCGTCTGTTTAGAGCATTCAGCAAAGACGGCTCCGTGCCGCGGCAAGCAGTGGTGAATGCTTTTTCTGAAAGTGGCATATTAGACGATGATGCCCGCTACTCTAGTTTGCTTGAGCGGCTGAGTGCCTGCGATCAATACTTAGACCCGGCAGATTTTCAGAGACTGCAAGAATGCTCTCCGACACTCTTCGAGCAAGTGCTCTCGGGACAACTGGCAATTCCCCACTTCAAAGAGTTCAGCGAAGAGCTGGCTGGCATTTTCCAGCAAGTTGCGGCAAACAAAGGTGGAAACATCGCCACTTACATTCCTCAACTGCAAAGAGTCGATCCGGAAAAATTTGCTGTATCCGTCTGTTCCATTGACGGGCAAAGAGTTTCCCTGGGTGGAGCCGACGATACTTTTTGCGTACAGAGTTGCTCGAAGCCGATTACTTATTGTCTGGCTCTGGAGGAGCACGGCGAAGAGGTGGTGCACAAATACGTCGGCGCCGAACCGAGTGGCAAGACCTTCAATGAGTTGACGCTCAACGCCAAAGGGCTTCCTCATAATCCGATGATTAACGCGGGCGCCATCATGTGTGGTGCTTTGATCAAACCAGGAAGCGACAGTGCCGACCGCTTCGACTACGTTATCAGCAAGTGGCGAGAGTTTGCCGGTAAGTTGCACATCGGGTTCGACAACGCCGTCTATCTGTCGGAAAGGCAGACCGCAGACAGAAACTTCGCGCTTGCCTATTTCATGCGAGAAAAAGGTGCATTTCCGCAAAACGCGGAGTTGCTCGACGTGCTCGACTTCTACTTCCAATGTTGTTCGATCGAGGCCACTACGCGATCACTGTCGGTGATTGGCGCCACCCTCGCTAATGGCGGAAATTGTCCGCTCACAGGCACTCAAGTGATGAGGCCGGACAACGTCAAGAACTGCCTTTCCCTCATGTCGTCTTGCGGAATGTATGACTTTTCCGGTGAATTTGCCTTTCGCGTAGGCATTCCGGCAAAGAGTGGCGTCTCCGGTGCAATACTACTGGTGGTGCCAAACGTGGCTGGCGTTGCCGTCTGGTCGCCCCGGCTGGACGAGCTCGGCAACAGCGTGCGCGGGGTTGAATTTTGCCGGCGGCTGGTCTCTCGCTTCAAGTTCCATACTTTCGATAGCATGGTCGGGCTCACCGACGACCGCATTGATCCCCGGCGTAATCTGTATGAGTCGCGCTTTGGTGGCATTACGGCCCTGTGTTGGGCTTCCTATGAGGGCGATGTCGGCGAAATGCGGCGATTGGTGTCAATTGGCATCGACCCCGGCGAGCATGATTACGACCACCGCACACCGCTGCACATAGCCGCCAGCGAAGGACGAATGAACGCCCTGCAATACTTGCTTTCGGTGGGAGTTGAGGTGAATCCGAGCGACCGATGGGGTAAGACACCGCTGGATGATGCTGAACTGCAAGGGCACCAACAAGCGGCTGCGCTCCTTTCAGAACGCGGGGGCGAGCGCAAGCGGGGCACTCTGGTTGCGGGCTCCTGACGAATGGACTATTCCACAAGAGATCAAATCGAATTCGACCACGTCCGTGAAGCAGCACGCAAAGCCATCGAATCGCATGATGCACTGCTGAGTGCTTGGCGTCGGTACGATGCACTGCATGCAGAGCTTCCTTCGGCAAAGGGCGACATTCACCTGCTTGAGGACTTGATGTATCGCAAAATCTATCCATCGAACGCGTTCGAGATTCTTGCCAGAGTCGATTGTGATTTAGCGATTGCTGCGCTTCTGAGGCGGTATCTCGGTCGAGGAGTGGACTACGACCGTGGATTTGGCGGGTTTATCTTTGAAATGGGAACCATGCTGAGTGACTTAGGGACCACTCAAAAATAACTTCCCATTTTAGCGAGGACGCAGAGTATAGTTTCGCTTGGGTTGAGTATCGTGTGGATGGAGGGAAAGTGCCTCCATCTGTTGGTCGGAAACTTTGACG
>Ga0182024_10005798_pt1 | contig 27443 bp, 22 predicted proteins | sample P32metaG_FD_120480 | JGI IMG/M metagenome (GOLD analysis project Ga0182024, IMG submission 120480) | Permafrost microbial communities from Stordalen Mire, Sweden - P3-2 metaG (Illumina Assembly) | ecosystem: Environmental > Terrestrial > Soil > Wetlands > Permafrost | place: Sweden: Stordalen...
AAACGATTTTGAGGAGTAAACACAGAAGTAAAGAAGGAATTCTTCGGTGACTCAGTACAGTCCAACAGACACAAATTAGCATTTCAAAAAGGGAGACAACATGGAAAAGGTGGCGACAAAAAAGATCTTCGGAGTGGAATACGATCCTGAGGTTTATCAAACAACGCATTTTGCATGCGACGAACCATATGAACGTCCAAAACTGCTCGTTATCGATGACTTGATCAATCACATGCAACCGTGGAGCGGTTACGTTCCCAAATCTACACTGCCAGAGGCAGATGAAAAAAGACTTCCGGTCAGCTGCTATAACATCAAAAGCACTGCCAGATATCGTGGAGCTGAAGCGGTCGGCAATAAGTGGATGCGAAAGGCCTGCGAAGAGGCTCTCAGGTCGGTTCAAAATAAGGGCGGTCCGTTCGGCAGCGCACTCGTGCAAGTCGACGACGACACCGAAAGAGTAATTCGCTATTGGATATCTTGGAACCGCGTGACTGACTGGGTCGATCCCACTGCTCACGGTGAGATCACCGGTATTCGCCAGGTGTGCCAGGAACTCGGCGTTTTCAATCTGGGCCGGATTGAAAAAGATGATCCGAACTTGAAGTTGAAGCAAAAGGGCAAGACATCGCGTATCGAACTCTACAGCAATGCCGAGCCCTGCTCGATGTGCTATACCGGTGCTCGTTGGGCGCGTATTAATTGGATCTACTTTGCTGCCACCATATTTGATGCGGCTGCTCAAGGAGTGCGTTTCTCAGACGAACCAATCTTCAACGAGCTTAGCAACAACTATGCAGATCGCGTGCCTCTGGGAGTGAATTGCTTCCAGTGCGAAGTCGACAACTCGCTTGACTCGTTCAACCACTACAAGCGCACCGGCGCGATCAAGTACTAAATCAAGTACTGATCGCTGCACGCTTGGAAAAAGTACCGAAGGCGGGGTTTTGACCTCGCCTTTTGTCTTGGTGGAACGTGATGGTTCGCTGCGCTACAATAACTGCATATCAGGTAACAAGCTGGAGTCATGCATCAAGAATTCGCTGAGCAAACGTCAAAGCAAGCAATTGTGCGTGCGTCTTTCATAATCGCTGCTGACCTGATACCACTGGGAGCGTAGCGAAACAATGACTCGCGAATCTTCAAGACCCGATCTGCCAAAGTGTCTGACAACACTGCGGAAGTTTTATGGATCACAAATCCCAGTTGTGCTGCGCGATCCGCTACAAATTGTCCTGCATGAGAATGTCGGTTATCTGGCAGATGATACCAAGCGTGATGCGGCGTTCCAGAGATTGCGACAAGAGATCGGACTCGATTGCGAGGCGATTTTGTCGGCTGACCCGGAGAAACTGATTGAGATCTGCCGGCAAGGGGGAATCCATGCGGAGCTTCGGGCGGAACGAATCAGGCGGATTGCTGCCATGGTCAGCAATTCCTTTTCCGGTAATCTACCTGCGGTCTTCGATTTGCCTACGCCGCAAGCGCGTAAAGAGTTGAAGAAATTTCCCTCCATTGGTGAGCCTGGCGTCGATAAGATCCTTTTGCTGTGCGGTAAACAGGCGGTACTGGCTCTCGATTCAAATGGGCTGAGGGTGCTGACCAGGCTGGGTTATGGTGAAGAGCAGAAGAGTTATTCTTCCACATACAAGTCGGCGCAAACAGCAGTTGCTCAGGGGCACAAGCTGACTATGGAGCAACTTGTTGATGCATACGCACTGTTGCGCCTTCATGGTCAGAAGGTCTGCCGCCGAAGTGCGCCCAGATGCGACAGTTGCCCACTGACGCAGTGGTGCACTTACTACCACAACTCAAGAAAGATGCGTGGCTAACAACGCCCTAACATCGCCCATCGCGTCCAGCTCGACAACGGACGGCACCGGGCGCAATCCCGTCATGCGACGATTGTTTGACCGCCCCAAACGCTCACAAGACCTCTGGCTTTATTCGCCGGCTGGCGAAATATGCAAGCACATAAATAGCCAGCGCCAGTAAATAGAGGGTTCGGTAGCCTAGACACATAGCACTATATTCCAATAATCCACCGAACATTGCGCCCAGCAAATTCATAAACATGGCGCCTGAAATATTTTGATATGCCTTCAATAGGCACGAGAAGACGATCCCGGAAAAGAAAATCGGCACTGTTAAAACGATTACAGCCACCAATCTTCCCATTACACCTGTGGGCAGTCCACCTGTTTGTGTGATCACAAATCCGGTCAAGATGCTGATGGCCAGAAAAATGAACGGCACGACAGGCCATTTGATCTCGACTTTCTGAACAAGCGCATTGGAGAAAAAGGCCATGATCATGAGAGCGGCTATTACTACGGCATTCACTATCCACGTGTTGCCGAAGTGCAAGCCGAGTTCTGTGATCGCTTTGGTCTCTATCAACATGAATCCGGCACCAAGAAAGAAGAAAGATATGGCGTCTAATCTGGGTTTCTCTTCATAGAGGGTGGAGAACAAGGCTGCCGAAAGAGCAAATACCAATGCCACCATGGGCAGATATGACAATGGATAGGTGCGTTTGAGCATGTAGAAGAACGGCCAGTCGTCTGTGGCGACAGACGTTTCGATAGGGGCCTGAGCTTCGAGGGTGACATCTTTGAATCCGGAACGCTCAAGCAGTCCAACCGGCAGTTGCTTCAAATTCCCTTCCTTTGATTGAAGAAAAATGATGGCACCGTCATAGCCGGCATAAATACAAACGGGCGGATGTCCATCAAATGCTTCAGTCAGCATCAAATATATTTTGTGCTCCATCTGTGGTGAGATCACCGCAAACGCCAAACTGAGGATGCCACCGTCTTTCAAGTGCCGGCGTGCTGCCTGCAGAGATTCGACAGTGTATACGTAGGAATCGACCCGCAAGCCCGACATCTGGCCGACGTGCGAGTCAAGTAAGGCAAAAACTATGAGGTTGAATGTTTCTTTGGAACTGTTTAGAAACGATCTGGCGTCGTCAACAACACTTGTGACGCGCGGGTCTTGATATGGTTTTTCCGGATGATATTTTTCACCCAGACCCATGATCGCCGGATCAAGCTCGACGGCAACGACCCGCTTTGCCCGGGCTCGAAGTGCAGCGGCAACGTCGTTACCACTGCCGGCGCCTACTATTAATACCGAGTCGAGTTCAGGCTGCGTGGCAAAAGCAAAATCATAGTATTTGGCTTTCTCCTTCATGTCTGGAACAGCATTCTGACTGGCAAGTGAGAGATTCAAAATGCGTTGATACAACGTGCCGGAAGCACGAATCACTTGTGCCGTATTCTCGCCTGGTCCTCGTTCTATCAACTGATAGGGAGAGTAGATCCGTTCATAACCGAAAGTGACGGGCCAGGCAAGCACGATCAACGCCAGGAAAGAAGACATGCTTGTGACGAGAAAATTATTGCGAGCGTAAGCCGCGAAAAGCGTCAGCAGTGCACATGCAACACCGAACCAGACGACCGGTGATGTCCAAAACAAACTGAGAAGGGAGATCGCCACCACTCCAATCAGACTGCCGAGCAGATTAAAGCCGTAGGCGCGGAGGGCAGGCATGCGATTCATCAAGCGTCCACACAACTGTCCAATTGGCACGAAGATAAGCGAGGTCAAACAGAAGACAACGGCGAGAAAAGAATAGATTGCTATGTAATTAGGCAGCGAGAGTGCTTCCTTGCTGTAGACGATGTTTTGCTCTTCTTTGAAGGGCATGATCAATAGACTATGCATCTGCCCTGGGCTAAGACCGAATCTCAACGCGGTCATAAAGAAGAGCTGCCAGGTCAAAAGCGGCATCGTGCATATCAGTGGAATGCGCTGGCGGTGCGCAAGGGCATAACCCAGTCCCAAACCAGCGAAACAAGAAAGCAGACTGAAGTTCTTGTAAAACGCAAAAAATTCAAAGGCAGTCGATTGCCAGCGAATGATTACTAGTTCCAAAAACAGACTGAGAGCCGAGCTTACCAATATGGCCAGCCAAAGATGTTTTTCGGGAAACTTGTCAAGGAACTCAACTTGTTTTTCTGATTCTTGTTCAACAAGTGGAGATATCTTTATAAAGCATTTGCCGATCGCCATATAGAGCACAGGCGCTAGAAGAAACGTGAAGACAATAATCGTGAGCAGGAACCAGGCAGGCGTGCCGACCATCGACATTGTGCACAAAAGCACTATTGCTGGTACCAAACAGGAGGCAAAAATCGCTATGCGTGACCACTTCAGAAATTTCTGGATCATTTATTCCTCAAGAGCATCCCTAACTGAACCTCGAACTCACCCAAGTTTTGCAGTAAGAGTAGATGAACTGCAGATTCTGCGCAAGCACATAAACGCATTACTCCTTGCTGTGCAGATCATAAACATACAAATGGAAAGACTCTTGTCCTGCTTGGTAGTATTTCTTGCGCATCAATCTATATTGCTTACCTACTGCTTCGAGCAATTCCTCAATTCTTTGCCGCGCTGGCATTGCCGGTGAGTCTGGTGCATAGTTTGGATTGGTAACAGCGAGAAATTTGCATTTTGCTGCGGAATCTGCAATGCGTTTCATGTAATGCGAAACCAATTGCGGATCCAACCAGCCGGAGGAATCGGCATCTCTGTTGAATGGATCGATCTCCCAGCGATAGAAGCTGCGTGCTTGTACTGACGGAGAGGGAGAACTTTCGTAATGATAGTCAAACTGGAAAGTCCGAGCGTCCTGATCCGGAGCTACTATCAGCAGCGTGTCGTCGAGTTCGTCCTTTTTTATATCTAGCACTAACTCCCGAAAACCTGACAGAGAATTGCGTGATATCAACCAGGACTCAACCACGCAGAGTGCGGGCACCAATAATAAGAGAGTTATCGCAACACCTTGCACCACGCGCTTCTTCAGCAACGATTGTTGCGATTCTTGCAGAGCGAATTCGTATGCAATAAGGAGCATGGTTGAAAGCAGCGCCCAGCCCGCTGGTTCGAAAGGATAGGTGTATCTGTACAGACCGACTGAAAACGGAGTAATGTAACCCATGAGCATGCAGGGCAGAATACTGCAGAGCGCTAGCACTAAATACGGTGCGCCGAGAGCAGCTATTCGTTGCCCAGCGGCTTGCCGAAATTTAGCCGAGAATGCTGATTTTGCCGCAAGCACTGCGATAACAACAACCATCGCAATCGCGGTCGAAAATGCGATCCGGCAATAAACAGGAAGCGGTAAAAACGTTGACAAATTGCTGACAAGTACATATGGAAACATTGCCAATGGCGTGCCGGCATACCATGGGCACCCTGCTCTGGAGTGCTCCAACATAATCGGCAGCCATGGCAAATAGAGAACGGTCGGAATGGCAAATGTCACTATATATGGTATTAGAGGAAGTTTTTTCCGCAGCCACATTATTCCTGCACACAGGGAAAGAAAGGCCATATAAATCGGCGCTGTGTAGTGTGAATAAAGAAACATTAGCGATGTGACCGCGGTGCAGATTAGCCAGCGACGCCTGTGATTGGCATCCTTAAGCGAAAGGATGAAGAAAATCAGGAGCAGGCAGGCGAGAAAGGCCGCCAGTGAGTAAGGACGCGCCATGCAGGCGTAAAAAATGGCTTGCGGCGAAAACGTAGCACACCCTGCAGCCAGCAGACCCACTTTGCGGTTGTAGCAAATAGTACCAAGCACATAGACGCTCGGAACCAGTATCGCCCACAATACCAGAGAAGGCAGCTTGGCTAAGAAAGCGCTTGGTCCTGTAAGAGCAAATAAATAGTGCAGAGCCAACGTCATAACCGGTGGGTTGTAGTCGCACTGCTTGCCAAACTGAATCAAGTCATGAATGTTTTTTTGCAAAGACAACAGCACGGTAACGGCTTCGTCTTGTAAAATACCTTGTTGCATTAGCTGCGCGCGCAAAGCCACGCCGACCAAAACCAATAACGCACAAGCAACAATTGTCTTAGTCGTCCATATTGATTGTGTTTGATTCGTCACAGAATTGATTTGACGATGGTGCAACTAGGGAGCCGTTTGGTATGCACGCCGATGTTGCACTGGTGCATCTTTGTTGAGGACATAATAGTCCGGTTTCGGCAACCTGACCGGTGTTGGCGCCGTGACCGCGGTGGTTTTGGCGTCGCCTCCTGAGCGACTCGAGGTTGTGATGTGCCCGGGAGGGCTCACGTGTTGACGGCGACCAAAGTGTTCAGGCGTTCGTGGCATTACATTTGGTGCAGCAGGAGTTGTTGGGGCCGATCCAACTGATGGAATTGAGATAGGGGGAGAGTTTGGAAGTCTTAGTTTTGGAAACGGGAGTTTACCTGAGAACGCCATTGCAATGGCGATCACAATGATAATCAAGACAGGTTTCGGCGTGTTTCTCAGAATATGAGCGCATGCGGAATAGGTGTTGACGAATGGCGATTTTACAAACGAGATGACGGCGGACAGAATCGGATTGCGCGAGCGCGCTTTTGGTTGTTCCAGGGTCGATGACTTGAACTCGTCTTTTGCCCGATCCTGCAAGGAAATGAATTTCGACTCCGGCTCGCGAGGCTCGTTCCCTTCGATGGGCACGCATATGTCGATGTCTTTGACTGGGTGCCAGCCGTCGTTTGTGGGTGGCGGCTGGGCTTCTGGGGCCTGTTTAGGTGCAGCACTAGTTACTGAGCTTGCCGCTTTCGAGAGATCTTCTGGTGTCACAGCTACCGATTCTGAGGCTTTAGAGCCCCCAGTATCGACGACATTGTTGACCACGACTTCTAACGATTTAGGAACCTTAAAGGCTCTGGGGGGTCCAGCTATTGGCAGGTCATCGACGGTGGGGGTTCTGGATTTGAGGACTTCCGTCAGAAGAGGCGGCTTGGATTTCGACCCTTCATCGCCCGTTGACGGCTTCGAGACTACAGTCAAGATGGGTGCTTTGGGTGGCAATGGTTCCTTCTGCTCTGTAGATTTCGAAACCAGAGAATCGGATTTAGAATCTGCATGCTCGGATTCTGTAGGGACTGACAACTCAGCCGCTGGAGCTAAAGATTCAGGCTGGATGTCTCTAAAGGGGCCAAGAACGGTTGTTTCTGTCGCTGGTGCTGCTGGCTGTGCTGGTGCTGGTTTCGACGGCTCAGTAGCTGGTACCGCCTTTGGCGCCGCTGCTGCACCTACTTTGAACGACTGATTTGGGGGTGCTGGTGCCTGTGTAGCTGGTTTCGACAACTCTTTAGCCAATTTCGCTACAGCGTCCGACATTTTATTAGCTTGTGGCGGCGTGGTTATAACATCCGACTGCTCTAGCGGTGTCCAATCTTGAGCAGCCGGCATCGGCAAGGAAATGCCTTCTTTTGTCACCAGTGCTGGTTCTATGAGCCCAAGATTTTCTGTGCCGCTAAATACTCGATTGAGCAATTTGTCTTGGTCCGTCAATAGCTCTAGCTCGTCCGGCAATTTGGGAATCAGGGAAATGATGGAGCTGATCCTGACATTCAAGCTCACGTCTGCATCTTCAAAATATGTAGGCGGACCTGTAATCACCTTGTATTCGGCACTGGCCATAGTGCAAAGCACTTTCAGGGCTTCATATCCTTTGCGGGAAATTGATGTGGACGTTGTATATGGAGGCACTCGCAGATCGGCGCCGCAGATAAACTTGCTGTGCGAGATATAGATATTTCCTTGACGCTCCCTGGTCGGATCAGTGAGCTGAATCGAAATCATACCCTTGCGCCCTTTCTTGAGGATCCTTTTCAGTACCTCGGACAGCAATGTCTGATATGAGATTGTGCCTTTAAAAGCTATCTGCACAAGTTTTTCCGCCAAGCTCCTGTCTTTGAATTTTCCACGTTCATGGGAGAATAAATCTCTTTGCTTACTATTCACGCTTGATTTGACAGTGCTTGGTGGGGAAGGTTGGTGCAGGTGCGGACTTTTTGCGCCGATAAAGATATGATCGTTTTGAACCTGGAGGAATTCCCATGCAAGACAAGACGAACGCGACTCCGGATTGGCCACTCTTGCCGCATGAAGAGGGAACAGAAAGCGATCTCGGCGCCAACGTTGTAGAGTTAGACGCACCGCTTGTTCTCTACAACAATCGGCAAAAGGCAATAGGCAGTTTAAATAAACGCATGATGTTCGTTGTTCCCGTTTTGGCACTGTACTGCCTCGGACTATTGATGGCCCAAATGTACGTCCATTGCGCAGTCTTCCTTGCTTTCTTTGCTTTCCTCTATCTCACGGTAGTGAGAAGGTTTAATCAGTCGGTGAAGCCGCTCATGGAAATTGACTCAACCGGCATTACAATCCATGCTCTTCTCACTCACTGTCATTTGGATTGGAACAATGTAGGCGATGTGCGTCCATATACGTTTATCTACCGATTTGCAGGCATAAATCCAAAGTCTGTGCGGGATGTGCATGCTGCGTGGCCGGTCAAGCTTTTCTTGTTGCAAAACCGCATATGCAAGACGCTCTACGGTTTGATCGGTATCAAGGTGTTCGTGATCAACATTCCAGAACAATACTCCCATTTGAAAGCGCAGGAGATTTGCGAGCAGATTGAGATGCGCAGGCAGCATTTTCTCGCTTTACCAAATAAATCGCAGCCCTGACCTGTCTTATGTGCAAGAACAAAATTGAGGCGGTATGGATAACCAATGAAGCGGGATAAATGGGGCTATTGTTTAGAGCTTTCAGAACTGATTCGGATGAACCAGCTGGTTCGCAACGGCATTGACCTTGAGGCATTCAACAGTTGGTACAAATCTCTGAACGATGAACAAAGAATTGCATTGATCCATCAGTTGATAGACTTTGCCACTCAGGCTGGCGTTCGCGAGGATGACATCCGAGAAGGCATCGCTAAAGTGCACGCTGAAGAGTCTGCGCTAGTTGAACTCCTTTACGAAGATGCACGGTATCTGGAATTGATGGCAAGCTTGAAGACTTGTTCCGACAAGGAGAGGCTTGCTATTTTCAACGTTGCAGTCTTTATGTTTGGTCTTGCGGAGGGGCGGGTGTTTGCCGCCGAGGCGAAGGCATCATGCAATCACTGGTGGCACCGCGATCTTCTTGACCCTGCGGTTGTTCAATCCTTGCTTAATAACCCTACTTCACGTACCAGCAACTTGAACATTACGTTTACTGATTGCAAGCAGTCGATGAAAGAGGAAGGATGACGCTGAGTTGATATGGCACTGCAAATGGTGCACTCGATTCAGGTTTATAGAGTCAGTGCACTCAGTGCAATAATCTACCGGAAGTGACGGTGTCGACTGAAGTCAGCCCCAGGTCGTGCACCAGCTGCACCTGGGCTATGTTGTAGTTGACGATGGCAGTGGCTTTATCGATGTATGCAGCGGTAAGATCGCGTTGTCCGGTCAAAACATCCAGGTTCGTTCCCAATCCGTGCTCAAAACGCAAACGTGCCAAACGCAACTCTTCCGTTGCCGACGCTACCTCTTCGCTTGTTTCATCAATCTTTTTTTCTGCACTTAGAGACTGCAATAAGGAGGTGCGTACCTGTTCCAGAACAGTGAGCAATTCTCTGTTTGCCCGGATTAGTGCCTGGCGGGCCTGCCAGCGAGCCTGCTGAATGTTGGTCCAGTCGGTGGTGCCAAAGCCTTTGATAAGCCAGTTAATGTTCAAAGAGAGAAATGATATGGCGTTCAGGTTTGTAGATCCCACACCGTATATGCCACCAGCAAGGTTTACCTTTGGCTGCAAATTGGCTCCCGCTACTACGATTGCCCGTTTGGCCGCCATGCGCAACTCTTCGTACTGCCTGAGCTCCGGTCTATTGTCGATCGACAGTTTGAGGATGTTCGCAACCGGCATGTCCGGATCGACCAGTCTTACCTTTCGCACTTGCGCATCCGACGGCGACAGGTCTTGTCCGAGGTTGGCGTTTAGCAGATCAGCCAGATTAATCGCGGCGGTGCGCCGCGCTGTCTGTTGATCGATCAGGTTCTGGCGATCTCTGGCTAACTGAGTCTTCGCTTGTAAAACGTCGAGGTAAGTAGCCAGCCCATGTTTTTCAAGATCGATATTTTGGCGAAACTGCTCTTCGTCTGTAGCAACGGCGCGGATTTGATTCTGCAAAAGCGCCTGCTGAAGCATGAGATTGTAGTATTGCTTCGTGGCTGCCAAAAGAGTGTCTTGGATGGTTGCATTTTGTTGAGCCCGTTGCGCCCGCAAATTGTGACGCTGCTCGAGGCTGCCGAACAAGACTTTTCCACCTTGATAAACGTGATAAGTGAAGCTACCGCCAACTGCATGAAACTGTCCGCGCAGTTGTAGTGCACTGGCAGAAGTTGAATTGCCTGTGCTTGTAGCTGAACTCGTGGACGAACCTGTGGACGAGCCTGCGGACGAACTTGATCCGCCGAAACCACCAGGCAGTGCCAAAATGCCATGGGTCAAGAAATTGTAATCGTTGAACGTCGCGTCAGGCAAGAAGCCGCTTAATGCATTGTAGAAGCCCCATTTCTGGATTTCGGTCTGCGCCCGCGAGTCAGCTATATCCAGGTTATGCTGCACGATTGAGTTGAGAACATCTCTTAGCGTCACTGTTTGTGTGGAGCTTGCATCAAGCCCGAATGGATCCATGTGTCGGTTGATGGTAACAAGTGCCTTCAACTCCGGTTTCTGCAAATTGATCGTCTCTAGTGGTGGCGCGGTAGCTGTTGTGTCAGCAGCGTATGGCTTAAACAATCCTTGCTCGGATGCAGGTTTTGCATGTGGGGATGGTGCACCGGCCTCCATTGATTGGATTTTCAGTTCTTGCTCATACACCGTGCTGGTAAGCTTTCTCGCGTTTTCCTGCGCTTTACCCCCTGTCAGTCCGGGCTTTACTATGCTCGGATTCGGACTGAGCGGCGGATTTGTCCTCGCAGCTGCTGGCGCCGGTGTTGCGCCGAGGCCCGGCAGCGCAGGCCCCGGCAGCGCAGGCGTCCCGCCTGCATCGAATGTCGCGGGAACAGCAGTTGGAATTGGACCTCTGAGAGTGGACGCAGGGCCATCGTTGCCGGTTACGGCGGAGCCATCGGCATTCACTTGTTGTGGCTGCTGAGCTGACGGCTGAGACTGCCCGGACACTGGCGATTGCAGCAGAAGTAATAGAGAAAACATAAGCAGGCGGGACGCCTGCGCTCCCGGGGTCTGCGCTCCCGGATTTCCCACTCTTGCCGCACCGTATTTAGTACTGATGAGAGATCGCATATCTTCCTTTCCTAATGAGCAGCAGCGGCCGCAGCTTTTCTTCGTTGACCTTTGTCAAGGAAGAACAGCAACGGCAATGTAACTATAAACATAGCGCCGACCAACCAGAAGAGATCGGCGAAGGAGAGCACAAGAGTTTGAACATTGACAATATTGTTCAAAAGGGCATTGGCACCAGCGGTGGCATCATGGGCAGATGCGCCTCTATTGTGAAAGAGAGCCGTAAATGCATGCATACGCTCTTGTACTGCAGGATTAAACGGATTTATCTTCTCCACCAGGATTGCCCTGTGAAAATCCAGACGGCGCGCCAATACGGTAGTCAATGCCGCAATACCGACACTGCCACCCAGCTGGCGAGCCAGGCTGAAGAAGGCGGAGGCAGCGGCGATGTCTTTTGGCGCCACGTTTCCCAGAGTAGCCATGGTGAGCGGCATGTACATGAAGACAATGGCGACACCGCGAAGCAACAACGGCCAAAAGAAATCATCGTAGCCGGTCTGAGAGGTGACACTGACTAACCCGAACATGATGGCAGCTGTTGAGACGGCGCCTATAGCGATCATGATTCTGGCATCTACTTTGCCTGAAAACGCGCCCATGATTGGCATCATTATTCCCGACGCGATTGAGCCGGGTAACAGCAACAGTCCGGTCTGCATGGCCGTGTAAGCAAGCACCGTTTGGGCAAAGTTTGGTACCACGAAAGAGACTCCGTAAAGACCGGCTCCTAGAACGAGCGAATATGTGACACCGGCAGCCACGGAGCGGTATCTGAGAACTCGCAAATCAACGGCAGGATGCTGCGTAGTTAGTTCCCGCGCAACGAATAGAATGGCGCCGACAACCGCGCACACTGACAACACGCAGATCAAGGGCGATGAGAACCAATCATCCTCCTGACCTTTTTCCAGAACGTATTGAAAAGATCCAAGACCGACGATCATATAGAGAATGCCGAGCCAATCGATGCTGGAGACCTTCCCGCCCTCATCTTTGGGCAGGAAAATCGAGCACATGATCACCGCCAATATGCCAAACGGAATGTTGATAAAGAAGATCCAGCGCCAATCAAGAGTGTCAGTGAGGTAGCCACCCAGGGTGGGCCCGATGATCGGTCCCACAATTACACAAATCCCGAATACTCCTTGAGCCATCCCCTGTTTCTCTTTTGGGAAAGCTTCAAACAGAATCGCCTGCGCCTTGGCAAGAAGCCCACCGCCACACAATCCTTGAATGATTCTGGCAATCACCAGGGTCGTTAAATCAGTGGCCATTCCACACATGATCGACGAGAGCGTGAAGCCGATCATGGAAAAATTGAAATAGCCCTTCCTGCCAAAAATGCCACCAAGCCATGCGGTGAGCGGGATAATAACGGCGTTTGCGATAGAGTAGCCGGTAATCACCCAACCCACTTCGCTGAGCGTTGCACCAAGATTGCCCTGAATGTGCGGCAAGGCGACGTTGACAATGCTTGTATCGATCACTTCAAGCAGGGCGCCAAGCGACACGGCAACGGTGATGAACCAGCGCACCATTTCGCCCTGCTCGGCCACCATTTCGTTTATTTTGTCGGAATAGGTTGTGGTGCTCATCGCCCATTACAAGTGCAGAGGCGGCTGAGCCGTTCTCGCCAGTAGAATCTTTTTGAAAATGGCTACGGACCTTTGACTAGCACGGTCGTCACACAGGACATTCCTGGACTAATGCGATCGCGATACTGAGCCAACGCATCTTTGTCAAACATAAGCTTCACAGAAATTCGCTGCACCACCTTGGTGAAATTACCGGTGGCATTATCAGGGGGCAGTATGCTGAACTTGGCTCCTGATGCAGGAGAGACGCTGTCTACGTGCCCGTTGAAGACCTTGCCGGGAAAGCTGTCAATCTTAATTTCCACCGGCTGCCCGGGATGCATTCTGCCGACCTGCGTCTCTTTGAAATTCGCCGTCACCCAGAAGTCATCTTGAACAAGGGCCAAAAGTGTTTGACCGGGCTCGATTCGCTGCCCCACCTCTACTGCTTTCTTGCCTATTCGCCCTGAGATTGGCGCTTTGATTTCCGTGTACGACAGTTGCAACCGTGCTTTCTGCAGCACCGCTTGATTGCGCTTGACGGTGGAAAGTTGGCTGGCATAGGATTCTTCGTCGATCTGTTCTTGTTTGCCAGCAGCAGCAGCAGTTGTCACACCGCCTTTCGATTTGCGCAGGTTTGCCTGTGCCTGAACGAGCTTACTTTCCATCTGCATCTTTTTCTGTTTTAGATCTCGCAGAGATTGATAACCCTGGTCTCGTTGCGCTATCGTCACATCCAGCTTTTCTTTGGCCTGGTCGTACTGCTGCTGAGTGACAGCGCGCGAGGCAAAAACGAGCTTATAACGCTCGAAGTCAGATTTTGCGTACTGCACTTGCGCTTCCATCTCTGCAACGTGAGCTTCCGCCTGCGCTATGGCTGCTTCAGACTGGCTGATATCGGATCTGGCAGACTGAATGGACGCAGCTACGGAAGAGACATCTTCTGTCGCTTGAGTATTCTGCCCTTGCGCTGAAAGAGAGCTCTGTCCAATCTTCGATTTAGCTGCGTTTGCCTGATGCTGAGACTCTTCCAGGTCCGCTTTCGCTTGCTCGACCTGCACTCTGTAATCAGTAGGGTCGAGCCTGACCAGGGGCTCACCGCTTTTCACGCGTTCATTTTCATTGACGTAGACATCCTGCACGGTGCCCGAAACCTTGCTGCTGATGTTGCTGATGTGTCCGTCAACGTAGGCGTCATCGGTCTCTTCACGAGCCGACACGTACACCCACAGCACCACCGCCACAGCTACGGCGATTAAAGCCGTGACAACGCCGAGCGGCAAAAGAAACTTGTTCTTCTTTGGTTTGCCTTTAGCAAGGACCATGCTCTCATCGACTAGCGCTTGCTTACCGCTTAAAAGCAGCTGAATGTCAATTTCTTTTTGCTTTTCTTCGGTTTGCCGCGCTTCGGTTTCCATCTTAGTTACCATGCGATTCTTCCGTGTTGTTTGTTTGCTTGACGCTGCGAGCTTCTCGTTGAGAGTCGGAGATGATGCCATTAATCAAGATGTCGGTAATGAGCTTTGCAGTTGTAGTCAACTGCATTTTTTTCTTGGAAAAATGGTGGGTGAAGATGGCACCGTATATAGTATCGTTGACGACCTCAAGCAGACCTTCCACAGGTAACGGTCTCAGGGACCCTTCGGCAATCGCCTTGGTCATCCGGGAAAGCCAACGCTCGCGGTTTTGCAACTGGTGGCGGTTGTATGAGTGAGTTGGTCTATCTTTGAACTCCGACCGCTCCTGCATCAACAACTCAACCAGGTCCTCGTTGCGATCGTAGAAGGAAAGGAATTCATAGATCGCTTTCTCAAACCGGTCCAGGCAGGTCAAGCCCTGTTCGTCACACCGGTCAGCAAACGCTTGCATGGTGTCTGTAAGACGTTGCATGCCGCCGTCAACACAGGCGAAGAATAGATCTTCTTTGGTAGGAAATGCTCTGTAGATTGTGCCTTTGCCGATGCCCAGACTATCTGCTATCTCTTGCACATCAGTGTTCCTGTAGCCGTGCTGGGCAAAGAACCTGCTGGCAACGCAGAGGATCTCATCTTTGCGCCTGGACGTAGATTCTGGGGAGTGGCGGCGGGTTCTAACCTTCGTTTCCATTTTTGCCCTCGATAGTAGACGGACGCGTCCGTCCATTTAATATTAGCAACTCCGACCCCCTCCGTCAATACGCCTGGCCGCGCCTGAAGAAATTGTCACGGATTTGTAGCCCCAAGCCTACTGGTTCCCTCTACTGATCGAGGAAGAATTGCATGGATGTCCAAAACTGCATCGTTAGTGGTTTTGCCAGTGATCCCGAACTCATTAGTCATCTTCAACATGACGCAGCAGCAGCACGTAAAGCATCCATACCAATCATTACAACAAAACAGCGCGATTCAATCGAAGCATTTCGCCTTGAGGAAAACGATGCACAGACCGATATTGCGGCGTCCTTGACACCACAAACTGGCGACATCATCGTCACGAAACGGCGTGTGAGCGCCTTTAGTGGCAGCGACCTGGAAATAGTGCTCAGGGCTCGAGGCATCAGTCATCTTGTCCTTGACTGGTATCGCAACTAGTGGCGTTGTTCTTTCCACACTTAAGCTGACAGTCACACCCAGGTCTTCTACAGTCCTAAAAAAGAACGACCAGCAGTGTGACAGAGGAAAGGTCGTGCCCATGCCTACCTGTATACTGGATTGGTTCTTACTTTATTGGATTTATCAAATGGCAGCGCGTATCAAGAAAGAAAAGCTACCTGAGCCCTTGAAGGTGCGCCTCAGGTCGCTTTATATTGAGAATTACAAGGGTATTGACAAGCTGGAAATTCAATTCCCCGGGCCAAAACTATCCACAGATCCACACGTAACGGTCATTGGAAGTGAAAATGGATTGGGGAAGACTTCTATATTGGAGTGTTGCGCGTTGCTGCTCCTTTCGCTTTCTGATAGAAAAGACGCTAACGATTGGTGGCCAGTACACGATTTCATGCAATACGGGGACGTGTTCATCGATCCAATTCAGCTAATGGTGAGGGCTGGGGCCAGACTTGCCAAAATCAGAGGAAGCTTTTCGCTATCCGGTGACGAGTTCACGGTTTCGTTGACCTGCGGGCAGAAAGGTATCTCCCTTGAGGGGTTCCCTCATCCTAAACAGCTGTGGTCGATATTCGAGCCGTCGAAGCGTATCGATCATCGCGAACAGCGAGCTATCCATATTCTTTCGCTCTTGGGCATCATCGGAGAACCGATGATTTTTCCTCCATTCTTGTACTTCAACAGCTACCGGAAAATACAAGAAGGCAGTCCGGAACTTGGACTGATGCTATCGGGATCCAGCCTTCACCATTACGCCCGTCGCCGATACGGGCCAGGTTCTTATACACCAATTAGTGCTTTCAAGATCGAGATCATCCGTGCGCTGATGGGCAGGCAAGGATTGTTTGAGAGTGTCAATGAAGCTGAAGCAGAGTCCATTGTACAGGAACTCAATGCCTTGATAGCAGACTACGCTCATGGCACCTTATCTAAGTTACGTGAGCTTGAAGAGAGGGGTGTTGAGCTGTTGGTGAATCCAAGGAACAGTGAATCCAGCTATCCATTTGATGGACTGAGTTCCGGACAGAAAGAAATAATTTCAACGTTGTTTCTCATTTGGAAATACACGCGAAAGCAGTCTGGGATTGTCTTGATAGACGAGCCAGAACTGCACTTGAATGCAGAATGGCATAGGGGATTTATTAGACGACTTTCGCAAATTCAGCCCCTGAATCAGTATATTGTGGCAACGCACTCAGAGCACGTCTTTGACTCTGTCGACGAAAGGAATCGCATACTTCTACAGCCAACAAAAAATAACACACATGGAAGTAAAAACCGGAGTTCCTCCTGAAGCCGTTAATCAAGCAGCTACACACACGCTATTCGTAGAGGGCAGCGGGCCGGACGCCATTGATCCGAGGGCGCTTAAAAGGCTCTTGCAGGATACGGGTATCTCGGTCAAGGCACTCGGCCCGTCGTTTCATGTGAAGAGTGCTGCCCAAGCGTTGCATCCTCATCACCCGAATTACTATTTTGTCGTTGATCGGGATCACTACGACGAGAGTGCCGTTGACAATGCTTGGACTAACTTTCCAGATCCAGGCACACACAATCTCCTTATTTGGCGCAAGCGTGAGCTGGAGAACTATTTCCTTGATCCTGACTATCTGTCACGCAGTCCCTTTCTCACGAGGTGCAAGGCAGCGGATTTCAAAACCCGACTTCTAAAGCTCAGCGCCGAGCGAATTTTCTTCGATATGGCCAATCAAACTATCGAAAGGATCAGAGAATTACAGAAGGTCAAATGGATTGAGGATTTCACCAATCCGGCCAAGTTTACTACGGCTGCCGAAGCTGTTGGGCAGCTTAAGGGGTCTACATCACTGTCATCAAGAGCGGCAACGGTCGGCGAGCAGCTTAAGTTCCAGGCGGTGGAGAAAATATTTGGAGAACTACACGACGATTTTCTAGCTGGAACCACCAAGCCGGCATATGGTAAAGGACACTGGCTAGACCGTATGCGCGGCAAACCAATTCTATCTGCATTGATCAGTCAGTGCTTTGAAGTTAAAGACAGTGACGGCAATGTTCTGACGGGCAAGGAAGCGGTGACTCTTGTTGCGGAGGAATTGCTTCAGCAGGGCATTTCACTCCAGCCGTCTGATTTTAGAGACCTGCACGGATTGATTGTCGCACGCGTTCCAGCAAAGCCGTAGTGTTGAGAATTCTCGCTAAGCAGAACACGATCAGTTGATCGAATGACTCCAGATGCGGTGCTATTCCTAACCATCGACTTTCGATCTTTCCATGTGGAACCGATACAGCAATTCCTGAATTCTCGACCTGGCTACCGGATCTCGACTGTAGAGCACAGAATTTCACTCACCAAAGACAGGTCAAGCCCGGTAACGCCGTTACTTTTTTGACCGTAGAAACTCTTTGTAGTTGAACTGGGGAGATTCATGGTTTTTCCTGTTGTCGAATCAAGGCTAATTCAGCAATCATGGAGTCGACCTTTGGATGATTATGACGCCTGAGGATAAGAAGCAATGGGCGAACGTGCCGCATTATGTTGCCGGCTCCAGAGTTATGAACCCCAATACACACGATCTCTCCGACAAGGGCTTTCTGCCTGATGAGGCAACTGCCATTGCCGTAGCCAAGGCAGTGTTGCGCCCTCTTGTTGGTAAGGACTGCGTGGATGGTGCTAAGGCTCTGACTTACTATGCAACGTTGGCAGCCGCTCCTGCTGACTATCGGTACGTTGAGAACGCCCCTCCGGCTCGACTGAGGTCGTTTTTCATGGCACCGAGGGTGGGAGATGACGAAGCCAAATCTGCCATGCTCAGAACGACAAACGTTCTTTTTAGTCCCGTCATCAGGGTCGAAATTGACAGAAAATCCGGACGTGTTCTCAATGGAAATCAACTGCTTTCTCTGACCTCTCTTAAATAGAGCGGTTAGATAGACGAGTTCTTACCAGATGGTTGGCAGTCCACTTGCACGGATTTTGGCATCGCGAGTCACTAATGGCAAATTCAAATGCAGGGCAGTCGCTGCAATAATCCGATCTGGCATGTCAGGAATAGCATCTCGTGAAACCCTCCCAACGGCTTGTGCGACGCCAAAATCAAGTGGTGCCAGAACCCAGCTCGAAGTGGGATCAGCTACACCGCTCAAGAGTCGCTCAACTGCAGCCTGGCTTATCTTGCCCTTCTCAGCAAGATAGATAACTTCGACTAACGAGATCGCCGCCAGGTAAATGCTATCTCCGGCTTGGGAGGCTTCATCCAATGCTGAAAAAGCAGAGGCGGAAAGTTTTGAGGATTGAAGCAGATACCAAATCGCGGCATGAGTATCTACGACCAGCGAAGGCATTAGATATCCTCTCGCGGGAACTTGCTCCAGCTTTCCTCTCGAACTAGCGCGATGTCTTCCTCGGAAATGTCCAGACCCAAGTCGGCCCACAATCCTCTGAGGCTCTTTTTCGGCGACTTTGAGGACGACTTCTTGTGAAGGAATTCTACAAAATCAATTGCCTCACGTTGCTTGTCTGGTGGCAGCGAGCGAAGTTTTTCAAGAAATGACTCGTCTAAACTCAAAACACATCCTCCACTAGTATTGTACTGGCATCAGCCAGAGATCAGTCCCGAATTTTCCCCCGCTTCTAACAACCCCCAACAACCTCTGGCAAAACCTTCAGTGACAAAAAGCTATAAGCCCACGGATCTCTGATCTGTGCGTTGCCCCGTTTTGTGCACCACACGAGAGCCGTTGCTGACGAGATATTCGTAGTAGCTTTCCCACAGCTGCAAGTGACCGGCATCAATCAAAATGCCATTTATATGCGGAAAGAAGTATTTGCTTCCAACCACGAACAGTCTTGTCCTGCTGCGTGTGATGGCAACATTTAGCCGGTTCGGACTGTAGAGAAATTGCGACTTGTTGATAGCGTACTGTCGATCTGAAGCGCACAGAGAAAAGATGATCACATCTCTTTCCTGCCCCTGCAGTCGCTCCACCGTATCAACGACAAGACGGTCCCTGACGCGCGCTTGCAGACGTGGATCATGACCGAGCGCGGCGATCAACTGAGCTCGAATTTCTTCATTGTGAGCTCGATGTGGAGAGACAATAGCCAGCTCTTGCGGCGCTAACGCGTGATGCAAGACCAGCTCGGCCGCCAGTCTAGCGACAAGATCCGCTTCCAGAGGAGCTCTTTGAATGGCGCGGCGATGTTCCAATTCTACAAAAGTGACGCACTCGTCGCGACAAATTATATTCGTCAATTCCCCAAGATCTGTTTCTTTCGCCTGGAAACGACGTTGGGCAGCACACTGCGATGGGCGCAGCACGTTTGCGTAAAACGCCTGGCTGGGAAATTCATTGATACCATTATTCATTCGGAAGGTGACATCGAGGGTAATGGCAGCGTGCGGGTAGAGGTCGTGAAGATGTTCGTATAGCGACCGTTTCAAGAACTCCGGATGTGCACCGGCGTCCTTCAATACTGGTGGCAACTGCTTATGATCGCCGGCGATCACATAGCGGTTGGCATTGAGCAGGGCGGGCATGCAGTGCGCAATCGGCATCTGGCCAGCCTCGTCGATAACGGCTAGATCAAAGTGCAACCTTTCGATCTGGTGCAATTTGTACGCCTGATAAATAGTGGCACCGACAAGAAATGGTGCCTCCAACACCGCCACAAAAGGATCGTCCGCGGTCGTTTGCAAGATTGTTGGTGGCAAATTGGGCCTTCTGCCCATGCCCACAATCTTGACGATCGGCGCATCACCTGTGTATTTGCGTGCCACTGCAGTAATGAGATTGTCGATTGCTTTATGAGTGGGGGCCGTCACTAATACGGAATGACCGCGCGCTAAAGCGTCGGCAACGATAAGGGCAAGAAGAAAAGTTTTCCCGCTTCCCGGTGGTCCCTGAATCAGAGTCGTGTTCGCACTGATGGCGCTGGCCAGAGCTTGGCACTGGCGCTCAGTAAGTTGCTGCCGATCATGGCTGTTAGCATAGTTAGAGATTTGGCTGATTTCCCCGTTTTCGATGGCGCTTGCTGCAAATGCATTGGCCGGCACAAGCCGGGCTCGACCTTCCAGGAGAGCAACGATGTCCGCGCGGTCGTAGCCGAGTTCAATACCGTGCTTCAGGCGCGGACTGTTGTAATCAAAAAAACCTTTGTCCACAGTGCAGTCATCTGAACACGGAGGGTCAATAAAATTTGCCCTTTCCAGCCTTATCAGTTTTGCGAAGTGGTCTATCTCTTCCAGCCAGACAAGCACGCCCTCTTGCAAAACGGCATCGCCGCGAAGTTTGCAGGTGTTTATGACCAAAAGGTCTCCCGCTCTGTATTTGGATTTATTGTCCTTGTAGCTGTAGACAAATAATCCAGACTCAGCCACTCCTTCAAATTTCAAGCCGGTAATGCAGCACCCGTTCTCGACCCGCCAGGAGACCGTGTTGCGATGCATAGCGATGACTTCGCGCTCCTCAGCAGCGACCTCGGCTTCCACAAATTTGATTAAGGCGTCATGCATGTTGCGAATCTTGGATTGAGTTTCCTGCCATGAACATTTCACCACGATTATTGGCAAATTCATGGCTGCGACGTGAATCTCTAATCTCTAATCCTCCTCTCTTCCTCCTCCTTCTCCCTCTCTTCCTTCTCCTTCTCTTTCTCTTCCTCTTTTATGCATACTTCTCCCCTTTCCATGGACAGTTTTTCAATTTATCTTAAAGCCACCCCGGAATTTGAGACAGCCTCGGACTAGATACAGGGTATTCTATGAGCCTAAGAATATTCCTTAGGCTCGGCGCTGTCGTCATACTTTGTTGTTGGTGGAGGTCTTTCTATGAGCTTGAAGCAATCCGTTGCGCAGACGGTGTCGCTGGGTCCAATCCTGGATCCGTGGACTGGGGAGCATGGCGGCTTTCCACGTTTTGATCTGGTCAAGATTGAGAGCTTGAAAGAGGCGCTGCTGAAAGGGATGGATCTTAAGCGCGCCCAGATCAAGGCGATCACCGACCAAGAGTCGCCCCCTACTTTTGAGAACGCAGTTGCCGCCTTTGAAGATGCGGGACGTCAGCTCAGCAACGCCAACCGCTTCTTCGACATCTACACCTCGACAATGAACGACAAGGCGATGCAAGCCATCGAGACCGAAATGATGCCGGTGCTGGCAAAATTTAGCGATGAAGTGATTCAGAACGAGGAGCTGTTTCAGCGGCTCAAAACCGTCTACGAAAAGCGCGCCACGGCGGGACTTACCCCTGAGCAGCAGCGCCTTGCCGAAGTCTATTTCCGCCTGTTCACGCGCCAGGGAGCGGGTCTTGATGGCAAGCAAAAGGAGCGCCTTGGGGAAATAAATGAGAGGCTGGCGACCTTGTACACGAACTTTCGGCATAACCAGCTGGCAGACGAGGAAAACCACGAACTCGTGATTGAGAGCGAGGCCGATCTGGCTGGTCTCTCCGATAGTTTGCGCACCGCAGCAGCCACACAGGCGCAGGCTCGCGGCATGAAAGGCAAATGGATAATCACTAACACGCGCTCTTCCATGGAGCCATTTCTTACATTTTCTTCGCGCCGCGATCTGCGCGAGAAAGGCTGGCATATGTGGACACACCGTGGCGACAACAATGATGCGCACGACAATAAAGCGACGATTAGCGAGATTTTGAAACTGCGGGCGGAGCGTGCCGGCATTCTCGGATTCCCAACGCATGCCCACTGGAGTGTCGATGACGGCATGGCCAAGACTCCTGATGCGGCGATGAATCTTATGCTGAGAGTGTGGAAGGCTGCAGTCAACCGAGTGCATGAGGAGGTCGCCGACATGCAGGCAATAGCTGATGCCGAGCATGCGGACGCTGACGAAGAGCGCGGCGGCATCTCGAAGCAGGCGGGACGCCTGCGCTCCCATGGTTCGGAGCGGATCACAATCGAGCCGTGGGATTACCGCTATTACGCAGAAAAGGTGCGCAAAGCAAAATACGATATCGATCAAAACGAAGTTAAGGAGTATCTGCAACTCGACAAGATCCGCGATGGTATGTTCTGGGCTGCGAAGCAGGTCTATGGCATCGAGATGCGGAAAATCCAAGCACTGCCTGTGGTGCACCCCGATGTCACTGTCTGGGAGGTGCGGCGTGGTGGCAAACAGATTGGGCTCTGGTACTTCGATCCATATGCTCGTGAAGGCAAGAACTCTGGCGCCTGGATGAACGAATATCGCACCCAGGAAAATTTTCGCTCAGCTGTGACTCCAATTGTTTCCAATAACTCCAATTTCATCCAGGGTACGCCCGGCGAGCCCACTCTTATTTCGTGGGAAGATGCAACAACTTTGTTTCACGAGTTTGGTCATGCGCTGCATGGACTGCTATCCAACGTCATCTATCCCACGCTTGCAGGAACTAACGTAAAGCGTGATTTCGTCGAGTTCCCCAGCCAGGTGAATGAGCGCTGGATGCTGACCGACGAGGTGCTGGAGAAGTTCGCACTGCATTACAAAACGGGGAAGCCGATACCTCAGGCGTTAGTCGCTAAGATCAAAAATTCCAAGACTTTCAATCAAGGCTTTATCACCGCTGAATATCTAGCATCCGCTCTCTATGACATGAAAATCCATCTGGCGGCGACGCCTGATGCGGTAATCGAGCCTGACGAATTCGAGCGCCAAACTATGGCGCAGATCGGATGTCCGAAACAGATCGGCATGCGTCACAGACCGACTGCGTTTCAGCACATCTTCGCAGATGATGGATACTCCTCGGGCTATTACGCTTACATCTGGGCTGACACCATGTCAGCCGACGCCGGCGAAGCTTTTATCGAGGCTGGTAGCTTCTACGATCGCGCTACTTGCGATCGCTTTTGCGACACCATTTTCTGCGTCGGTAATTCGGTGGCGCCCGATGTCGCTTTCCGCAATTTCCGCGGCCGCGATGTCGACACCAACGCACTCATGCGCGATCGCGGATTTCCAGTAGGGTAAGATCAATTCGAGGAATCTGGACTACTGATCGCAAGTTTCTAATGATGTCACCGCGCATTTGGTGACCGGTCTGATTGATTATCAACGAGGGATTGTCTATGTCCAACACAGCGCTTCTGATTATGGATATTCAAAATTGCATTGTTAGCAGTTTTGCCGCTTCCGAACTGATTGATCATCTTCAACTGGCCGCAGCATCAGCGCGCAAAGCGTCCATACCAATCATTTATGTGGTTGTGAAATTCAGGCATGGATATCCGGAAGTCAGTTCAAACAATAAGACATTTAGCGCCCTGACAGCCGGAACTTTTCACCTTGTGGAAAACGATCCAGCCACGGATATTGAAGCTTCCCTGGCACCGCAACCTGGCGATATCATCGTAACGAAGCGGCGTGTCAGTGCCTTTAGCGGCAGCGACCTGGAAGTAGTGCTCAGGTCACAGGACATCAGTCATCTTGTTTTGGCGGGGATAGCCACCAGTGGCGTCGTCCTTTCCACGCTCAGGCTAGCCGCAGACATGGATTATGAGATCACTGTTCTGTCCGATTGCTGTTGCGATCGCGACGACGAAGTTCACAAGGTCCTCATGGAGAAAGTCTTTCCAAGGCAGGCCGAAGTCATTACGTCTCAACAATGGGCTGAGCAATTGTCGGAGCCGCTCGACGAAGAAAGGAAAGAAGACAAAGCAGACGAAGCCGACGATGCAGCTTATGACTATGCAAGCCACTAATTTTTCCACATTGGGGTGATCAAGGAAAACCATCCGCGCAGGGACCAGGGAGATGACCACCAAATACTGTGGACAAAAGGAGTCATATCAGATACCGTTGATATTAGAGGCGCTTAAGAATCTGGCATCAATGCCGGACGCCCTGGCATCCAGAGATCCTCGCAACGCCCTGGCAAGTCAGTCCGTTAAAGTGACCCTACCGGGCGTTCAAAGAACTGTTCTATCTACATTGACAAATGAGCCTCTTACACTAATTCCAATTCTGATTGCCGACGACCAGATGGTTCTTCGCATTGGCTTAAAGACGACACTTGAGCGCATCTCTGGTGTCAAAGTTATTGGAGAAGCCGGCAACGGACAAGCTGCAATCGATTTAGCAGAGCACCTGCGTCCAGCGATTGTGTTTATGGATGTGGCCATGCCGAAACTTGATGGTATCCGAGCCACGCAGGCGATCAAGGAGAACCATCCGGAAACACGGGTGATTATGTTCACTTCCAGTGACGATGACGATGTGTTCTTTAGAGCGCTTTCAGCAGGAGCAGATGGCTATTGCCTGAAGGATGCAACACAGGAGCAGCTCGCCGGCGCAATCAATGCCGTCTTGCAAGGGGCAAAGTGGTTCGACCCAGGTGTGGCCCATAAGTTATTACGTGTGGACCAACCTTCAAATTTTGGCAGCGAAGCAAAACAAATTTTGGAGATGATTGAGGCTGGGCTTGGAATCAGTGAGATTGCACGCAGACTGAACAAGCAGATCACTGACGTGAAAATTCAGTTGAGGGATATAGTGACAAGGCTCCAATCCCCCGATGCGCTGGATCAGTCTTCTGATAGTGCACTTGCGGAATTGAAGTCCATTCTGGAATCAAGGGAGGCAGCGAATTCTCAACTCGAGCCATCGCGCAACCGCGCGGGGCAGTGTCTCAATGGAAAGTACATGATCGAAGACATTATTGGCGCTGGCGGCATGAGCGTAGTTTACCGTGCTCGACACATGCAGATAGGCAAGCTGGTCGCGATCAAAATGTTGCATAGTCATTTATTGGCCGATGAAACATCGCTCCAGCGCCTGCAAATTGAGGCTCGTGCGGCAAGTTCGATAAACCATCCAAACATTGTTTCTGTTCACGATTTTGGTGTCAGCGAAGACAATCAACCGTATTTGGTTATGGACTATGTGGTCGGTGACACGTTGCAGAAGGTTTTGGACAATCGTGGGAAACTGAAACCGAACTTGTGTATACAGATAGGCCTTGATGTTTGTGATGCTCTTACCGCTTTGCAGTCACATAACATTGTGCACCGAGACCTGAAGCCGAGCAACATAATTCTTGTCGATGAGAAAGGTGTGTTGGTTGCTAAGCTTCTGGATTTTGGCATTGCCCAGATTCTCTCCACTGGTGAATCTGCACATAGACTGACACTCACCGGTGAGATTTTTGGATCACCAGCGTTTATGAGTCCGGAGCAATGCCTGGGCAAAACCGTGGACCACAGATCCGATTTGTACGCCCTGGGATGCATTGAGTATGAAATGCTGACCGGAGAAGAAGCTTATGGAGGCAATGACCCGTATAACATTATGTGGCGACACGTTAACGAACCACCGTTACGGTCACCATTTCTGCATCCGGAAAATGAAGTCCCTATCCGTTTGGTGTGTGCGATCTTCAAACTAATGAGCATTCAAATTGACAAGCGTTTTCAATCGGCGCAGGAACTGAAGATTGAGCTGATTGCGATTTACGATGAGCTAGTTAGCCCAACTTCGGCAAAGTTGGGCTAGTGGCGGACAAAGTAACTAAGTCGGAGCAGGCGAGACGCCTGCGCTCCCGGGGTTAATCAGCCTATATGGCGGTTAGTTTGCATTTGAGAGGAACTCCTCGACCTCTATCATCTCTTTGCCCAGGCGTAGCAATAGATCCGGTACTGGGCTCCAATTTCCTTTTTTTGCTGCAGATTCCAGATCAACACACGTAGTTTGCATTTTAACCGCATAAGCTGCGCCACAAATCCCCTTAAGACCATGCACAGTCTGAAGAAAGCCAAGATGCTTTTTGGACTGAAAGGCATCTTGCAATCTGGCCAGATCGGGCGGTCCATCTTGCAGGAATTGTGCCAATAATTTTTGCCCGGCTTCTCCATATTTGGAGTTGACAGCACTCAGATCCACAGGTTCGGCAGGTTCGGCAGGATTTGGATCGAGCGATTGATCGATGCCTTTTGTCTTGCGCAAAAGCCACTTATCGATTGTTTCTTTCAACTCATCCGGGTCTACTGGTTTGGTTATGTAATCGTCCATGCCGGCAGCCAAACAGCGCTCGCGATCACCTGTCATGGCATGTGCAGTCATGGCTATGATCGGTAAGTGGTGCCCGGTTAGAAACTCGTTTTTGCGAATAGTCTTCGTTGTCTCATAACCATCCATTTCTGGCATCTGGCAGTCCATCAACACTAATGCGTAATCATTGCGGGAAAGAGCCTCCAGAGCTTCCGTGCCGTTGTTTGCTACGTCTGATGCAAAGCCCAGTTGACCCAAATATAGCTGTGCCACCTGCTGGTTCATGGGGTAGTCTTCGGCAATCAGCAAGAGTTCAATACGGCGAACTTTGTCATTGGTGGTGCCGATGCGAACGTCAGCGGCTGCAGGACTGATGATTCGCTCACCGCTGGCGAGGACACTGATAATCGACTCCTTCAAATGCGAGCGCCCAACTGGCTTGGTCAAGTACCCCTGAAATCCGGAGGCGATCGCCTCAGTACCCAGACCCGGCGCGTCATAGCCGGTCAACAGTATCAACTTGGTAGTTGAAAGTGCACTGTCGTTGAGAATCTCACGCGCTAGCTCGATACCATTTTGGCCTGGAAGGATATAATCAATGATCGCCGCCTTGTAGGGTTCGCCGTCGATATAAGCCTGCCGAAGCGACTTGAGAGCCTCTTTGGAAGAGGCGACACTATCGTTTCGCATACCCCACGACGCAGCGTAGCTGTGCAGAATCTCTCTGGACTGGCATTCGTCATCGACAATCAATATCTTTACGTCGCGCAGGTCGTCATGCGCAGGGACAATGGACGAGTGCTCTCTGAGCTCGAGGGGAACAACGAACCAGAACGTTGAGCCACCATCGACAGTACTATCGACACCAATGGAGCCATGCATGAGTTCGACCAGACGTTTGCAGATGCTCAGCCCCAGTCCCGTGCCACCGAAGCGCCTGCTTATCGACCCATCTGCCTGGACAAAAGGTTTAAATAACAGTGCTTGCTGATCCTCGCTGATACCAATGCCTTGATCGCTGATCGAGAACCGCATGTTAGCTGTGCCACCATCAATGGACTCCAGCTGGGCGCGAACAATGATTTCACCATGATCGGAGAATTTAATGGCGTTGGAGGTCAGGTTGATC
>Ga0182024_10005799_pt1 | contig 27440 bp, 39 predicted proteins | sample P32metaG_FD_120480 | JGI IMG/M metagenome (GOLD analysis project Ga0182024, IMG submission 120480) | Permafrost microbial communities from Stordalen Mire, Sweden - P3-2 metaG (Illumina Assembly) | ecosystem: Environmental > Terrestrial > Soil > Wetlands > Permafrost | place: Sweden: Stordalen...
AAGGCTGTTATAGTCGATTGCATTCCAGGCACTCCATTGATACCATATGAAGGGATGACGCAAATTAAATTATGGGGTCTGAAAAATAAGAAAGAACAACAAATACACGTATTTACTGAATGCGTTAACGTGCAAAAGTCTAAGACGATGCGCACACGTCCTATTTTCAACATATGGGAAGTAAAATTTGACATCTTACTTAATACTGAAATATTGTCTGAAATAGAGTTTAAGCGTATTCTAGAGCGCGCCGGCTTTGAATATGGCATAGGAGAGTTAAGGCCACAACTAGCTACTGGAATTTGTGGCAGATTTAAACTAGAAGAAATGAAAGAAGTTGACTAAGTTGTGTTTAGTTCCGTTCCGTTTTGTTTAGTTATGTTGAGTTGCGTTAAGTTGCGGTGTTGTCTTTATGTGGTCGTAAGACCTAAAAATAACTGTGTTTCGTTGTGTTTTGTTAGGTTCAGTTGGGTTGAGTTAGGTTAAGTTAAGGTGTAGTTTTTAAAAGAGATTTTATGAAAAAAGAAGAAAAGTTTGAGTATGATGATGAGTTCAAGGAAGATCTTATGCATAAATTATGGCATTTAGTTGAACAGATAAAAAAAATGAATGACCATCTAAAAGAAATAGCAGTCGAAATTAAAACAATACGAATAGATGGAATGCCTACATGAAGAAAGAAGAAAAGAAGAAATGTTTCGACTTTCTAGAACGTCATGGATATCTAGAATATGGAAAAATTATACCGAAAGCCATCTTCGAAGAGATTTTCAGAGCGGATTTCGAGTCTACATGGGATTTCCTCGGGCCATTTCTCTCACTAAAAGAATACCTTGAAGAGCATGGCTATTTATGTACCAGTGAGAACCTAGAACCAGGATGCCTACGCATCTTTGATGCTGATGAGATGGCCGATAGATCCAATGTTATAATTAAAAATATGGTTAGACGTATGCGTAAACTACAACTATGCTTCACTAATGCCAGGGTCGAGGAGTTTAGTACAAAAGACTATCAACGTCACTTGCATACATCAAACAAGGTGTCGATGGGATTGCATTCATTACAGTCTAATCTTGCAGAAATTTAACTTTTGTTCTGTTGAGTTTTGTTGGGTTATGTTGAGTTATGTTAGGTTTAGTTTCGTTGGGTTGCGTTTCGTTAAGTTAAGGCTTTGTCTTTATGTGTCCGGAAGGGCGAAAAACAACTATGTTAAGTTACGTTATGTTGGGTTCAGTTTCGTTTTGTTTTGTTTTGTTAAGTTAAGGTGTAGTTTTTAATCATTGATTTGTTTATAATAATATTATGCGATTAATTCATTATTCAGAAGAAATAATAAATTAATTATTGTGGATAAATGTAAAATTTAATGACCTTGAAAAGGAGGGTTTATGGACTGGGGAACTGCAATACTTGGAATTTTAGGTCTTATTGTAATATTAATAGAATTTTAATCTGAAAATTCATCATCGAGATCTAAAAAACTTACCATTAAAGGCATTATATTATGAGGTGATTTTTTAGCAATATTGGATGCATCTACAATCTTTTTTATAGATCTTCTGGAGGATGGCCGAGTTGCTAATTTATACAAAACCTTTCCACCAGCTAATGCAATTGTGGCTTTTTTATACGTAAGTATCCCGAATGTAGCTAATACAGTTTTTATAGTTGGTGTAAATCCATATTTATCTGACAATTCCTCTAGTTTAAACTTAAAGGGTTCTCTATTTCTTGCAGCTTTCTTAAGTTTTGATAGTCCTCTTGCTTTAACTGATGTTTCCTTTTCTTTGATTTGTTCTTTTGTCAATTCTGGATGAGTTTCTTTGAATTTTGAAACTTCTTTTGTAGGTGTCTTTGTTTTTTCGGCTGCTCTTTTAAGTTGAGGAAGTCTTCTTTCTCTAATCGATGTTTCTTTCTCTTTGATCTGTTGCTTGGTTAACTCTGGATGAGTTTCTTTAAACCTTGAGACTTCTTTTGTAGGTGTCTTTGCTTTTTCAACTGCTTTTGTTAACTTTTCTTCACCAACTTTATAAGTTCCCTTCTTTGGATAAAGCAATATTTCTTTTTCCCCAAGTTTTAAGTAAGAACTCGGCAACTGTTCAATCCTTTTTAAATTAAACTTAATAATACTGTCCATCTTGTCAAGCGCTCGGAAAAAAGATACAGCCTCTTCACCTCCTAACATACGCAAATTTTCTACAAAAGCAGGATCTTTTAAATATTCTTGGAATTTTTCAAAGTTTATGGCTCCTGTTTTGTCTGTCACAGAATTTGCAAAATCATAAAGTGATTGTTTTTTGAGATAGTCTAAAATTTCATTTTTATTTGGACTACTTTCGATAGATTCTTTAATTAATCTTTGACCTTTTTCATTTTTCCATAAATTTAAGACTTTTTCAGGTCGTTTGCCTGATGAAAACGCTTTGTCCAGTTCATTAAATACACCTGTTTTAATCTGTTCCGCACGAGTTGGAGAAGGTTTTGGAGCATTATGTGTTATAATTGATCTGGCTGCATCCTGTGTTTTTTTGTCTAGATATGGTGTAATTTCTCTAAGAGTGTTTTTTGCTTTTTCAAAAGGCATATTTCGCAATCTTTGTAAAATTTCTCGCTGTATCTCATTATATTGCGGTTCACTCACGATTTTCTTAAGATTCTCTAAAACGGATGGCTCTAAGAGTGAAGATGCTATCTTTTCAGCTTTTTGCTGACCACGCATGCCTGTAATTGCATCTGTGCCAAAAGTTTTTGCAGTATTAGAATATAATCCTTCGGCATTGATGAATTTTTTATAAAGTTTAGGACTTGCATTTTTAAGAGTTTCTTTGATTTCTGATTTTAAAGAACTTACAACTCTCTTTAAGTTGTTCTTAATAGAAGGACCAATGATATCATAATCTGCTATTTTGTTAAGTCTTTGCGCTAGTTCCATACTTTTTGATAAAGGAATGGATTCTTGAACTTCTTTTCCAAGTTTTTCTAATAACGACTCTCCCTCTACTTCTACTATATGATATCCCATATCTGACAATGACGTATTTAATGTAGAAACTACCTTTTGATATCCTTCAGGTTTTGTTTTTAATGAGTTGATAACTCCAATAATATCCTTTGCTAATTTCACTGTATGTTCAGGTTTATGGCGAATCTCTTTCGCACCGCTTTTTACTTCTTTATACAAAGGTTCATATTTTTCCTCTGCTTTTTTAAAACTACTTTCAATATCTGTCTGTATATTTTTTCCTAATTGTTGTTCTGTTTCCGCACGTTCTCCTACCTCTGCAATTAAGTTTTCTGTACGTTCTTTGCTCAGTTGTTCAACTGAATCATCATATTTAATTTCATTAGGTTGATAGGGTTCTGCTAGAACTTCTGCATTTTGATCGATTTGCTTATATTGTAATGGTTCGATTTTCTTATTTTTTAAATCAGTTGTTGGTTGTTGTTTTTCAGGAAGTTTTTCTTTTGCTAAGGTTTCAATCTTGCCAGGTTCAGGTTCTTTAGATAATTTTATTTCTTTAGATGTCTTTGGTTCTTCTACTGCATTTAAAGTTTCTTTTCCTAATGTTTCGACTTTTCCAGGTTCGGGTTCTTTAGATAGTTTAATATCTTTAGCTGTCTTTTCCGTTGTTTCGATAGGTTTTTCTAGTTCAGATAACACTTTAGCAGTTACTCGGTCAGTTTGTGATATATCGATGCCATCTTTTTTTAGATCTGTAATAAAGTCATTTATAACACCCCAAGAAGGCTTTTTACTTCCCATTGCTTTATTTAACACCCAACTTGCAAAACGACCTCCTAAACCCGCAGTCTTTAATACTGCATCTAGAGCGGCCCATTCAACACCATGAACTAATACATCCTCAGCGCTAGGCATTTCTCCTTGAAAAGAATCAATTAATACTTTGTCTGCAGCCCCTGTCAATCCCCAACCTGTCATTTCTGCTAGTGATGTTAATGCTTTTTTGGCAATAGGTGATTTAGATGCAAGTTTAACTAAAGGATTATTGAATGCTTTATTTAGTAAATCTATTGCAGGAATATTTCCTGCCATTGAATATCCTGTTGCCACTTCCGGATATTCTTCACGATTAGGTGTTAATCCCGGAATTAATTCAGAGGCTCCAAATGTAGATCCTGAAAGCGCTGCTTTTCCTGCTGTTGCTGCTGCCTCTCCGGCTTCTTTTGCCCTAGGTTGCATTGATAATGCCTTACCGAATTTTTCATACCATGGCGCTTTTCCTCCGGGCATATTTTCAGGTCTTTCTTGTTTTTTTACCGGTTCCTTATATCTATTCTTTTCATTTTCCGGATAAAATTCAAAAAACGGATCATCTTCCGGAGCGTCAGGCTTTTCATTTGGATTTTTTACATAAAATTCTTCGAATGGATCGTTAGTGTTCAACTAGTGTAGCTCCTTTAGATTTCAAATATTCTATAGCAGGCATTCCATTTGGCATTTTTTGATTGGGATCAACATGCATTGGTTTACCTTCGGGCGACATCATTAACACTTTTCCTTTTTTAGTTTCTTTCTTGAGTTGATCCATATATTGATGTGAATCCACGAAATCTATAATTTGATTAGCAGATTCATTATCAAATTTCAAAACTTCGCTTTCCGGTGGGTTTCCATTGAAATCATTGAACAGTTTTATTTTAGCTAAAGCTCTTTCTTTTGCTTGGTTTGACAACCTCTCTAATGTAGCTAATTTACCTTCCTGAGTACTTTGAGTATCACTAGAGTTTGTACGGAATGTATTTTTTATCCAGTCTAATTTTGTAACCGGAACAGCGCCTACGGGATTGAATATTTTGATAATAGGATCTAATAGAGTTGCTCCTAACGTATTATATTCAGCTGCTGATGATGTATTGAATGCCGATTTAATATATCCGCTTGTGCCACCCAATTGAGTTTTACCTATTTCTCTAAGTCGATTTATATTACTAAGAGTTGATTCTATCTTTGGCAATTCATTTTTTGCCTCTATATATCCCTTTGCTGTTTCTTTCTCTATCAGTTTTTGAGATTCAGATTTAGGTGATATTTTTTTTGACTGTTGCCATTTCATTCTTACAGAAGAATCATTTAAGGTTTCTGCCGCTTCATCTAATTCCTCTTCAGTTTTGTATTCGCCAGTTTCTTTTAGTAGTTTCTTTCTGCCTTGTTTTTCCTTTTTTAACTCTTCAGGAGTTTTGCCTTTTTTAGAAGGTTCTTTTTGAGGTTTTGCCACTCTTGCAGCTAATGCAGGATCGTTTTCAAACTCTTGAAGCGAACCTTCCGGTAAACCATATTGTTTTTCAATACCTGCTATCTGTTTTTTATTTTCAGCAATCTTTTCTTTAAATTCTTCTGACTTTTGTTTTTGCTTCAAGGCTTGTGTGAAATATGCTTTTCTTGCTTCTAGATTCTTTATAACAGGCATTTTAATACCTGTTTTTTCTTCTATCTCGGCCGCTTCTTTTTTTAAATCTTTCGCTTCCTGTTTCTCTTTAAGCGCTTCAGATACACCTTGTCCGGCACCGCCACCTATTGCCCTGCCGAAATCTTCTCCAAATGATCGAACTTTTGGTATTACATGCATATTAAAATATTCCTGTTAACCATGATGTTACTCCTTTTCCTACTCCTTGACCTGCTCCGCTTGCAAATGATGTAGCCGCTTCCTGCCACCAAGGTTTTTGTTTTTCTACAATATCGTAAGGTTTTTGTTGGAGTAGATCATTTCCATAACCTTGCAGTTCTTTAATAGCATTTTCACGCATACCTACACGGTTGGCCTGAAGTTTTTGTGCAAAGTCTGACGCTGCCTGATTCTGAGTATTCTGAAAACCACTACTTTTCCTAGATCCTAACGCTCCCTGACCACCACCACCTTGACTAAACCTGGAAGCTATATTACCTTGTACTCCGGAGAATTGCTTCAATGCAGGTGCTTCCAGTTCTTCAAATACAGATTGATCCCCCGCTGCGATGCGTCCCAAAAAGCTATCCGGCCCCAATTGTCCTATCAGTTGCTCCATTAACTGCATCATATCGGGCGTATAATTAGAAACACTGGAATATCCTTTAGGAGGCTTTGGAGCTGACATACCTGTGTTTGTTTTACCGGCTCCTTGTCCTGTGGGCGCTCCACCTTTTCCGCCGTACATCGATGAACTAGCCATGTGACCTCTGAATTAAAATTATCTTTATTATATCGAAGATAGCCATTCTATTACAATTCTTCCCGATGAAAGTGCAGGCGCTCCGGCATCTTTGATGAAAATAATCTGTGTTTTAGTTATGTAGAATGATATTTGATTAGGGATTGGTCCTCCATTGGTTCCAAATATTAATCCATAGTCATTTGTACCGTCTGTATATGTGCCAAATACCCTTGTACTTGATCCCAATCTAAAACCCGCAGATCCATTAATATTATGAGTGATTGCAGTAATTGATGTGAATGCATAGACTTGTCTAAGGGTTTGCTGTTTATCATTCAGGAACCAATTTTCTCCTGTAATAGCAGGTCTATTTAGTGGAAATAAGCTAATGATACGATTGTTTACCACATTGGCTATATCGATATAAGCTTTATTGACTTCTACGGTAAGTTGATGTAGTTCTTCTGGAAATTCCCTACTAGTGCGAAGATAAGCCACGGTATTTACTATATTATTCATGTTAGACCAATAATTGCGATGGTTGGACATCCAAAACTATACTATGTAGCTCAATCTCAGCAAAACCATTGATTCCGGAAACAACTACTGCCGTTCCGCCTGATACATATGTTGTAAATCCTGTGGAATCTACGTCAATAGTAACCGTAGTAGCATCTGAATCAAGAACTTGATAGTAATTACCATTCAATTGCGTCATTCCTACAACTCCATTAATCAAAATGAGTTGGCCTATTTCGAAGGCTGCCACAGTTGTTAAAACGGCTGGATTCGCTTGACTCACATCAGTAATAGGATAAAACACACCTGATGGCATTAAGTCTCGCATTTGGGCATCAGAAATCGTAAATCCAATCTGTATGGTGTCGCCAATCAACGAAGTATTCTTTCTGTGCCATATTTGCGCCTGTTGTGCTGCTGTAGGTGTTTGGAGATTAATATTGAAAGGAGTAAGGCCAAGGTTGGTACTTTCAGGACATGTATAGAGAACAGTGGAATATACCAAAGAGTTGTTTGTCGATCCCGGAGAAGGCACAATAGGACCGTTATTATATGCACTAGCTGAATTCTGGCTAAGAAATATCAGTAAAGTAATCTGAGCATTATCTGTAGATGTCAAAAGATATTGTTGAGGGCCAAGACGGGTCTTTCTTGCCATTTCCCAGGCTACAGGAAATTGTTTCGTTTGTATCATAGGTACATACATCTTTGTAATCAATCCACCACCTATATATGTAGCAGAGCCAATCACAGGATCGGGATTGAGTTGAAATGTATTCTGAGTCACATTAAATACGGAGAATATTTCACCATTTACAAAGGTATCCACAGTTCCAATGGCGCCATTAATTATAATATAATCTCCATTCGTAAGATTATGATCTGGGGATGTCACTATATTCGACACACCTGAAAAACTTGTAATGTATAGAGAGGGAGTTTCTCCTGTTCCTTCATCTCTAAATACAATAAATCCTTGCTGATTACCCGCTAATACTTCTTGTTGTAACAATGTCGAATTTCCATCATCCCAAGGATCGTTCCAATCATCCCATGTAGGATAGACAAGTCCTACAGTATTCCATATAAACCCCGTTTGTCTCCTAAAAGATCCATATGTGGTGTAGGATTCGTTAAATAATGCCCATGAATTATCTCGATAATTATATAAAAGTGTCTGATTAGGATAACGATCAAATGAACGACTATCATTACTAGGATATGTGAAGTAGACCCATTCATTAATAAAATCTCTAGTGGCACAAAAGCGTTCATTCCCATTGGATGTTAGATTAATCTCAAACACCTGATCTGGTATTTCCAAATCAATACGCTGAGATTGTGTCTGACTGGTTATTGTATATCCTCTAGTACCTCGTGTAAGCACACCCTGATCCATATTGATGATTGAAAAGGTGCTTGCTGATCCTAGTTCGGAATTGATAATATAGAAATTGAATGGTAATAAATCATTTCCACTATATACAAGTCGCACTTGAATAGTACTTAAACCAATGATAAGAACATCTTCATTAGATGAACATGTTGTTATGGGTTGTGAAACACCTACGCTTTCAAATCCTCCAAATCCTGTAGAATCTTCAAAGTATGCCGGACTCGTTGCCGTTTGGTTTACCGGCACTAAAAGTTGATAAAATACGTTACTAGCTGATGTTGGACTGTCAATAGTTGCTGTAGGAGTATTAGTGTAAGAGGCGGTATAATAAGGGGTACCGTTTTGACTATAAATGATCGTATCTTGCAGATAAAAAACACCTCCTCCTGAATTCTCTATTACCGGACCTAGAAACAAAATCCTGTCTTTGAAAGGAATAATCATTCTAGCCCCTACCAAATAATATTGGGCTTCCGGTAAGTCTGCTATGGAGAATATAGACTGTGACAAAGGAGGTGCAAAATTAACCCAACCATGCCCTTGAGCAAAACCTGGAGTTACTGGGTTTCCATCTGTAGGGTCACCATCATAAAATTTAAGTGTATCTATCGTACTATTTACTCGTGTCGTTAGATATTGAATAATACCACCTGACGACCAAACTCCTGCAATTTTTGCTTTAGGAAACTCTACTGTTATACTTACTCCTGCAACGACACTTATGACATAACCTGTCTGAAAATTGATTCCTGACATTCCTATTATTTCATTGATAAAAACAAAATCTCCAACAATGGCAGGACTTGAGGCTACATTTAATGTAACTATAGCCGGAGGACCTCCCGATCCTATAGAAGCACCTGTAACAAGTTGAAATTGCATCCCAATATTAGTAATATTGAAAGGCACTGTAATTCCATTCGTTGCCCATAAAGCGCCCTGATAATTTGTTGTCCAGAATTGTTGGTAATCCTGTCCATTCCATGTTGTAGGTGTAGGGTTTGTTTTTGGTATATAACCTGGTAAATTAGTTGAGTCGGCTGGCGGATTCTTGTAAAAACTCACATCGTAAATAGGATAGGGAAAAGCTGTCGTGACATTGTAGGAATAGACATCATCGAAGGCTAATGTACCTGGAAACTGCGTGGGCAATAAGATTAGATCTTCAATTCCTAAAACGGGAAGATTAGGATAATAAAGAAACATTGCTGTTATAGAATCGGATGCCCCTCCGGTTATTGTAATCGCACCGGTAGCATAATTTATAGTTCCGGTACCCATAGGAGATCCTTGCAATGTGCCATCTTCGTTTAAATCTGTATAAGTATTACCTGCTGTAGTATCCATAATGGTGACACTGCCAGGTTCTATATTTCCATTAACTTGGAGTCCAAATCCTGTAAGTAAATTTGCAGCGCCTGCAACCAAACTAATTGATGCTGTTGATGAATAAGATATGGATGTTGAATTGAAGAAACGTGTAAGTCTTCCTAGCTTTGCAGTGCCTCGTTTTCGCTTTACTCGTCCCCTCCATTGATAAGCATTAATAAGAGTAGGAAAACTGTCATTGTCGATAACAAAAGCGGTTCTATCAAGTCTCAAACCTTTATTTATAGGGCCAATGATGATCTTTTCGCCCATTTAGTTGCCTATCGCTATCCAATTCCACCCAAAGTTATGTGCTCCATCATTGAAAATTTCAAAACCATCTGTAGTAACTGAAGAATTAATCACCCATGCATTAGATGAACCTGGATCAGAACCTGCTCTTTGTCCTGTTATTACAATTGAGTAAGGCAGTACTGTAAATGGCTGAATAAATGATGCAGGATATGTGGAAGATGAACTTGCGGGTATTTGACCCCAATTCAATATCAAGCCACCGGGTAAAAAAGTTGATCCATTCGCTGCATTAGTTGGAGTAAAATTTCTAGTAAACTGAGTAACTCGACCTCCTCCAGATTCAAAATACAATGCTTCGTCTGGATTAATTCCATCATTAATTTGAGCTGTGAAAATTTGTCCAAAACCTGCTGTGGCAGTTGGAGATACCACAGGTTGATTTTTTGGAGGATTTGTACCTGTAGTTGAAAATGGAATCGAATGAATTACTGTATGATAACCGCCATTATTTAAATCAAATCCAATATGATCGACAGCTATAATTCCTGCTGTACTATTAGTATTTTCAGTCATTAAAGGTCTATCTTCAGATGGATTATCCGTTCCTGCCGGAATATTTAAATTATAAGGAAATAGAGTCATAAAGTGCCTCCTCCGCTATTGTTAAACCCTTGTTGCCCTTGATTTATTCCTTCGGAATATATTGTCTGGGTTCTTGTAGCTGTCCATTGCCTTTGCGACCGTTTCCAAACGAGCAATTCCTGTTCCTTAAAAAGAGATTCATAGAATGCGAATTGTTCAATATCGCCGGTGTCTGAAAGGATTTTCCTAGCCGCTCCTCTGGCTATGTATTCGCACATGTAAGCAAATTGAATGGCCTGTCCTTGAGTAAAAAATGCCGCTGGTGTTAAATAAGCATCTAATTCAATTAGATAAGCCTTGTCAGGAGGGCTCCTAAGAGTAATAACATTATTATAATACAATATACTTCTAGATAATCCAGATTGGAAATAGAAACACAATCCGTTAATGTTTGCCCCTTGCGGTATAGCAGAACTGAAATAAACATTTGTTGCCACTCCAGTTAAATAATTGATAGTATTTTGTGTTGTGGAATATAATGGCCCGGGTCCGGGCCCTGGAAGTGATAAATTCCCATAAGGCGCCAATCCAGGTGTAATTAAAAGTCCATAATTAGCTTGATTATTTGAACCATCGAACAGCATTTGCCCTGAATCGCACATAACAATATTATTTCCATAAGCATCCACGGAAGTAAAGTAAACTTGGGGAATAACACTAGTGACGGGTATTGCAGGATTTGGAACCACTCCAAATATAGGATCTTGAAAACCGCCCCCTAAGATAGGGGTATTAGCATTGGCGATAATGCCTGTAATGTCTACATGACCTCTTAAGATATATTGTAATGGAGGATTTATAGGGATCGGAAGAAACGGACTATTAGGAGCAATATGAAAATGCAAAGTATAAGGGCCATTTGTTCCATTTCCTATTCCTACGATACGATTTTGTTGAACTATATTGGGCCAAATATTGAAAAATGACTCTTTTTGAGTTTGTAGAGGTACTTGAATTCCATCAATATAGGCTGGTGGTAAAAATCCTTGATAGACTGGATAATACGAAATATCCTGCGAGGCCGGTTGATTTGGTGTTTCAGATTGAAATTCATACAATGGCATATTATATTCGACAAAACCCGGAGTCGTCACAAACTGATATTTCGTTTTCAAATCAAACAACTGCATACGAGCATCGACATCCATAATCCAAAAACGATTGATATAATCGATAATTAAGTTATCTGATATATCCGCATTGGATGGACTTTTAATGATACGGCGAACATAAGTTATTATATCGCTTAATAAATTCATTAGAAGTTTGCTACGCCCATAAATACAGATTTTCTTGTGGACACAGGTAATGCATCTAGTCTCTGAATCTTTGTATCAGTTACAAGTGATCCATAATATTGACCTATTCCATCGGATCCGGCACTAGAAGATTGGTGCATGACTAATCGTGAATATGATTTACGTTTAATCTGTTCAGCTAAGAATCTAGGAGCCCATATGGGTTTATTTACCGGAACCTTCCAGAATTGCGCCGGCACTCCCGCATAAGGTTTAGTCCATATCTCAATTCCTTCGCCGATTATTTCCCTATGTTCTGCGATAAATCGGACATATTCTTTATCGAAGTTATAGGCATCTCTGTATTTTTCATTAAATTTTTCGCTGCAACCTATTGTTCGCTCCGGTTTCAGATAGATTTCTTTTGATTTTTCTATTTCGCTTTGCGAAAGTTTGGTTTGAGGTTCGACATCTTGTTTAGGAACTGCATCCATTCTATCCTTAGTCAGTTGTTTGATATTTGCATCAAAGGTTTCAAATTGTTCAACTGCTTTTGCTAGTTCTTTCTCGCCTTCACTGTTAACTTTTGGTTTTGTAGTTACTGTCATAGACTACCTATAAGGGTTATTTGTTAATTAGGGGAAATGTCAATAAATGACCCTGGAATAAAGGTTTTAGTCCATCTTCCATGATCATTTATTGCACCTGTATTCGTATCCCCAACAGCTAAAATTTGGGGTTGTGTTGTGGTTGTAGAAGAAGTAAAAAGATCTACATTCTGAGAAGAATCGATAGTTAATTCGACTTGATTAGGATTTGGAATTGATATAACAAATCCTTCCTTCTCATTGAGTTGTCTACATCCAAAGTTGGGTGGTATGATCAATCGGCAAAGTTGTCCAATTACATAATTCATATTCTTTGTAGTTGTGACGATGGTTGTTTGACCTAATGAAACAGTGGATATAAAGAAAAAATTAGGTGCATAATATTCAGGATGAATTGGTGGATTTTGATAAGCAGGTGTTGGATATGAAACGACTGTCATAAATTACCTAAGGGTTAAGGATATTCAGTCCTCAACCCTTAGAATGACAAATTAAAATTATAAATACAACGTCAAATTAAACATTTAATTATGTATTTAGGTCCGACATATATGCTCTCCAATAGATTACATCAGCAACAGTGCCGGAAATGGCACTTCCGATAATAAATCCTTGGAAAGTAGCATTTATGTATGCTCCTTGTATTGCAGGCCCGTTAATAGTATTAACTGGAACAGTAATACTTCCGGAAAATCCATTATAAACTTGAGGAGATGGATACAATTGAGAACCGGCAGAAATCTGCAATCCTCCTGTATTTACATCACCAACAGGAACTACTATTGGGAAGATCAATCCTGGGAAGTTTATAAACGGCTGATTCGCATTATAGGCTGTCATAGCTGATGAATTAATATTCACAATAAAAGTTGTGCTATTAGTCACAGAGACTACATAACCATAAATTGGCGAACCTGGGATAATAACGTTAGGCAATTCATTTAACTGGGATGTTCCCCATATCGTAGGAATATGGAAACCAACTTCTTGACCCACAACAACGTTGCTTGGAGAGGTTGTTTGGATAGTAGTAGTTGTCCCTAAAGTAATTGCGCTAATTATTGCCTGACCTGGTGCATACAGCGCCGGATACAATACCTGCTTAAAGGAAGCCAAAGTATTCAAACCACCAGTTGCAATGGCTGTATAATTTGAAGTATTTGTATTCCAGTTTATTGTGAATGTAGTTGTTGAAGGCACTGTAGCGACAACAAAAGGAATGCTGGCAATTTGCTGCATACCGGTAGTTGCTGTCTGATACAGATTAGAAAACACAACAACCTGACCAACAATTAAACCGTGAGCTGCTGTGGTCGTTACTAATGGGGCTGTAGCATTTTTTGAAATGCTTCCCGACGCCCCAAGAAATACAGTAGGTCCATACTGCAAAGCCAAACCTGCTTTGATAGTGGTAAATCCTGTACCTGCTGTATTTCCGGTTGTACTTCCCGTTCCTCCTAAAGCATCAATAAAAGATGTCAAATCAGATGTTGCACTTGTACTAGTGGTAAGAAATGCGGCTCCTGGGCCCATATCAGTTTCCCACCATGCCCGTGAAACACCACTGTTAGTACCAGATAACCTAGTTTTATTGCTAATCTCAATAAAATTAGGAATGAAAGGCAAAACAACTGCTGTCGCCCCTCCTGTAGAGGTTACATTACCGCTTGCTAGTCTGGAATATTCAGCCATAAAACTCTCCTTATGCCGCTAATTGGCTTAAACGTGTACATAGGGAAACTCTTATCGCTGTATCTTGCGTAATAGCCTGTGATTGAGCGAACTTAACCGCTAAGGTGGCGTTTTGCGCAAGCATTCCAGAATAGTAAGGATCGCGATAAATCAGGTTCATGGAATAACCATCCTGATTTATATGCGTGACCGCTTGTTTTCCCATAACGGGATTGTAATAAACGTCGCTTCCATTAGCGCTAGCACCTCTTGCGACAGGATTCTCAGAACTAGTTAAAATGCGAATATTATAGATATTTCCATATTCAGAAGGCAATGCAGATGTGTTATTAGGATAGTTCCATTGGTTAAGGAATCCTGAACCAACCATACTATCAAAATCTGACTGCAATTCAGTACTTGCTAACATAAAATAAGAACTACGTACAGGACCGGATCCAAAACGATCCTCGCCGAGTATACCGCTCATAAACTTGTAAGCGTTGTTTGTCATTCACTGTTACTTGTTGACTTAAATAACCCATACATGTTATAATCTCAACATGGACGAGACATGGTTAGCTTACGCAGCAGGTTACATTGATGGAGACGGATGTTTCTTTATTGGAGAGATAAAAACTTCTCCATTTTTTCAAGATACATTTTCCATTATTTCTACTCATCTTGATAACATTGAATGGTTCAACGATCATTTCGAAGGAACTATAAATGCTAAAAAATCTAGACAGAAAAACAGAGTTCCATCCTATCATTTTGTGTTTAGCAAAGAAGGATATAAATTTCTTCCAAGAATTCGCCATTATCTCATTGAGAAAACTCAAGAATGTGACGTTTTTCTTAATTTCAGAAATCCCTCTTTCAAGGAATCTAGAAATGCCTTGGTAAAGGCTATGAAAATTCTTAAAGAAGAATCTAATATTGTTCGAGTTTCTCTTAAAGAAGAAATCGAATCCATTAGAAACACCTGTATTGCCACTAAGATGGATTACGCTTATCTTGCTGGTTTTATTGATGCAGAATGTAGTCTTGACATTAATAAAACTATGCAGAAAAACGGAAAGACTCCAACTTATCGAGCGCAATTGCAATGTAATAATACTAAATATCCTTTTTTCTTTTGGGCAGCTAAAAAATTCGGAGGACAATTTCATTTTTTGGATAAAAGTCATCTTCCTAATTGTAGAAACCAAATGTTGTGGAGAATATCTAATTTGCAATTGGACAACATTCTTCAAGGTGTTTATCCTTTTTTGGTTCACAAAAAACCTATATGCAAAGAGATGATTGAACTTAGAAAAAAAGTTCTTTCCAAAGATTTTTCTGGAAGAGAAGAGATTTATATTAAAGTTCGTCATCTTAACCAATTTTTTATTTAAGTGGGCTGCTCATTTCCGGCAACCTCACCATATTCATTTTATACATGGTGTTCGGACTATCGCATCCTCTTTCGAGGTCTCTAGACTTAGTCTCTCACGCTGCAAGAGCATATTGCTCAGCTTGCGCCCTGTCACCCCATCGGGCTTCCAAGTCAATCACTAGAGATTTATACTCGACACAAAGTTTATCGAGTGTAGTTGCCAACAAACTGAAGTCCGATACTCCATAATTTGTTGGATTATCAGCATTGTTACCCCCTCCAGCATTTATCTCCGACGCAGCCGAGATAATATAATCTCGTAAAATTAAATCTTCTGCTTGTCTCATTGCCACAGCTAAACGCTCTGACACCCAAGCCAAAACACCTTCCTGGTCTTGCAAAATAACTTGTTCATTAATAATGCACCCTGTCCCAAAAAATGCCATCTGCGCATCTATGATATCACGTTGTGGTACCTGTGCAGGCGGGTCTATGCCTGAATTTCCAAGTTGTATAGTTGGAGGCTGTAAAGCTCTTGGTCGCATAAATCTGCATGTAGTACCGCCGTTTGCAGGCATACTAACCTTGTCGCAGATCGTAATGTAATTCATGGTAGGAGTAGGCACATAAAGCATTGCAGGGGCTAAAGACTGCAATATTAAGGGGCCTAGATTCCCTGAAGTCGTAATAGACATGACAAACCTTTGTTTGCATGTTAATACTTGATATGTGATCGGTATACGAGCCTAACTTACGTATGTTTTCGATCATATCGGGCGAGAAGTTGCGAACCTTCAATAACGCGACTGCCCATAACGTAGGGCTGACGTAGTATTATTATATCAATTAAATATTTTACTTGTCAAATTCTCAATCTATTCTTTAATTCTTGCATCTTGGCATATGCATCTTTTTGACCACTTGGACTATAGTTTCCTGTACTTGCATATGGTGCGGCTCCCATGCTAGGAGGTTGGTAATAGGGACTTTTACGTTTAGAATCTATAGTTTCTTGGATACTCGGTTGTTTCACTTCCGGTTTATCGATTCCTAATGCTTTGATATTTTTATAAACTAGTTTCTGACGTTCGAAACCTTCAGGCATTTGTAATATAGTTTCGGCTAGTTCTGGATCTCTTTCATAGAATTTAGGTGCCAGATTAAGTACATCGAAGAAATCTGGATTATGTTTTACATAATCTTTTTGGTCTTTTTCACGTAATGCCTTATCAACAGCTCGTTGTATTTCTGTTTGTGTGTTTTGTTTAGTTTGCTGCTCAAATGAGGCAAATTTCTTCTTTAGTCGTTTATGATCTACATATGGTTCTGACTCGTCATCATCTTCGACTTGTGTTTGATTTCTTTGTTGTAACTCAGCCTGAATTTTATCTTTTTCGGCCATAACTCGTTCTAGTTCCCTTTGATATTTAGATTCAAGTGCTCGGAAATTGAGTTCTTTATCAGATATTTTTTCTTCCTGTATTTGTTCTGGTGCTGTCATAAACTTCCTGGGTTGATTTACCTTGAATATATTTAAATATTTAATTTTACTAAAGTTAAATATTTAAATATAGGGGGTTTATGAAAATAGACAGGCTGGAAACACACGATAGATTCGAAGAATTCACAAAAAAAGATTTTAGTATTGGTGAATGTTGTCAGGACATTATCAATCAAAGACCATTTGGAAACCATCCCTTCTACATTTTTGCTCATGCTAGAACAGATGACGATGGCTTTACTAAGCGTCTAATATGGCAACCTAGACTTACTAAACCAAAAGCGCAAACAAACTCCATGCTATTCAAAGGATATCCGGGGACTGACAACATAAAAGTCTATTGGATCATTCCAGATGAATTGTTATGGGGGCAACATAAAAAAGGTAATATTACAGCTTCTAAAGTAGTCCAAGAGAGTATTTATAAATTCTTACATCGACGTTGGGAATTAGAAAAAAAAGATGATGATGATTTGAATGACAAACAAATTAACGAAATATATAAAGAAATAAGTCAAAACGCAAAATACAAAATGGTATAATGGAAGATAATAAAACAATTCTTGGTACGATTTCAGGTGAACGCATCATATATGAAAATGAAAATCAAAAATCATTTTCAACTCAACAAACACAAGAGCAATTCCAAAAATCTTTTAAAAACGAAAATATCCGATATTTTCTGATTGATTCATACTTACCAGATTACCGACCAAGAGAAAAGTATGTCGATAAACTAAAGTATCTCAAACAATTGCTTGAGAAAAAAAGAGATGATGAATTAAAAATACAAATAAAACTGATTCAAGATGAATATAATATTAAACTTCAACCAATTGAACACGGAATAAAAAAACTAGAATCTATACTTTATTTAAAGGACAAATGTCAAATGGTTATATTAGAGGATGGAAAGGTTAAATGAGATTAAGCAAACCTGAACTTTTAAGTAAATTTAAGAATTTAGAGAAGTTTAAAGATCAAAAATGGTTTTCAGAGGAAGCTATAAAATCCGATTGCAACTACAAAGAACTACCATTAAAGGCAGCAAAAGAATTAATTAATGAAATTATTTCATTCACAGAAACAACAAAGTTTTCTAGTAACTGGGAGCTTTGTTTTAGTGTTAAAACCCGATTAAACCAAATTAAAGATCTCTTAGATTATTTCTGTGAAGATACCGAACAGGAAAAGACTTTAAAAGGTACTAATCTTCATCAACAAGATCCCAATCCGAATTAACTAAAAATGAAAATGGAAATAAAGGAGATATATCCGTTTCATCTGAATTGATTACACTATATTTGATCTTTTTTTTACCAAAAACTTTCATCTCTTCTTCTCTTACTCCAATAAAAGTATTCTCAGGCCAACCTTTTATTTTTATACGTTGCCCATCCTTCATGTATTGCATAGCTTTAAAAAAATCCATATATAATCCTTATACCACTGATTTAGGCGGTGTTTTTAGTTTTTTTGGTGTTACATTCATCATACCTAGTGAATCCTCACGCATTCTTCCTAATTTCGCCCTAATTCCTGTTCCGTAATGATCTCCCATCCCATAGGGAGTATTTGCCGTATGGGCGAATCTATTCTTTCCCGGGCGTTTTGGTTGTTGCCTATTAGCGTCTCCGCCTTTCATTCCGTAGGTCATTTTTAACCTAAATCATCCTCTTGCAATGTATTATGTCTTTGTTGTGGAAGTACATCGACAGTTTGCTTAGGATTTCCTTTATGTCCAATTGGTTGACGATGTCCTATTCCATAGTGAGTACCGGCATTAACGAAATTACTAGATCTTTGATCATATTGAGGGCATCGGAAATCCCATGGAGATTTATTGCCGTCCAAGGGTTTATCTTCCGGATTCTGCTCTTTAATAGCTATTGGATCCGCAAAATTAGACCTAGCCGTTTTAAGAGTGCTTCGATTTTTTTCAGAGGCTGTATTTTTATATGACTGCACTGTTTTAGTACTTTTCATAGCATTTCCTTATTGCGGTTGGATCTTTAAAACCTGATCTCATACATTCTCCTGATTTTCTACAAAACCAACTGATATTGTTTTATATATTGCACACCATGTTTCTCTAAGGGCTTTGTCAAGCTCAATATCTTCTATCGTATCATCTACATGTATAACCGGTTCACATATTGTCAATTTCGCACCATAGTATTCATCATCATTCATAAAATATCTATATTTTCCTTATAGTTTGCGGATGGTAGGATTTGAACCTACGCCCTCTTAAGCTTTGACCCTAAGAAGACATATCTTTAAAAAGATATTGCAAAATCTGTATGCCACATCCGCATATAAATATATTAGTTTCTATGTCCAGCCTTTTGAGGATGACTATGGACTTTTTTCTTGTTCATCATCTGTTGGCTTTTGATAGCCTCTGTAGTATCTTCGTAGTTTGATAATGCACCGAAGCCCTCTGCGCTGGATTCTTCTTTAGTCTTATGCGGGCCATCTGGAAGCACACTATTTTTGCCATGTCCACCAGCCCAAAATTTATGGTCATCAATGCGTTGTCCGCCTGCCATATACCACCTACATGTTTTGAGCCATTGGCTCTTGTTGTTGTTGACCTTGACTTTGTCCCTGCTGGGACATCTCGCCTAATATTTTCATCATAAACTCATTAGAAGCTGCTGTTTGTTTTGCATCCGCTTTTTCTCTGTCTTCGTTTTTCTCTTGTCTGGTATTTTCAGAGTCGACTTGCGCCATCTTACTATCAGTCTGCATCTGTCCATACATTGACACAACATTCATTAGTTTTTCAAGAGCTTCCATCTTAGCTTTTGTCGCCATTGCCCTATTATGAGTTATCTCGCTTAGTCTTTCTTCGAAAAGTCCAACGTCTGCCTCAGCCCTTCCTGCACGCTCTTTAGCAGTAGCAATATTAGCAGCAGCCTTACTATACAATTCTTTAATATTAGCATCTTCCACATTATGTTGCACCATCATTTGTTCTTGTTGAATTTGCTGTTGCTGTTGTTCTTGCTGTTGTAAGAATTGCATTATTTCAGCTTTTCCTTGAATATTCATATCTTTTATTATCATTGAAGGCGGTAACACTTCTCGGCCAAAACGCTCATTGATTTCTAACATCTGCTGAGCCTGGAAGTTCTTCTGTGTGGGGGTCAATAATCCTTCTTCAACAATGACCTGATATTTAGCGAATATTTTTGAATAGAAGTGGGGGCTTGGTTCTTCGCCTATAAGCAATCCTACCTTCTCAGCATTCCAATTATTTAATACAATATTTAGCATTTTATCGCCTAGCAACTTCAAAGAATAGTCCCACTGATCGAAGTACTTTTGAAATACCATCAAGTTTGCAGCTTGCTTCATTAGCATTGTAAGACTAGATATCTGCTTATCGTCTTGACCTGCCCAGTTTTCCCTATTGATCCCTGAGGTCTTGAAAATGAGATCTTCCATCTGTTGAGCTAGGGCTAAATCAGACTCCGGCACCGCACTTGGTATTATCTTTTCGCAATCTACAAGTTCATATCCTTCATTGATAATAACATCCCAGCCTTGGCCAGCTTTTTTTAGGTTGTCTTCGTTAGCTACAGCACCTATCTTTCGTTTCCATCCAGCATTAATTGTAGCAGCTGCGATATCATTATTAGTTATTATTTTATAATTCATTAAAAATTGAGGGTCGCGCATAGTTCAATGGTTCCAGGCTTGTGCCCTCCACAGTTACGTGGAGGGCACAAGCCCGGACAAGGCCACGCACCCTTAAATCATAGTAATTTATGTGAGGTTCATAATTCCAAAATACGGGGATCATGGGGCATCCAAAGTCACCTAGGGGGTTATCACCTTGAAACATAAGCTGCTCATTCAAAACAACAGCTAACTTCCAGCAAGGCACCTCTACAGTGACTTCCTCCATGTCATTAATATGATATAGAATTTGTTCAAGTTGGCCATCACCTCCAGCAAAATCAAAGAATTGATTTCTTTTCCTGCTATATAGACGCTTTTTCTTTCTTTTCCATTTATACCAGACATAAGATAATACCATGAGATCATTGCGCGCCATATTGTAGTTTTCCGGCAAGAAATAGAAGGAGCCATAACGCTGAGGCGTTCCAGCCATGGGCGCAATATTTTGCAGTTTATCAGGAAATCGGTCTTCAGCCTCTTTTTTGCTGATATACTCTTGGCACCAAATAAACTGCGCATCCGACATATCAGGAGACCTGAAATATGGATCTACGAGAAACGAATTGTATTCCCAAATTTTTAACTTCAATGTTCCCTGTGCAGCATCATCTGAAGAGTAGTCAAGATATGGTTGCAATAACACCATGCCTGAAATAGCAGCCAATTCGCAAGCTTTCGAAAATTGTTCATGGATTCCCTCTGTATTTGATACATGAGTAATAATACGTGTATATTGATCCGTAGTATTTGGATCGGCTCCCTCACTCGGCACATAATTGATAGATTTTCTATGCTGGCGTTGATATCCCGTTATCATATTGACAGGCTGTTGAATGATATTGAAATAATACTGCTGATATGATGTTGTAGGAGAGAAATTGAAGTATCTATTTACGAAAGTCTGTGAACCCGCATAAAAAAGAGTGTCGATGTTAGATTGATTCCAGCGCGATTGCTCTATAGGTTGAAATTTCGAGTAGAGATTATCGAGCCATTGCCTAACATTTCCTTGGTTAGGCTCTAGGGCATTATTCCACGGGGGATAGTAGAAAGACGTATAGCACCTATCTTGTAAAATAAAATCTTTACTCTACAATACAAGGACACGTTTTTTAAATAAATATGTTTCACTAAATTTTTTTTTTGATTAAAGTAGGTGTTCACTATGAAAATATCATGAGTGAAGCTAAATCAAAAAAGACGGGTCATAAGATTGTGAAAGAATCTTATGACCTTATATAGAATAGGAGTCCATATGACAGCTATTGTAAACCAACAAGAAAATATAAACAACCAGACGGATTTGATAAAAAATGCAAATTCTGTTACGGGAAATTTCCACGCGGGGAAGAAAATAAAATTACCGCCCGTTGTTTTAATGTCCACTAATTACACTTTTTTCAAACCTCATCCTTTGCAAAGAGCAATACAACCTAAGAACTTAATGAAAATTAGGCAGTCGATTGAAAATCATGATTTAACCCATGAACATCCTCTAAAAGTTATCTCTCCTATAGGTGAAGTTAGCGAAAACAATCCTTATTTAGTTTGGGATGGAAATCACAGACTAAACATAATTAAGGAAAGGCAAACGCCTATTTATTTTGTAATTTCAGATGATTTTAGAGATTCGGACATAACTGATACCGGTTTTTGTCTATCCAAATGGAATATTCAACATTTTTGTGATTTTTACTGTAAACAAGGAAAAGAGGAATATATAAAATTTAAACGATTTTATACAGATTATAAAATCGACATTAAAACAGCGTTGCCTCTCACAAAAGAAATGAAAAATAGAACTCATCTCAGTGATATATTCAGAGATGGAAAGTTTGTTTTTGATAATGAACGGGAAAGGCGGCATAAAGTAGAATTGGCGGTGCAATTTTTGGAAAAATGTGTTACTTACAAAATGGCTACCCTTGATTTTTATAGAAACGGAAATTTCTTCGATGGATTTATAAAACTTATTGATCATCCTAAATTTGACATGAATAAAATCATGGATAGATTAGAAAAAGGAGCTAAAAAAGAATCTAAAATACCTAAATACAGCAAATTTGTTTCTTTTTACAATCTATTTAAAGAAGATTTTCTTGGCATTAATCCTACAAAAGAATTAATGGAATAAAATTCTTAAAAAATTCGTCTAGAATCAAAACGATTATTCAAGTAGTCATTAGATGACTGCTTGAATGGTTGATATGTTGATACTTTATGAGTGGCTATGGCATAACGTAAGGCGTCAACCGCGTGATCGTCACGCTTAAGCGGTTCATCCCATCCTTTTTCAGCAGCCTTGGAATCCCAAACATAGGATTCAATCTCTCTTATTAAGTTAGGGCATCTATCTAAGACAACCAGGTTTCCCTTGCTCATCTCCGAACACATAATACCGATGCCGTCTAACACTTCGTTATTGGCGTCTATTGTATGGACTCCTAAGCGCCGTAGATCTTCTTTCATGGGCAGTGCGCTTGGGTCTATGTAACAAGACCGGACATTATATGGCTCTAAGAATGCAGCCGTATCACGTGCTAGCTCGCTAACTGTCTTTTGCCTCATCTTCTTCTTATGATCCCAAAAGAACTCCTCTTCTACCCACATGTTCTTTCCTTCTTGCGTGTATTGTCCGGTTGATACGCCAATAAGAACACAAGCATACGGGTTATTTAAGCCATAGTCTATCCCTGCGATATAATACTCAGCGGCTCGAGGCGGTTTCTTGACTACATGTACTTTCTTATCAAAGAATTCAAATATGCTCCCTTCAGCCAATACCCATAGACCTAGAACATTGCGCTTGTAGAATAGACCCATGTTGCTTTCTTTAGTCCTCTTCTTATAAGCGTCTGTAAGAAATGGATTGTCATCTAGAACAAAGTGAAGAGAATAATATTCAGGATCTCCCGCCTCTGCCTTATCTATCCACTGTTTCACTAGATGACTCGGGTAGGTGGGATTCATGGCAGCAAAAGCCATTGAGTAGGGCTTGCGTAGTCTTGTCTCTAGCATCTCGATAAAGTTGATAGGATACAATGTCATTTCATCGCATAAAGCAAGTGATAGAGTTCTACCTTGTATTATCTGATAGGAAGATTCATCCTTAGCGCCATATGTAGCTATCCTCTTGTCTTTAAAAAACAGTTCGTGATTAGACCATGAACAGAATGGACGAAATAACGCTAGTTCAGGCGATTCAAGTATTAGCTTTATGACATTGTTATAGATAGTCTTTGAAGTCTTTCCTATAATAGCTATTTCGCTATCAGGGCATTCATTGCATGCCTGTAAGAAACGGAAAGTCGCACACACAGTTTTACCTGTTGACACTGCCCCATGAGTGATATTCCACAGTTTAGTGCTGTTGAGAATAAATTCTATTTGCTTTTTACTGAATGGCTCTTGCATACTCTCATTTTATGTAAAGTAAAGTTTAGATGCAATGAACATGTAAACAATATTTTTCATAATTTGTGTTCTGTTTTGTTGAGGTGCGTTCAGTTGAGTTACGTTTCGTTCTGTTACGTTAAGTTAAGGTGTAGTTTTTATGAGAAATAGGGCCAAGTGTAAGAAGTGTCTCTCTATAATAGAAAGTTTCCATCAGTACGATTACGTGTCTTGTCCGTGCGGGGAAATAGCAGTCGACGGGGGACTATACTATCTAAGAGCTATTTTCGCAAATAAAGAAAATTTTATACGCATAGATGACCAAGACAATGAAATCGTCCCCGTATTCATAGATAAAGATCAAACTATTGATGAAAAACAGGATATCAAGGACTATGTAGATAATACTTTAGCCAAATCTAATCTCATGACAAAGAAAGATTTGATAAATGAACTTGAAAGGCTAAAAATATCATATGATAGCCTTCCTATGAAGGCTATGCTAGAGCCTGTCACTCATTCGGATTTAGTATCTGTACTATTATTGCTCTGTGCTATCTTCAAAGCTGACTGCGCCGATTGAATTTGATTCAAGATATTATCAAAGCGTTTCTGATCTGTTTCTGATATCGCGTATTGTTCATCCTTATTCAGCTTGCTTTGGTGCTCAGCTAGTTTCATTTTTTGAATTAGTTCTTTATCTAATTTTGTTTGTAATTCTTCGTCTTCTTTATGCCTTAAATCCTTAAAATAACCCCTCAAGAAGCGCTGTGCAATGGGCGGAGCGATATTTCCATTGATATAATTTTTTGAAATAATTGCTAATGCTTTATTATAATAGGGGGAAAACTCTGGCATATCACAATAATTTTTAAATACATGATAATCAATCATTTTTTCGATACTATACCACTCTGTTAAGTGTAGTGGCTGATGCTCTTCCACCCATTTTACCATCTCTTTTCCTAGCTCTATCATCTCTTTCTTTGGAAGAGAAACTGTTCTTGGTCTACCTACTACCATAATGAAGCCTTTTTGTTTTTATTATAAAGATTATGTAAATGTAAAACAATTAATTTAATTTATTTTAGTTAAATAACGTTTGCCTTGAATGTAGTTTTGTGTTATATTATATATATAAACGGCAAGACTCCTTAGCTTGAAAGATCAGGCAAGTTGCAGCGGTTGTTTAGAGTGTGAGAGAATAACAATAAAAAAAGGGTAGTAAGAGGAATTAACATGGACTTTATATTTTACAAGAGTACTGGGATTTTACATGATGTTTGCGAGAGTTTTGAAGATGATACGATCAATCCGGCAACTAGAAAAGTTTACGGCGAGCATGAAAGCGATAATTTAAATGCTTATATGGTTAAGTCGATTGAAAATATTTTGTCTGATGAAGACAAAAGCTATTTACGTCATCTAGCGGAGGATTATCCGGAGGATTTGATAGAGGCTATTAAGTGTATGGACTATTAGAAACGAGGCGTTAGGTATGTGGCCTAACGCCTGCATATAACAAGGAGAAAACTATGGCAATATTAACGGAAGGATACTGCAACAATCGATATTACTATAGAGATGATAAAATATGCGTGCAATGGAATAAATATTTAAGAAAATGGATGATAGTTTCGCCAGAAAGTGATTGGCAAGGAGTGAAGTATAGTGCTATGTACATAAGTCAAAGAAGCCCTAGCGCGAAACAGCTTGCGAACAGGATAAAGGCATCATGGAAATAATAGACTTTGAAGAAATACAGCTTGAAGACAAAATAACCCAGGCGATGAAAAGTTTGGGTTTAGACTATTATCAGGCGGTACAATATATAATGAGGAAACAAAATAAAGGACTAAAACAATGGAAAAAAAAATAGATTACACAAGTTATTTCACAGAGGGCACAAGAACAGGCGGTAAGAATTTTGTGAAGCTAGTAGATGATGCGCCGATAAAATTACAAGAGCTGATAAAAGAGATTCACATAAATAACTTTAATTGCATACCTAACGACTGGATATACGGCACAATATTAGAAGCGTTTAGCGACTTAACAAATGATTCGCTAGAGGATATAACAATTGAGGCGGATAGTTACAATGCCGACTTGCTAGAATGGCTGAGCAATTCGTATGCTGAAGAGTTATGTAATGAAGCGATAGAAGAAGAAATCTGGGATAGCAAGAATATATACAATCTAATAAGTTCGGGGCAATACAGAGCAAAAGAGATGATATATAATTCTGTGAATGAGTTTATGCAGGAAGATTAAGAATAGGGCGTTAGGTAGGTGCCTAACGCCCAGTAAGAAACTAAATATAAGGTACAAGGTGATTATAATGAGTAAAGCATTAACAGCGAAAGAACATATATTTTTTTTATTTAAGAATTATGTAGAAACATTCCCTAAAAATGAACATAAGGCATTTATTTTAATGGATTCTATGTCCGAAGGTACGTACCTTGTTTTTGATGGCATTAGAGAAGAAAAATCGATATTTTTCGGAAAGCATTTAAATTATGTGGAAATGGGATATTTGTTGGATAGTGAAATTAGAAAAAGGCATATGAAATGAAAGAAAAGAAGGCAGTTAAGACATTAAATCTGCGGGTAGATCCCGCAGTGTATTTGAAGCTGAAGGTGCATTGTGTAAAGAGTGAAATCAGCATGCAGGATTTTGTTGTAAATTTGATAAATAACGAGTTATACGATTTTTATAGAGATGAGGAGGGTTGCCGATGAAATTGATATTCAGTTGTTTGCAGGTGATTCCTGTGTGAGTGGATAGTGTACCAGGGAAAAAGTCGGGTTGTGATGCCATTTAAAATTAAACCTTTAATTATTACATAATAAATACTTGAAGTTGATTTTTAGAGCAAGAATGATATACTAAAGACAAAAAGGGGTATGAGATGAAAGGTGAATTTAACTGGCATTGTTACAAAGATTTGAAACCCAAAAACGATCTTTTTGTATATGTGTTTGACGTATCGAATGCGAGAGATAAAATTGACATAGGAAAAGCAGAGCAGTATTTCTGGAGGGATACATATCATTGGTGTTATGTATATATTCCGGACGCTCCAGAGAGTAAGAAACTTGAGCCATTTATTTTGGAATTGGAAAGTAGAATTGAAAAGTTGGAAAAATTCATTAAGATTCGTTACGAAGAGTCTGACGAATGACGGCGCATATACAGTTAGATTTTTTTGAAGAGTATGACGAAGTCATGTTACTTCGCAAACAAATTGAAATAATTGATACTAGGACTAGAAATGTTCAACGGGGTCTTTTTGCTCGGTATAATACTTTCTGTAAAGAAGTTATGGATTTGATAGAAGATCAGAGCAAAAGGCTGGCTATTCAGTCGAAAGAACTAGAAATTTTACGAAATATGCAGTTACAGAGGGTGAAATGAGAGAAGAAAAAGAATCGAGGAGTCTACTCGGTGAAATTAGGAACAGAAAGAAATATCCTATTTTATTAGAAAAGTTTATTTTATCATTTTTGATATTACTGCCTGGAATAATTCTTTTTTTTATTATAAGGTATTTTTATGGTTAAGTTTACGACTGAAGAGGAAGAACGAAAATTGTTATATAGCTTAAAAAGAGATAGGAAA
>Ga0182024_10005800_pt1 | contig 27436 bp, 25 predicted proteins | sample P32metaG_FD_120480 | JGI IMG/M metagenome (GOLD analysis project Ga0182024, IMG submission 120480) | Permafrost microbial communities from Stordalen Mire, Sweden - P3-2 metaG (Illumina Assembly) | ecosystem: Environmental > Terrestrial > Soil > Wetlands > Permafrost | place: Sweden: Stordalen...
CACGTGGGAGGACAACGACGAAAGCGATCTGCGCCGGATCGATCCGAAAACCGGCGAAGTGCTGGAGAAAATTGAGCTGCCGGCCGGCGTGAACATCTCGGGATTGGAGTCGGACGGCGGCGAACGGTTTTTCTGCGGCGGGGGAGAGACCGGGAAGCTGCGAGTTATCCGGCGCCCCAAGCGCCAATCGTAAGATTTGAATGGATAGCTACATGTGTGTCTATCTGTTCTATTTTCTTCCGGCGACGACGGAGGCAAGACCGGGCTACGGACGAAGATCAGCGCAATGGCCAAAGTGAATTGTATTACTACGAGCGACGAGATAGTTGTTGCCGGCCGTGAAAAGAAATCGGATCCAGCGCATTCTCGGAGTTCTGGGAGGCAACCTTATCAGGGAGATAGCGGATGCCGGCGAGCTTGGTCGCGTTGAGCGCTTCGTTCATTTTTGGGTTTCGGTCGGGAAAAGCTTTGCACGAAACCGATGTCCGGTTCGCGCCGCTGCGCTCTCTTACTCCACGCTGCTGGCGTTTGTTCCGCTATTGGCGGTCGTGATCAGCGTGACCAGCAGTTTTCTCACGCATACGGGCGAAGAGAAGATTTACATCGCGATCGACCGCTTCGTCGCCGCCGTCATGCCACAGACAACGCTGAACGCGGGCGGCAATATCCAGCCCGGGTTGCCCAACTCGACCGCGGCTGACGGGACGGCGGCGCCCGGCTCCGCCGGGGTCAGCGTAGTTACCCCAAGCGATGATCGCGTTCTTGTCGTTCAAAAGGAGATGGAACAACGAATTCGCGGATTCATTCACAACACGAGCAACGGCGCTCTGGGCGGAGTCGGCACGTTATTTCTAGTATTCATGGCGATCTGGATGCTCGTGGGCGTTGAGAACACGTTCAACGACATCTGGGGCGTTGCGCATGGACGCAACTGGCTCACGCGGGTGGTGCTCTACTGGACAGCAATCACTTTGGGGCCGATGCTCGTCATCGGCGCGCTGGGATTGACAAGTCGAGCCCATTGGAGTTCGACGAAGACAGCCATTGAAAAGGTGCCGCTGATCGGCGGGGCCGTCTTCGATTTGGCAGCGCTTGCGGTTCTGTGGCTCACCTTTGCCCTATTTTATCAAATGGTGCCAAACGCGAAGGTTAAATTCAGCGCCGCCATGGTCGGCGGAATTGTCGCCGGTTCGCTATGGCACCTTAACAACGCATTCGGGTTTCTCTACGCCTCGCGCGCGGTAACCAACAACAAAATATACGGAGGCCTGGGGCTGGTGCCCGTCTTTGTCGTCGGGATTTATTTTTCGTGGTTGATCCTGCTCTTTGGCGCGCAGGTCGCCTACGCTTTCCAAAATCGAAAGGCGTATTTGCAGGAAATACTGGCGGCAAATGTGAACGAGCGCGGACGTGAATACATAGCGTTGTGGCTCGTGACCTGCGTTGGCCAGCGCTTTGCCCGCGACCTGCCTCCGGCCAAGTTGCAGGAAATCGCCACCGATCTGGAAATTCCGTCAAAGCTCGTGCAACAGGTCCTGCAGCCGCTCCTGGCCGCGCGGTTGTTGACGGAGATTGCGGGCGCCGAGCCGGCCTACCTTCCAGGCCGTCCTCTGGACGCCATAACCGCGAAAGACATATTGTCGGCGATGCGTGCAGGCGGCGGAATAGAAGTGCGCTTGAGCGAGAAGGCGGCGTGCGTCGAAATCCACAACGAGTTTCTGCGCATCGAGGCGGCCGAGGGAAAGGCGGCGTCGGCGGTTACTCTAACCGAATTGGTCAATCGCACGCCGATTCAAATTGAGGATTCCGCGCAAGCGGAGAAGGAAAAGTAGATTTAGTTTGGACATGGTGTCCGCCTCACTTTGAGGCCGGAGCCGATTCCAACTGCCGGGCCAAGGTGCCCACGACCGATGTCGGCATATCCAGGCGCCATTCGTCCTGGTCGCGTTGGAACCTGAAGGTGAGATCCCGCTGGGTGCCCGTTCCTTCCTGGATGCGCACGCCGAGGAGAGCGTTCGAATCCGAATCCACCTCCCTGAAGGTCGCCATCGCCGCATAATCGGTGGGCATCTGCGCCGCGATCAGAGTGGCAATGATTTTTTCGGAGCTGCCGTACTGCGCACGCGCATCTTCGGACAGTCCAGCGAAAAAGGCGTCGGCTTTAGCTTTTGAGTTTTGATCCAATGCGATCAGCCCTGCCAAGCGGTCGACATCGCCTGTGCGCGCGGACCAAAGCACGCTTTCGAGCGTGTCTGCAGGGCTCCCCTGCCCTGCGAATTTCCACTCGCTTGAGCGAATGACTTCGGCGCCATCGGGCCAAACCGGATCGGCCGGCTGACCCAGGGTGCGCTTAAGCGAGCGGACCTGGAGGTTGAGTGCGTCAATCGCGTTCCGCATGCTTTTGATGTTCTGATAACGAGTTTGGAGGGCGGCCAGGTCGCCGACCGAGGCCAGGACTTGCTTCAATCGTTCGTTTTCAGCCTGGAGGCGAAGCCTGTCGGCTTGGATCCGCTCGAGTCGGGCAGCCTGGACTTGAAGGCGCCCGTTGCTAGCCCGCTCTCTATTCACCAAAATGCAGAACGCGCCGAGAGCAGCGACGCAAGCAACGAGAAGAGCGATCCGGGCGCACATGGATTCAATTCTTGACGCCGGGGAACCAGTCGGTCGGGACAACAGCCGTCTGGGAAGGCGACGCTGAGAACGGAGCCAGGGTGACGACCGGCGACTGATTGCCTGAAGCTGCCGGCGGTACGCTCGGCTGCGCATTATTGATGGAAAAAACGATCGGAACCTGCATGTGCGTGTTAACGCTTTGTCCGGATTTCAGGCCGGGATTGAAGTTCCATTGGTTCACCGCATCGACCGACGGCTGCTCAAATTCCGAATTCGTCGAACTCGCCGCGTGCGCATTTTGGACAATGCCGTCCTTATCGACGACGAAATCCACAAGAACCTGCCCTGTGACCCCATTTACCCGCAAATCGAAGGGATACGTGGGAGGCACCCGAAAGACGGGCACCGGAATCTGGTCGAGCTTTGACACATCGATTGCATCCAATGGCGCCGAGCCACTCGCCGCCGCCGCCGCGCGGCGCCGGGCGGACTCCGCGGCGATTTGCCGCCTAAGCCCGGTCCTCTCGGCGACCAAGGACTTGATCTGGGCGCCGAGGGCATCACCGGTTTGATTTGCTTCGGCGACACTGCGCGCCGCTTCAGTCGTTCGGATGAGCCTCTGGTTTTCCTTTTGAAGGCTGCCGAAAACCGACGTCTGCTCTTGAAGAGTCGAAACTTCCGCCGCGAGGCGGGCGTTTGCCTGCTCCTGCACTGCAACGGTCGCGGCGCCCGCCGCAACAAGGAGTGCAATTGCCCCCGTCATGATTTTGTTTGCGCTCATAAAGTAAAGTAGCCCCGATCCGGCCGCAGCCGCTCCGATTGCGCCTGCCGCAGACGCAACGGCTGCTGCAACGCCGGTGGGCGCCGCCACCAAGGCCTCGGCTGACAGTCCGGCCGCAAGGGCGGCGCAAGTTGAAGAGATTCCCCGCTTGCTGAGACGCTCCCGCAGTTTGTCGAGCGCCCGGTCCACCCTCATGCGGGCCGCATTCTCGCTCAGACCCAGGCGCTGACCGACCTCGGCGTATGGGCGGTTGGCAAAATACCTCAGGACGATCGCCTCCCGGTCGCGTTCGCCCAGTTGATTCATCGCATCGTCAAGGACCGGGCGAATCCGGTCCCACTCGGGGCCGGCCTCTGTTTCGCAGGTCAACATCGCTTCGAGTGCCGATTCCCGTTCGTGGAATTTTCGACGCGCTTCGCGCCGCTGGAGATCCAGCGCGGCCAGGCCTGTACTTCTGTAGAGCCAGGCCGGTAGAACGGGATGGCGAACCAGCGCCGCAGCTTTTCGGGCAACGGAGACAAAGACCATTTGCGTGACCTCCTGGGCCCGATGGTGATCGCCACGCATCTGCCGAAGCGCCGCCGAATACACAAGATCGACATGCCGGCGGACGATTTCGGCAAATGCGACTTCGGACCGTTCGGCCGCATAGCGTTGGAGGAGTTCGGCATCTTCCATCTGATTTACCCTATACTGCCGGTCGCGCCGGAATCGCACAATTCCCAGCAGTGATTGAGGGGTGCGACGTGCAAAATGCCCCGGAACCCCGCGGGCGGCAACCGCGGTTTTTGAAAGCATCCACCGGGCCTGGCGACGCGTACTGGAAGAGGTGAAACGCATTGTCTGGGTATTCGCGTACCTTTTGTTCCCGGCCCTGTCGGCGCTCGCCCACGATCCTGGGCTTAGCACGACCCAAGTCGCGATTCGGCCGGATGGCATTGAATTGACCGTCGGATTTGCGCCGACCGACGTGCAAAACTTGTTGCCCTCGTCCGCCAGGCCGGCGGGCGGATGGAAGCCAGCCGATCTTAAGGCAGATCAATCGGCCATGATGCAATTGGCGCAGCGCTTGTGGGAAGTCGGTGGGGATGTAGGCCTTGCGCCGGCTCGCTCGGCCAGCGTGGCGCTTGTAGAAAATAACAGCGTGATTTTCACGCTGGAGTATCCGCGGCCCGACGGCGGCCGCCTGCGTCTTCGTTCGCTCGTCCTAGATCAGCTTCCACCCGGCCATCGCGATTTCCTCACGGTGAAGGACGAGCACGGCGCAATCGTTCTCGAAAGGCTTGCCGACGCGAAAGAGAACGCCTTCGACATTGCCCTCTCCGCGGCGCCGGCGCCGACGTTCTGGGGGTTCCTCGGGATGGGCATTGAGCACATTTGGACGGGTTACGATCACCTGCTGTTTCTTTTCGGCCTTCTTGTCGTCTGCCGGCATTTCAAGTCGATCTTCGCCATCATATCCTGCTTCACGATCGCTCACTCGATCACTCTGGCCCTGGCTACCCTCAAGATCGTTGTCCTGCCCAGCCGGGTCACGGAGCCGGCGATCGCCGCATCGATCCTTTTTGTCGGGCTTGAGAACCTGATACGCCACGGCGCCGAGCCCAAGGGCCGGTGGGCTCTAACTTTCACTTTTGGCCTCATCCATGGCTTCGGATTTGCAAATGCATTGTCCGACCTCGGCGTCGGCGCAAATGGTCGTGGCATCGCAATCCCCCTTTTCACGTTCAATCTCGGGGTTGAGATAGGGCAGATCACGATCGCCGCGATTGTCCTACCCATCGTCTGGCGTTTGCGAAGGAATCCGGGGTTCGTCCGCACGGGAGTCTCGGCGCTTTCGACAGTCGTTGCCGCCGCGGGCCTCTATTGGTTTTTGCGGCGAACCATACTTTCGTGAGGCGGCCGTGCCGCCGCCGGCCGGAGAAATTTCCGCAAAACCTGAAAATCCGAGGCATCCAGATAGCGCGGTCGCGCGAATCAGGCTGCGATGATAAAAAGGACGGCAAGGTTTCCGGTGCTGGTTTTAGCGCTTGGAGCGCTTTTCATAAGCGGCGCGCGTGCTGCGGGCGCGGCTGGCAGCATGGACGAACGGATGATTCTCATTGCGCCCGCAAGCGCCGAACGCGAGGACCAGGAAATCCGGCTGTGGCAGGAGCGGGTGAAGGCGTCGCCGGATCGGGAGGATGTCTACGAACGGCTCGGGTGGGCGTACATCGGCAAAGCGCGCCGCACGCTAGACGCGGGATATTACAAGCTCGCCGAGAAAACAGCGGATGTCATGGACGCACATTTTGGTGCGAATGCTCAGTCGCGCCTTCTGCGCGGCCATGTCCTGCACAACCTGCATCGTTTCCACGATGCGGAGCTAATTGCCCGGCAGTTGGTGGCGGAGCGGGGCCTGTCCTTTGACTATGCCCTGCTGAGCGATGCCCTGATGGAACAGGGCAAACTGGATCAATCCGTGGCCGCCTGCCAGAAGGAGATGGAACTAAAGCCGGGCCTGGAGGCGTACAGCCGGGCGGCAAACCTGCGCTGGCTCAAAGGGGATCTGCCCGGAGCCATCCAGGCGATGGAGGCGGCGGTGCGGGCGAGCAGCCCCCTCGATCCCGCCAACTGCGCCTGGACCCTGACGCGACTTTCCGGCTATACGCTGCAATCCGGGCAAGCATCGAAAGCCCTCGAGCTGAGCGATGCCGCGCTTCAGTGCGCTCCGGACTATCCTCCTGCGCTTCTTGGCCGAGGGCGTGCCCTGATCGCCCTCGGAAGGAGCGGCGAGGCGTCGGCGCCGCTGAAGCGGGCCGCCGAATTGAATCCTTTACCCGAGTACCAATGGTGGCTTGCCGACACCCTCCGCGCCACGGGGCATGCGGACGAGGCGGCGCGGGTTGAAGATGAGATTAAGCGCCGCGGAGAAGCGGCCGATCCTCGAACGTACTCGCTTTTTCTGGCGACCCGCCGCGAGGATCCGGCTACCGCGGTCCGGCTGGCGCGTGAGGAGCTGGAAAATCGCGCCGACGTGCTCACTCGCGATGCGCTGGCCTGGGCCCTTGCCGCGGAGGGTGACTTGCCCGAGGCGCGGGCCCAGATCCAGAGCGCTCTTGCCGAGAATACACGGGATGCCCGGCTGTTCCTTCACGCCGGCGAAATCGCGCTGGCGAGCGGGGACAGGGACTCCGCAAAGAGTTTTTTTGACCGGGCCCGCCCGGACTCGGCCACACTGACTCCCGCCGAACACGCACTTCTCTCAACCGAATGAAAACTCAAAATATCAAAGCTGCGGGCCTCTTCGGCCTGCTCGCACTGGCCGTCGCCCCCGCGGCGACCGTCCTCCTCGCATCCAGTCATATGGACGCTCCGCTGATCACCCTCGATCCAGCCGCCAACGAGACCGACGTCTACGCATTCGTGGCCCAGCCGGCCGGCACCAAGGTTCTTGAGGTCTCCCTCGCCGTTTACCCGTTCGAAGAACCGGGTGTCGGTCCCAACAAGTACAATTTCGACGACAATGTGCTCTACCAGATCATCGTCTCTAAGGGGACCGATCTCGCCGTCGGAAACGATTCGATCATCTATCAATTCCAGTTCACGACCCATTACCAAAATCAGGGCACCATTCTGCAGTCGTACCTCGGCGTCGTGCAGACCGATGGCGACCCGAACCAAAATCTTTATCAAACCTACACGGTGACAAAGGTCGTGGTCGCAACCGGGGTGAGCACGGTTCTCGGCACGGGAATCGTCCCCCCGAACAACCAGGGGATCGCAACGCCGAAATACAATGTCGGCAACAATGGGAACAATCCGGCCAAGCCGGGTGTGACCAGCGCGTCTCAATTGGACACCTACACTTCCGGGGCCATCGCCACGCTGTCGAACGGCTACCGTTCCTTTGCCGGACAACGCGAGGATGGGTTTTACGGGGACATCAACGCGGTGTTTGATCTGCTCAACCTGAGAACCGGCGGCAGCAATTCCTTTGACAGCCAAAGCGGCTACAATGTCCACCAGATCATGCTCGAGATTCCCGTCATATCCGAACTCGGAACCGACCAGCAGTCGGTCGGCGTCTACGCAACGACAAGCCGCAAGCAGATGTCGGTCCTGACCAGCGGCGTCGGCTCGAGCGTTCCGGCCACCAGCGGGATTTTCGTGCAGGTTGGACGGGAGGGTAACCCCCTGTTTTGCGAGGCGATGGTGGCCCTTCAAGACAAGGATCTTTACAACAGGACCAAGCCATCGAGCGACGCCGCGCTCTTCCAAAAATACGCCAGCACGCCTGAACTGGCGGGACTCATCAACGCCATCACCTTCGGCGGGACGAGCGTGGCTCCGACCACAAACCGCACTGACCTCGTGGGGATATTCATTCCCGACATGATCAAGGTCGATCTGTCGACAGGCCCGGCCAGGCTCGCCGGCGGCGGTAAATATTTTCCGGCGTATCCCGACGATGCCGGATTTTCCAACCAAAGCATCTTTGGCGGCGACACCCTCACAAGCGCGATCCAGGTGGGATACGGCAGCGGCACGATGCCCGGCGGCTGGCCCAACGGGCGCCGCTTCGGCGATGACGTGATTTCGATAGCCGTGACGGCAATCATCAGCGACCTGAGGACAAATCCACTCACGATCCGGTCGGCCGCGAACATCGACAACGTGGCAGGCAACGACGCGGTGTACAACAAGGTATTCCCATATGCGGGAACCCCATTCAACGGACGCAACTACCAGCACAATCCGGGCCTTGGACCGACACCGATTTTTGACTTTGCCACGCGAGGAATGGTCGGCACCGGCAACGGAGTTCTGGTCGGCGGATTCATCGTGCAGGGCAACCAGCCAGTGCAGGTGCTTGTGCGCGCAACAGGACCCTCCCTGGCCAATTACGGCGTGGCCAACGCCGTTTCGGGAACGAGCCTGCAACTGTTTTCCGGATCGTCCATGATCGCATCCAATACCGGCTGGCAGTCGACCCAGCAAGCGGCGATCCAGGCGACCGGACTGGCACCGGCCAGCCCGAACGAATCAGCGGTGTTGATGACCCTGACACCCGGTGCGTATACGGTGCAAGTCGACGGAACGAACGGAGCGACCGGCATCGCCCTGATCGAAACGTTCCTGGTCACGCCCACCCCGTGACAAGGTCGCAGCCAACGTAAAGGCCCCCCAGTGGACGGCTTCGTCGGCGCGAGGTGGTTGATCCAGCCCGCGCCGACTGCTTTTCCTCATTGCCACAATGGCCAAAACTCTTCGCCATATCTCCCCGCACGGCCAAGAAAGGACGGCATATTTCCAGCACTCCAGATGATCACTGCCGAACGTTCTTCGCCTGATAACAGGGCTTTCGAGGACGCCGACCTGATCCGGCGAATGGCTTCGGGGGACAAGGGAGCCTTGGCGCAGCTTTACGACCGGTTTAACCGCCCCATATACTCCACCGCCTTGCTAATTCTCCGCGACGCAAACGAAGCCCAGGATATCGTCCACGATGTTTTCCTGGTCCTTTGGGAAAAGGCGGATCGCTTCGAAGCCTCTCGCGGAACCGCTTTTTCCTGGGCTGTCACGTTGACGCGAAACCGGTCGATCGATCGCCTGAGGAAACTCCGAAGGCGCGCGACGCTGCTCGAACAAGCAGCGCCGGCCGACTTGGGATACGAGCAGAATCCGGCCTGGGCCGGGGCCGATGATCACGCGTCTATTGGCGACGACGCCCGTGTTGTCCGCACTGCTTTCGCAACGTTGCCGGATGATCAGAAAAAGGCGCTTGAACTGGCCTTCTTTGGCGGCCTGACCCAGCAGCAGATCGCCGAACGGCTCAGCGAACCTCTCGGCACGGTCAAAGCCCGAATCCGCCGCGGCTTGCTCAAGCTTCGCGAATACCTTCCCCAACGGCTATGATCAACGAACACCAGGAAGAACTTGCGGCGCTGGAGGCCCTCCATCTCTTGGAAGGGGAGGAAAAGGCGCGGTTTGACCAGGAAGCGGCCCGCAATCCGGAATTGCTTCGAATGGTCGATGAATTGCGAGCGGCAGCGGCGGCGCTCGCCCACGTTGCGCCAACTATTGAGCCTCCATCCAGCCTTAAGGAGCGGATTCTCACTTCCGCCGAGAGCCGGCGGCAGGCGGGGGAGCCATCGAACGTACCGAAACGCCTGCTCTCCTTCCCAGTCTTGATCGGTTGGTCCGTGGCAGCCTGTTTAGCCCTGACCACCGCGTGGGCTGCGCAACTTTATTTCACGGCGTTCGATCGGAACGCGCGGCTGGTCGCCCAGCAAAAGTTGGCCGACGACGAATTGCAGGCTGCGCGCAGCCAGATCGAATCCGAGCGACAAGCGAATAGCCGCGAGCTCGAGCTCGCAAAGCAGAGCGAGGAGGAGGCGCGCCGCGAGGTGGCCGCCTTGACGCAGAGAATGAAGGACAGGGATGATCTGGCACAGATGAAGATCGCCGCGCTCGTATCGCTTGCGGGCGACTCGGCTCAGGCTCTTGCGGTCGCGGTCTGGGATCCCGAAAATCAACGCGGCGTCCTGTCGGTCGAGAAGCTTCCGGCCGCTTTGGCGGACAAGGACTATCAGCTTTGGGTCATACCCACGGGCGCCGGATCGGCCCCCGTCAGCGCCGGCATATTCTCGGTCGATCCGGCCACCGGAGCGGTCAGGACGGCTTTCACTGCACGCAAGCCAATCCAAGCTGTGGCCAAATTTGCGATCAGTCTTGAGCCCAAGGGCGGCTCGATCGCGCCGGTTGGAAAGATTGTCCTTGTCAGTCAGTAAGACTCCGCATCGGCCGGAAATGGGTTGACAGAAATGTGCGATACTCTAGCCATTGACCCCTTTTCCCATGAAGACTTTCCTCGCCAAAAAGGAGACGGTACAACCCAAATGGTATCTGATCGATGCCGAAGGGGTTGTGCTCGGCCGTCTCGCAGTCAAGGCAGCCAACATGATCCGCGGCAGGCACAAGGCATCGTACACCCCAAATGTCGACACGGGTGACCACATAATCGTCATCAACGCCGAAAAAGTGGTCCTGACGGGCAAAAAGGACGAAAAGAACGAGTACATGTTTTTCTCGGGTTTCGTCGGCGGGGAGAGCTACCGCAGCCTGAAGCTGATGCGCGAGCGCCACCCGGAATTCATCATCGAGCACGCCGTCAAGGGGATGCTGCCCAAAAATCGTCTCGCGGCGAAGATGCTGACCAAGCTGCGCGTGTTTGCCGGCGGCAAGCACACGCACGAAGCCCAGAACCCCGAAAAGATTTCAGTCTGACCGAGACTATGCCCACCACCCCTATTATTTTCACCGGAACCGGCCGCCGAAAGACGGCTACCGCGCGGGTACGCCTCACCGACGGCACCGGCAAGCTTCTCGTCAACGGCCGCGACCTCGACCGTTATTTCAGCCACGACAATTTCGCAAAGCAGGCCTATGCCCCGCTTCTCACGGTCAATTTGAAGGAAAAGATCGACGTGACGGTCAACGTGACCGGCGGCGGTGTGGCCGGCCAGGCCGGCGCCGTGGCGCACGGGATCGCCCGGGCCCTTCAGAAGATGAACCGCGAACTGCGGCCGGCTCTGAAGAAAGCGGGGCATATCAGGCGCGACCCGCGCGAAAAGGAACGCAAGAAGGCCGGCCAGCCCGGCGCTCGCAAGCGCTTCCAGTTCTCCAAGCGCTGAGCCGCGCCGAGGGATCGTCCTCCGACGAAATTTCCAAAGCTGCCGCCTTTTACGGGCCGGCGGCTTTTTTTTGCCCATCGGAAAGTCGCCGCGCCGAACTCGGTCCGATTTGCGGCGACAAGCCCATGTGCTGCGCGAGAATTTAATTTATCGGAAAATGTTCCATCGCGCAAAATCTGCACAACCTAGATGTGTTTTTGGATCGAACTGCGCACTTATTGCACCTCACGCGCGCCCGGGTGGGCGATTTGGAACACGAACTGGATTTTGGAGTCTCTGGCACTCGCCGGGCGTCAGTGCTCGGCCGATACAAATAAAAACCACCTGATTCGATCATGATTAAAAACAAATTTCTGATTCTCTTCCTCGGCGCGGCCGCGGGAGTGCTTGCAACCCATGCGCAGACTGCGGCGCCCGAGAACGCGCCTGCGTCCGCGACCACAACTGTGACCACGCCTGCGCCCGAGTCCGTGCCGGTATTGACGCCGCCGGACGTATCCGTGGACCTCACACCCACTTATGTTTCGCAATACATGTTCCGCGGCGAGAGGCTGGGCGGGCAGTCGATCCAGGTTCCGATCGAGAACACATTCGGTCCATGGACGGTTGGCATCTTCACGGACGCTCCGATCCATGACACGAGCAACCAATCGGACCCCGAAGTTGATTACTTCGGGAGCTATACGCTCAAATTAAGCAGCGATTTCGACGTGAGGGTTGGCGCCACATTTTATACGTATCCGGAAAACGGCCTGCATGGCGCATTCAACCAGAATATGGGCATTGGCGAAGGCTACTACCGCAGCACATTCGAGCCGGACATCGGATTCGACTACACCTTCGACGGGCTCAAGCTCTCGCCGACTTATTCGTACGACACGGTGCTCCGCGGCTCCAATTATGAGCTCGCGGCCGTGTACGCGATTCCGATGAAGGACATGGGCACCGAGATCGATTTCAACGCCAGCACCGGGTACTATCTGTACAGCGCCGCGAGCAACATTTACAACAACGTGCCAGAGGTTAAATCGAAGGGTGATTACTGGACGCTCGGCGCCTCTGTTCCATTCCAGCTTGCGCGCGACGTCAAGTTGACGGTCGGCTGGTCCTACGACGACGGCGACGGGCACCTCGGCGAGGGCCCGCTGTATATCAGCAATCCGGAGGTCGTCAGGCGCGGCGTCGCCTCCGCGAGCCTTGGTTTCCGGTTCTAGCCGGACTCGAGCAACCGGAATTCTATTCGGAAAGGCCCGCGCCGATGGGCGCGGGCTTTTTGCATCGTTGGCCGGAGACGGGGGGCGGTGCCGAACCCCGTTGTAAAATGATTTGTGGATTCTCCGCGCTGCGTTTTGAATCCACTCTCATGAATGTCGGCATTGTCGGCGCGTCCGGTTACGCGGGCGAAGTCCTCGTAAAGCTCCTTCTCGCACACCCGCACGCGCGGTTGTCCGCGGTTACCTCGCGCACGCACGCGGGCAAGGCGCTTTCGCAGGTGATTCCGGGCGTGCGCGGCGTCGACCGCGGGATCCTCTTCAGCGCGTCGGATCCGGCAGGGCTCGCCGCAAGCGACATCTCGCTTTTTTTACTCGCCCTTCCGCACGGAATCGCGGCCGAGTTCGCGAAAGTGCTCGTTCCCGCCGGCAAAAGGATCATCGACCTGAGCGCCGACTTCCGGGTCGCGGATTTGGCCGCGTACGAGCGGTACTACGGCAAGCATCACGCGTCCGAGCTGCTCGCCTGCGCGCGCTATGTGCTTCCCGAGATAACGCCCTCCGCGTGGAAGACAGAGGCAAAGATCGCCGCCTCGCCCGGCTGCTACCCGACGAGCATCCTTTTGCCGCTTGTTCCCCTGCTGCGTGACGGATTGGTGACGCGCGACCACATTGTCGCAAACAGCTTCAGCGGCGTGAGCGGCGCGGGCCGGAAGGTCGACGAGGCCTACCTTTTTGTCGAACGGGCGGAAAGCGCCAAGGCCTACGGGCTTTTGAAGCACAGGCATTTATCCGAAATCGAAGAACAGCTCGAATTGCGCACGGGGGCAAAGACGGTCATCCAATTCAATCCCCACCTTGCGCCGATGCGTTGCGGGATTGCGTCGACAATCACGGTGCCGGCCGCTCACGGCGGGACGATCGAGGCCGTCTACGCCTCGTGGAAGCGCTCCTACGGCCAGTCGCCCTTCATTCAGCTTCTGCCGCCCGGCGAAACTCCGGACACCGCCCACACCCTGGGCACCAATCGGCTGGACATGTCGGCGGTCCACGATCCGCGGACGGGCAACTTCATCCTTACATCGGCCTTGGACAATCTATACAAGGGAGCGAGCGGGCAGGCCGTTCAGACGATGAACCTTTGGTGCGGTTGGAAAGAGACGGACGGGCTCGTCTGATCCTTTTGCCGCGCAAAAACACTTGTAAGCGGCGGCGGATTCACCACTTCTCGGTTCCCTAATAAAATGATCCATTTCGATAAAAAGATCCTATTCGTCGGTTATGGCGCCGTGGCTGAATGCACGCTCCCCATCCTGCTCAAGCACGTGAGGGTGCCGGCCCGAAACATCACGGTTATGGATTTCGAGAACAAGGCGGCCAAGCTGAAGAAATGGACGTCCAAGGGCATCCGGTTCGTGCGCGACCGCGTCTCCGAGGACAACATGGCCAGGATCCTTTCAAAGCACCTGTCCGCCGGCGACCTCCTGATCGACCTCGCGTGGAACATCGACGCATGCGAAATCCTGCAATGGTGTCATGACAACGGCGTTCTCTACGTCAACACCTCGACGGAGCTTTGGGATCCCTATGCCGGCGGACCGAACAAGCCCCCGACCGAGCGCACGCTGTACTGGCGCCACATGAATCTTCGCCGGTTGACCGCGAAATGGGCCGAGAAGGGCTCGACCGCGGTCATCGAGCATGGCGCCAATCCCGGCCTCATCTCGCATTTCTCAAAGCAGGGACTGATCGACATCGCCAAGAGCGGACTTGCCGACAAGAAGTTCAGGGGCGCAGTCGCCGAAAAGGTTGCGGACCTGGCGGCCGGGAAGAAATTCAATCTGCTTGCGCAGACGCTCGGAGTGAAGGTTATCCACTGCAGCGAGCGCGACACCCAGATAACCGACCGGCCAAAGCAGGTCGATGAGTTCGTCAATACGTGGAGCATTGAGGGTTTCCGGGAGGAGGGCACGACAACCGCCGAGATGGGATGGGGCACTCACGAAAAGGAGCTGCCCGCGCTTGCCTACACGCACAAGTCGGGGCCGCGAAACCAGATCTGCCTCGCGCGGATGGGCATCAACACGTGGGTCCGCTCCTGGGTGCCCAATTATAGCATCCGAGGCATGGTGGTCCGGCACGGCGAGTCCTTTACGATCTCGAACAAGCTGACCGTATGGAAGAACAACAAGGCCGTATACCGGCCGACCGTCCATTACGCCTACTGCCCGTGCGACTGCGCGATCGCATCGCTCAACGAGATGCGCGGCTACGGCTACCGCCTCGTCGAAAACCAGCGGATCATGAATGACGAGATCACGAGCGGAGCCGACATCCTCGGGGCGTTCCTCATGGGACACACCTACAACGCGTGGTGGATAGGCAGCGACTTGAGCATCGGGGAGTCGCGCAGGCTCGTTGCACACCAGAATGCGACGACCATGCAGGTGGCGATCGCGGTCGTCGCGGCGGCGATGTGGATGATTGAGAATCCGTCGGAGGGCGTGCGCGTGCCCGACGACCTTCCGCACGATTACGTGCTCAAGGTCTCAAAGCCCTACCTCGGCAAGTTCATCTCCAAGCCGGCGGATTGGACGCCCATAAAGGACCGCACAAATGCATTCAAGGGGTACAATCGCGCGGAGGTGGACCTTAAGGACCCGTGGCAGTTCAAGAATTTCCTCATCACGGATAGCGAATAGGGCCCCCGATGATCACGAAGCCGCGGCTTCAGAAACTGGCGCAGGAAAACGGGACGCCCCTGTTTGTCATCGACCACGATGCGCTGCGCAGGAACTACCGCCAGTTCCGCCGTTACATGCCGCGCGTGCAGATCTATTACGCGGTCAAGGCGAACCCCGATCCGGCAATCGTCCGCACCCTCTATAAGGAGGGCTCCAGCTTCGATGTCGCATCGATGCCCGAGTTCATGATCGTTCATGAAAACATCCAGCACCTGCCCGCGAAGGAGAGGCAGGACTGGATTTGGGACAAGATCATCTACGCCAACCCGACGAAACCCACCGAGACCCTGGAGGAATTGAACCAGTACAAGCCGCTGGTCACCTTCGACAACCTGGAGGAGATCCGGAAGATCAAGAAACATGCGCCCAATGCCGGCCTCGCGCTTCGCCTGAAGGTGCCGAACACGGGCGCGATGGTCGAACTCTCCTCGAAATTCGGAGCATCGCCGGGCGAGGCTGTGGATCTAATCCTGGAGGCGGACCGCGCGGGCCTCGTCGTCGAGGGGATCAGCTTCCACGTGGGCAGCCAGACCACCAATTTCGAGAATTACGTCCAGGCGCTGAATCTGACCGCGGGCGTTTTCAAGGAGGCCCTGGATCGGGGTTACACGAAGATGAACCTGGTCGACATCGGCGGCGGGTTTCCCGCGCCATATGACGCCAGCGTCAAACCGCTCCGGGAGCTTGCAAAAGTCGTCAATACCGAGATCGAGCGGCTCTTCCCGACCAATATTCAGATTCTAGCCGAGCCGGGCCGCTTTCTCGTCGCCTCGGCGGGATACGCAGTCTCGAAGGTCATCGGCAAGGCGGTCCGCGACGGAAAGGCCTGCTATTACATCAACGACGGCGTCTATCACACTTATTCGGGCGTCATTTTCGACCACTGCAAGTACCCCGTCAGGGCCTTCAAACGGGGCGCGACCCAAATTTGCTCGGTCTTCGGCCCGACGTGCGACGCGCTCGACGTGGTTTCGATGGCGGAGAACCTGCCCGATCTCGAACGCGGCGATTTTGTCTACAGTGAGAATATCGGAGCGTACAGCCACGCCTCGGCCACGCACTTCAATGGTTTCCCGCCCGCGCAGGTCGTTCACGTGAACGAGTAGGCGGCCCTTTAGCTTCGGTAATCGGCGTTCTCGCTCACGTACTCGTGGGTCAGGTCCCCCCCGAGGATCGTCGCGGAAGCCTCGCCTTGGCCAAGGTCGATCTCGACTTCCACGCACCGCTCGTGCCGCGGGTAGTTGATCGGAGGGGTGAAGACGCCGTCGCGCGGCGGAGCGCTCGCGTAGAGTTCCGCGGCGCACAGGTGTTCCGATAGGGCCTTCTCCTTCCCCGGATCGAGGCGGAAGACGCCGTTGGCGAATATTTCGATCCCGCCGAGGCGAAGCTGTAGGGCGGAAACGTCCGTCCCCGGAGCGGCGGCGCCAACCTGCTTGCCGATTGCCTGGACGAGTCTGCCGACGTTGGCGTCGTTCCCCGCTACCGCGCACTTGAAAAGGGGGGCGTTGACGACCGCCTTGCCGAGCGCCCGGGCAAAGGCCCGGTCGGAGGCGCGCCGCACGGAAACGCGGATCACGTGGCGGACACCCTCTCCGTTCCGGACCACATCCTCCGCGAGATCGGCGCACAACGTGCTCAGCGCGCGGGAGAACGCACGGTGGTTCCGGCAGGGAATCCGGCCCGAGGAAACGAGGACCACGGTGTCCGATGTGCTTGTGTCGCTGTCGATGCTGATCGCGTTGAACGAGTCGTGGACTGCATGTGCCAGCATGGCACGCAAATCGTCGCGCGAAACCGCCAGATCGCTGAGAATGTAGACTAGCATCGTCGCGAGATTGGGTTCGATCATGCCAGCCCCCTTTGCGATTCCCACGATGGAACCGCCTTCGATCTCGGCCCGGCGAACCTTCGGGTAGAGATCCGTCGTGACGATGCCTTCGGCGGCGGGCAGGATTGAGCCGCCCGAAAGGGCGGCGACCGCCATGGGCAGCGCAGCTGAAATCGCATTCTCGGGCAGGCGCCATCCGATCACTCCGGTTGAACTCGGCCAGACCTCCGTCGGAGACAGTCCGAGCAGACGGGCAGTCTCCGCGCAGACGCCCTCGGCGGCGGCTTCGCCGCCCGGCGCGCACACATTCGAAATCTTATTGTTGATGATGATCGCCCCCAGCGCAGGCTCGTGGAGCCGGCGCCTGCCGATTATGACGGGCGCTCCGGGAAACGCGTTTTTCGTGAAAACGGCGGCAAAATCGGGAGTGGGCTCATCGAGCGCGATCACCGTGAGCGTCATCTTCGACGGCTTTGGCGCCTCGAGAGGAATGAACTCGAATCGCGTCGATCCAACGCGAAAGCCTGCGGGCAGCGCAGACTGTCCCGCAAGCCAGGCGCGGTGGGCCGCGCAGTCGGAAAAAGCGAGCGAAGTGCTGGGCACGATTTAAAGAACTGGGGCGATGAACCGATGGAGTGAAGCGAAAATCTTTTCTTCGGACGCAAAATGTTATCGAAATCTCCGCCGCAGGTACGCTATGACCATGGCGAATTGACGAAAAAAGTGACCGCCTCCCTTCGCATTCTCTGTTTCTCGCGACCGAGTACGGTGCATTTTGACGCGCGATGAACGTTGCCGAAGTCACCGCCAAGGCAAAGGTGCTGCTTGAAGCACTGCCTTACATCCAGGACTTTCACGGGGCCACTTTCGTTGTGAAGTACGGCGGGAGCTTTATGGACGATCCGGATCCGGAGGTCCGGATGCGGGTCGCCTACGACATCGCATTTCTCGCCTCGGTCGGGATCAACGTCGTGGTCGTCCACGGGGGCGGCAAGGCGATCACCCAGGCGATGGAGAACTCCGGCTTGACCGCTAATTTCGTCAACGGGATGCGCGTGACGGACGAGGCGACGATCGCGATCGTGAAAAAGACGCTCGATGAGATCGTGAACAAGGAAGTCTGCGATGCGATCGCATCGGCCAAGGGCCGGCCGAAGGGGCTTCCAGGAGACACAGTCCTTGTCTGTCAGAAGCTCCTGATCGACGACGACGGGAACCCGATCGACCTGGGATTCGTTGGCGAGGTGACCGAGGTGAAAGTGAAGCTCATCAAAAAGGAGATTGCAGACGGGTTCGTGCCGGTCATTTCGCCGGTGGCGGAGGCGATCGACGGCAAACCGTACAACGTGAATGCCGATCTGGTCGCAGGGCGGGTGGCGAGCGCCCTGCGCGCGCGGCGGCTCGTCTATATGAGCGACGTGCCCGGACTTCTTTCGGCGCCCCCCGATCCGGCCTCCCTTATTTCGACTCTTCGGATCGGGCAGGTGGAAGAGCTTAAGCAAAAGGGCATAATCGACAAGGGGATGCGGCCCAAGGTCGCAAGTGCCGTCCGGGCCCTGCAGGAGGGCGTCCAGAGGGTGCACTTTATCGACGGACGCCTCCCGCACAGTCTTTTGCTCGAAATTTTTACGGACCAGGGCATCGGCACGGAGATAGTCCATGGATGATTCGCCGGCTTTGATCCGGACGAGCGCGGCCGAGCTTTATGACGCCTACGTCCTTAAGAACTACGCGCGGGCAAGCCTCACGCTCGTGCGCGGGAGCGGCGTACACGTGTGGGACGATCAAGGGAACCGCTACCTCGATTTCACTTCCGGCGTCGCCGTAAGCGCCCTCGGCCACTGCCATCCGCACTGGGTGGAAGCGGTGCGGCAGCAGGCGGGCGAACTCATCCACGCGAGTAATCTATTCCGCAATTCCAACCAGGCGGAGCTCGCGCGGCGCCTAGTCGGGTACTCGGGGTCCGGGCGCGTGTTTTTCTGCAACAGCGGGGCCGAGGCGAACGAGGCCTTGATCAAGCTCGCACGCCTGCACGGAATGGGCAAAGCCGGCGGAGAAGAAGGCAAGTGCTACAAGGTCGTCTGCGCAAACCAGGCGTTTCACGGACGGACTTTCGGCGGAATGAGCGCGACTCCGCAGGAGAAGATCCAGCACGGATTCCGTCCGATGACGCCCGGCTTCGTATTCGGCGAATTGAACAATCTCGCCAGCTTCGAAACGCTGGTCGACGACGGGACCGCCGCGATCCTGGTGGAAACGATCCAGGGAGAAGGGGGCGTACACCCGTGCACGGCCGAGTTCCTAGCCGGCCTGCGCCGCCTGTGCGATCGCAAGAATCTTCTGCTCCTCCTAGATGAAGTCCAATGCGGCGTCGGCCGGACCGGCCGATTCTACGCGTTTGAGCATGCGGGGATCCGGCCGGATGCGATCGGTATGGCGAAGGGCCTGGGCGGCGGCTTCCCCATCGGCGCGATGTGGGTCGGCGAACGGTCGGCCGAACTGTTTCAACCGGGCAGCCACGGGACCACATTCGGAGGCACACCTCTCGCATGCGCTGCGGCGCTTGCCGTTCTCGATGTAATTGAAAAGGAAAAGCTGCTCGCCCACGTGACCGCGGCTGCGGGGCCGTGGTTCGAGAGCCTGAAACGGCTGGCTGTGGATTTTCCAGCGCACGTGCGCGGCGTCCGCGGTCGCGGCTTTTTGGTCGGGATCGAGATGGCGGGAGAGCCTGCGGCCTATATTTCGGCTTTGCGCGAACGGGGCCTTCTCGCGCTTGCGGCGAGCGGAAATGTGGTCCGGTTGCTGCCGCCCTTGATCGCGAGCTCCGCGGATCTTGCGATGTCGGTGGAGATCGTCCGCTCGGCCTTTTCAGCGCGGACCTGAGATTCCGGGACAGTTTGTCTCTCATCCCTTCGCCCGCGAAAGGGCCTGTCCCCCATGCGTGGCTGTCCCCTTTCGGGGCCTGGTCCCGCGAGCTTTTTCCGCTCGTCTGGGGCCGGACAAGGTCTTAAACATTAACGTTTCAGCCGATGAAACACTACCTCAAGGAGACCGACCTGCACCCGCGGGAACTCGAGCATGTGTTCGCGCTTGCCCGGTCGTTCAAGCGTGAGCGGGGGCAGAAAACGTCCGAGGTGTTGGCCGGCCAAACTTGGGCTCTCATCTTTGCGAAATCCAGCACAAGGACCCGCGTTTCGTTCGAGGTCGGAATTCATGAATTGGGCGGACACGCCATATTTCTGAATAAGAATGACATCCAACTCGGCCGCGGAGAGACCATCGAGGATACGGCGCGGGTGCTTTCGCGGTATGTCCACGGCCTGGTCGTCCGGACGTTCGATCACGGCGATGTGGAGAGGCTTGCGGCGTCAGGCGCTGTGCCGGTCATCAACGCGCTCACCGACTTTCTGCACCCCTGCCAGAGTCTTTCGGACGCTTTTTCCGCCGCGGAGCGGTGGGCTGGCCCTAACGGCGACCTAATCGCCGCGCTTCGCGGCAAAAAAATCGCGTTTGTCGGAGACACCAACTTCAACATGGCCAACTCCTGGATCCTGGCAGCGAGCCTCTTCGGGATGAAGATCGCGCTCGCTGGGCCCGCCGGTCACGAGCCCGGGCCGAAGATCAAGGCCTTGCTGCAGTCCGAAGGTCGGCCGGTTGAGTACAGTTTCACGACGGACTCGTTCGAAGCGGTGTCCGGAGCCGACCTCGTTTACACCGATGTTTGGACAAGCATGGGGCAGGAAGAAGGGGCCTCTGCGCGCATCGCCCGGATGCGGCCCTACGCGGTCACCGCAAAGCTGTTTTCCGCCGCCAAGCCGGATGCGCTTTTCATGCATTGCCTGCCGGCGCATCCCGGCGAAGAAGTCGAGCATGCCGTTCTCGATAACCCGCGTTCGATCATTTTTGACGAGGCCGAAAACAGGCTGCACGTCCAGAAGGCGCTTCTCACCGTGCTCGCCGAATCGGCCCGCAATTGATGGGCCCGGGCCGAGTTTCTCCGTGTGTCGACCCGGCCCCTGTGATAGGTTTCCAATGATTTACTGCCTATGAAAATAGTCCTCGCATACTCGGGCGGACTCGACACGTCCGTCATCTTGAAATGGCTCCGCGAGACGCACGATGCCGAAATCGTCACGTTCGCCGCCGACATCGGCCAGGAGGAGGCGCTGCGCGGTCTTCCCGCAAAGGCGCGCAGGACCGGCGCCACAAAGCACTACACTCTCGATCTCGTCGAGGAATTCGCCCGCGACTTCATCTATCCGATAATCCGCGCAAACGCGGTTTACGAAGGCCAGTACTACCTCGGCACGTCGATCGCGCGCCCGCTGATCGCCAAGGCGCAAATCGAATTGGCCAAAAAGGAAAAGGCGGACACCGTTGCGCACGGGGCGACGGGAAAGGGGAACGATCAGTGCCGGTTTGAGCTCACCTACATGGCGCTTGCGCCGCGATTGAAGATCATCGCGCCCTGGAGGATCGACGCATTCCGCCAAAGCTTCCCGGGCCGTGCCGAGATGATCGCCTATTGCCGGGATCACCGGATTCCCGTTGAGGCGTCCCTGAAGAAGCCGTACTCGATGGATCGGAACCTCCTGCATATTTCCTACGAGGCGGGCATTCTCGAAGATCCGTGGTTTGACCCGACCACGAGCAAGAACAAGGCGATGTTCAAACTGTCGGTCTCACCCGAGGATGCCCCGGACAGGCCGGAATATGTCGAACTCGACTTTGAGCGCGGAAACTGCGTCGCGGTGAACGGCAGGAAGCTGACGCCGGCGGGCGTGCTGAAAGTTCTGAACAAGCTCGGCGGCCGCCACGGAATCGGCCGGGTCGATCTGGTCGAGAACCGTTTTGTGGGTATGAAATCGCGCGGAGTTTATGAAACTCCCGGCGGGACCATACTTATGCAGGGTCATCGCCAGATCGAGTCGCTCACGATGGATCGCGAAGTCATGCATCTGCGCGATTCGCTGATTCCCAAGTACGCCGAACTCGTCTACTACGGCTTTTGGTTTTCGCCCGAACGCGAGGCGCTTCAGGCCCTCGTGGACGAAAGCCAGCGCCACGTTTCGGGCACGGTGCGTTTCAAGCTCTACAAGGGCAATATCATAACCTGCGGCCGAAAGTCGAAGCACTCGCTCTACGACCCGCACATCGCGTCGATGGAGGGGGTGAAAAGCTGGTACAATCAAGACGACGCAACCGGATTCATCCGGCTCAACGGACTTCGCCTGCGCGCGCGTTATTTCGCCCAGGGCGGCCCGCGATAAGTTTCGGGCAAGCGGCCCACGGGTTCACTCGAAGCGCACGGTGACCTGGATTTCGACCGTTGAATTGCGCGGCAGGCCGGCCACGGCCACAGCGGCGCGGGCATGCTTGCCGGCATCCCCGTAAAGCTTCACGAAAAGGTCGCTTGCCCCGTTGATGACCTGCGGGCTCCGGTCGAAACCGGCCACACCATTGACGTACCCATTCACCAAGATGAACTCGCGGACCCGGTCGAGCCTGCCCAGCGCCGCCTTGATTGAGGAGAGGGCATTTAGCGCGCACACCTGGGCCGCTGCATAACCGGCCTCAACCGTCTGTTCCTTCCCGACCTGGCCCGCATGCTCAACCCCGCCGCTCGAGCTGATGACCCCAGCAAGAACGAGCGTGCTGCCGTTGATTCTATACGGAACGTAGCTTCCCGCGGGGGAAGGGGGCGGCGGCAGCGCCAGCCCCAGCTCCTGCAACTTGGTTTCGATCGGATCCATGGAGCCGCCCTACCCTCACTTTCCTGCCGCCCGCAGGGTCGCTAGGTTCTGGCGCAGGCCGGCATTCACCGCACCTCCGTCGGAACCGAGCGCCATAAAGGTGAATCCGATGTCCCGCCACTTTTCCACAAGGGACGGATTGTGCGCGAGGATCCCGGCCGCCTTTCCCGAGCGTTGGGCTGCGGCGACCACAGCCTGCAGCGCCTGGACGAACCGGGGATGGTCGAGCTGGTCGCGGATCCCCATGTTGTAGCTGAGGTCCGACGGTCCGACGAAAAGGACGTCGATCCCGTCGACCGCTGCGATCGCGTCGACCGAAGCCACCGACTCGACGGTCTCCACCTGCGCCACCAGAACGAGCCGCTCGTGGGCATGGAGATAATATTCCTCGAAATCCTGGCTGAATCCCGCGCCGCGGTTGAACTTCGCGACGCCGCGGAAGCCCCGCGGCGGATACCGAAACGCCATTGCTGCGGCCTTCGCCTCAGCCTCGTTGTTGACATAGGGCACCATCACGCCGTGCGCCCCCATATCGAGCGCCCGCTTGAAGCGCGGGGGCTCGTTTGCTGCGATCCGAACGATCGGGACGGCGGGCGTGGCGGCGGCGGCCTGAAGCTGGTGCAGGAGCGTATCCTCCCCGCCCGGCCCGTGCTCGTGATCGATCAATAGCCAATCATAACCGGCGTTGCCGGCGATCTCGGCCGTAACCGATGATCCGAGGTTGATGAAAGTGCCCGCCAGCCATTGGCGGGCCAGGACGCGCGCGCGGAATTCAACTGAGATTTTCATGGGGTCCTAATTATGAGGCGCCGTGCTATTTTCACGCGGCGAATTCCGGCGCGAGTCCAAGACGAAAAAAGTCTCGGGCATTTGCAAAGCAGATGTTCTTAACCATTCCACCGACAAGCGCCATGTCCGGGGGGATCTCGCCCCGGTCCATGTCCCCTCCGATCAGATTGCAAAGCACGCGGCGGAAATATTCGTGCCGCGGGTAGCTGACGAAGCTGCGCGAGTCGGTCAGCATTCCGACAAAGCGGCTCAGAAGTCCCAAGTTGGACAGGGCATTGATCTGCCACTCGATGCCCTCCTTCTGGTCGAGAAACCACCAGCCGCTTCCAAACTGGAGTTTACCCGGAATTGTGCCGTCCTGGAAATTGCCGATCATCGATCCGAAGACGTAATTATCGACGGGATTCACATTGTAGACGATCATCCGGGGAAGCTGGTCAGTGGAATCCAGCGCATTGAGATAGCGGGAGAGGGAGCGCATCTGCGGAAAGTCGCCGATCGAGTCGAAGCCCGTATCGGGGCCGAATTTCCCGAGGAGCCGCCCGTTGTTATTGCGCAGGGCTCCGAGGTGGAGCTGCTTCGTCCATCCGCGCGCGGCATCCCACCGGCCGAATTCCAGCATGAGGAAGGATCCGTAGCGCGCCTGGTCCAGGGCCGCCGGCGCTCGCCCCCCGCGAGCTACCTTAAAAGCGGAGCGGGCTTGCGCTAGGGAGCAGGGTTCGGACAGCGCGGTCTCCAGCCCATGGTCGGAAAGCCGTCCACCGGCGGCATGAAACGCATCGTGGCGTTTTTTGAGCGCCGACAACAGATCGTCGAATGACCGGATCGAGGTGCCTGCCGCACCTTCCAGTTTCTCAATCCACGAGTTAAAACCCGCCGGATCGCCCACCGAGAGAGCCTTGTCCGGGCGGAAGGCCGGATAGACGCGCGTTTTCAATCCGGATGCGCGGATCTTCTCGTGCAGTTCGAGGTTGTCCGCGGGATCATCGGTCGTGCAGACAACAGCCACTTTCGAATGCGCAAAAAGATCGCTCACCCGCATTTTTGCCAGCCGCGCATTGCCCTGTTTCCAGACCTCGGCTGCGGTCGCGGGGCTGAGCAGACTGTCGATTCCGAAGTAGCGCTTGAGTTCGAGGTGGGTCCAGTGGTAAAGCGGATTTCGAAGCGTATGGGGGACGGTATCGGCCCAAGCCTTGAATTTCTCCCATGGCGACCCGTCGCCCGTGATGAAGCGCTCGTTCACCCCATTCGCGCGCATCGCCCGCCACTTGTAGTGATCGCCCCCAAGCCATACCTCGGAGAGATCGGCGAACCGGTGATTGGCCGCGATCAGCGCCGGCGAAAGGTGGCAATGGTAATCGAATATCGGCTCGTTCTTGGCGAAATTATGATACAGCTCCCGAGCCTGCGCTGTCGCGAGCAGGAAATCATCGTGGATGAAGGGCATGGGGGGGATGGGCGAATTTCAGGCTACACTCAAAGGCATTCACGCTCCGATATCGGCGATCAGGGCGTCCAGATCGGCATATTGATCGAGGCGGGCACGGGCCTTCGCGCAGATTGCCGAAGTGCCGAGCCCGGTGTTCTCCGCGAGGAAAACGATGTAGCGGGCCACGTTGCGCGCGTAGTTGAGGCGGCCTTCGGAGCTGATGGAATAAAAACGCGCCCGCTGCTTGTAGCCGGCCGGGGTGTGATCGCCCAGGGCCGCCTTCTCGGCGCGGCCTCCGGCGGCGAGCACGTAAAGAAAATTGTATTCGAACCAAAACATGTGATCGGGGCTCGCCGGGAGCGCTTCAAGGGCCGCGCGGCAGGAGGCCGGGGAATCGAACACGCTGGAGGGCTTTCCGGTCTTCGCCAGCGCGTCGGCGACAAACACGCGGGCCATTTTCTGTTCGGTCGAATCCGCGCTAAATGCGCCGAGAAGCGCCAGTTCAAGCGTGAATCGGTACCAGTCGCTCCAAAGGGCCGCATCCGAGGGATCCTTGGACGCCGCGAGCGCGCGGCCCATTTCGTACGTGTACCTTCCGCTTGTCTTGATTTCGAGGCGCTGGCCGGTCACCCGGCCCATCACCTGATAATTCTCGCCGGATTTTCCCGAGCCGGAGTGAAACCCGATGCTAGCCCCGAATTTCGCGCATACCGCCCATTGTTTCTCGATCATCGCTTTCAGCGCCGCGTTGTCCGTATACGGCATGTTCTTTTGGAAACCGAACGCCGGAGCGATGAAATGGACCTTCATTCCGAGCGCTTCGCACAGGGAAAACATGACCGCGGTCGTCTCCGGTGTCGTCAGTCCGGGCAGTTCATCGATCGACAGCTCCCGAAGATACTCTCGACCGACCGCCACCGTGAAAAGTTTTTCCCGGGCAATGCGGTATTTTTCGTCGCGCTGCTTCATCTTTTGCATCGCCGGCCAGACGTATGCGACAAGGCGCGCAAATTCGGCTTCATTGATTGCCAGCCCCGCCGCCGAGACGCGCTTGCGAACGCCTGCGAGGAGTTCGGAAGGCACATGTGTTTTAACCCAGGCCTGCGGATCGGCGGGCACGGTCGTCTGCGCAAGCTCCGGGGAGAGATCAAAGGTTATGTAGCTTGCCAGCACGCACCCGGTCACCAACTGATCTTCGCGGCTGTCAAATTTTCCGCCGATGGGTTGATGGTCGGCGTTGAAGCTCCAGGCGATCCTGCGCCGATGAAATCCTGTCTTCAGCTTCGACAACACGCAGCCATGGCTCATTCCCTCCACGCTCTGGCCCTGGTGACCTTCGGGAACGTTCGTGCCGATGAACGGAAATGGGACGGTGTCGAGCCGGCCCTCCAGCATGGCATCGACGTCGTAGACCAACTCGCGAGGAATGGAGTTCTGATTAGCGGTCATTCCAATGGCGAGATGGGACATCGCCCAATCCACCCCGGGCCAGTGCAATGTCGTGAAGCGCGCGCCAATCCCAAGTGTGCTCCGGCCCAATTGTCCTGAGGCGGTCGGGAAAATCGTCGAAGCCGGATCGTGCTCTTGCACCAGGTTCTTGATTTTGAGCAGATTGGCAAAAGTCGCAGGGAAAATGGCCCAGCCCGAGCCGCCGAGCCCGTCCGAAAGCACGCCCTGAAATTCGCTTTTGCCGGTCGCGTCCAGCCTCCAGCCACAGTCGCCCGTAGCCGGGTCTTCGAATAGAGTCCAGCGTCCCTCTGCGGTTTCAAACTCGCTTTGCCGAAAATGAACAATACCAGCGGCGTTTTTTACTTTCCCCTTGGCCGACAGCGCCGGCCAATCCAAGCAGAAGTCAGCGCTGACGCACGGATTCGTGGCAATGCGGAGCTTGTTCTTCAGGAGAAACGCATTAATCGGAGACATGGGCCGCGAAGGGGGATTAAGGCTGCGATTGCCTCACATTTGGATTGGCCTTACAAGGCTGTAATTGGGACACGTGTCCGACTTGTGCGGTGCCCCCCTGTCGCGCCGATTATCGCTTCCATTCATCGGACGAATCTCGCACCAACTGCTGCAGCATGTCGAAGTGGAGCTCGCCGTAATTCAACGCGTACCGGAGTTCCCCATCCTTGAAAACCCAGGTCGAGGGAATCCAAGTGACCGGCAGCCCCATGAAAGTCTTCATCTGGTCAGCCTGGCGGCGGGAGGCATTTGGATGCAGAAGAAGCTCAAAGTTTTTCTGGGTACCAAGGCCGCTGGCAGCCAGTAGCTTCGCTCCGTCCGAATCGTTCCAAACCGTCACGAAGATGAAATTTACGTCCGGATTTGAACCGACGAATCGGCTCCACGCGTTGCCGGCCAATTCGGCCATGCAGTTTGGGCACCACGGCGCCCAAAGGTGCACGACGGTGACCTTGGACGACCGCACCGATTCCTGAACTTTTCTCTCGATCGGCAGAAGCTGGCCATCGGAAGCAATGGCCAGCCCCGCCATCGCCAGAAAAAGAATGATTCCAACCACTCGTTTCATAATAAAAATCTATCTGAACCAGGCCATAAGTCACGCTCGCGGGGCTGAAGGGACAGCCACGTACCGTCTTCGATGGGCATAA
>Ga0182024_10005801_pt1 | contig 27434 bp, 28 predicted proteins | sample P32metaG_FD_120480 | JGI IMG/M metagenome (GOLD analysis project Ga0182024, IMG submission 120480) | Permafrost microbial communities from Stordalen Mire, Sweden - P3-2 metaG (Illumina Assembly) | ecosystem: Environmental > Terrestrial > Soil > Wetlands > Permafrost | place: Sweden: Stordalen...
AATCCGGATCATAATCCGGGCCAGACTCCGGATCTGGCTTTTAATACGGCGATCAGCTTTTTGGTCAATTGTAATCTTCAGGATTATTCGGGAGAAACCGGCGCCACCTATCTGACACAGGTGTTTGTAATTACCTTTTTGCAATTTGTAAGCGCCGCAACAGGCATCGCCGCGCTTGTTGGTCTTATGAACGCGATAAAGGAAAAAACCACCGATAATCTCGGGAACTTTTGGGAAATCTTTATTAAGACGATTACCCGTATCCTGTTGCCAATTTGCGTTGTAATTGCCATTATTCTTGCTTTTAACGGGACCCCTTCTTCTTATAAAGGGAAAGATACCATCATAACCCTTCAGGGTGATACCGTGCAGGTGAGCCGGGGACCGGCAGCCGGCATGATTGCCATTAAACATCTTGGTACAAACGGCGGCGGTTGGTTTGGCGCCAACTCTGCACATCCTTTTGAAAATCCAAATTTCCTCACTAATTCAGTAGAGCTGATTGCCCAGGTTCTCTTACCTGTCGCCATGCTTTTTGCCCTGGGTATTTATGTAAAGAGGAGAAAATTCGCTTATGTTATTTTCGGAGTTATGACCCTGGGCATGCTATGTCTGCTGATACCTTCCGTATGGAGCGAGGTTCACGGGAATCCTGAAATTGCCCGGATGGGAATTACTCAATCCACGGGCGCCATGGAAGGAAAGGAAGTGCGGTTTGGTCCCGCCATTAGCGCTTACTGGGGTACCGTGACTACTATAATTTCAACCGGTTCGGTAAACGGTATGCATGATAGCTATATGCCTTTGACCGGATTGATGCAATTGCTGGGTATGATGGTCAATGCATTTTACGGAGGATGCGGAGTCGGGTTTCTGAATTATTATATTTATATCATCATCGCTGTTTTTATATCGGGCCTGATGGTTGGACGAACACCTGAATTCATGGGTCATAAAGTGGAAGCCCGGGAAGTGAAGATAGCTACACTGATTACCCTTCTTTCCGCTTTTCTGATCAAAGGGTTTACAGCGCTCGCTGCTTACCTGGTGGCTCATCACCCGGATCTGGCCTGGAGTGTTAAACCATCTGCATGGCTGAATAATCCGGGGTATCATGGATTTTCAGAAATGCTTTATCAGTTTACTTCTACGAATGCCAATAACGGAAGTGGATTTGAAGGCCTGGCGGATAACGATACTTTCTGGAATGTTACCGCGGGATTCGTCATGGTATTGGGCCGTTTTCTCCCGATTATCGGACCAATAGCCATCGCGGGGCTGTTAGCCAATAAAAAATTCATTCCGGAATCTGCAGGAACCCTGCGGCCGGATTCCTGGACATTCGGGTTTATGACTTTTGCTGTCATCCTTATTATCACTGCCCTTTCCTACTTTCCGCCGCTTGCATTGGGGCCGCTGGCGGAATATTTCAGCATGCCGCATTAATATGTAAGAATAGCAATTATGAAAAAGAAAAAAAGTATTTCCATGTTTGCACTTGAGTTGGTTCTGCCTGCTCTGGGACAGTCATTCGTAAAACTGAATCCGAAACAGATGTACAGGAACCCGGTGATGTTTACGGTTGAGATTGGTTTCGTGATTATGTTTTTTGTAACCATTTATTCCTGGTTTGTACATGATGTGAATGTTGGAGGTTTTGGATATAATGTGGCTATTTTTATTGTTCTGTTTATCACCGTACTGTTCGCCAATTTTGCAGAGGGTCTCGCCGAAGCAAGAGGTAAAGCTCAGGCAGAAAGCCTTCGTAAAACAAGAGAAGAAACTCCGGCAAAAAAAATCGCGCCTGTCGGAGAAATTTTTGTAGATGAGATACAACTCGTGCCTTCTTCCCGGTTGAAACTCGGAGACATGTTTGTATGTGAAACAGGAGATACCATTCCCATGGACGGCGAAATTATTGAGGGGATTGCCACCATTGATGAATCCGCGATTACCGGGGAGTCTGCACCGGTGATCCGCGAAGCAGGCGGAGATAAGTCTTCTGTCACTGGCGGAACTAAGGTATTGTCAGATAAGATTATTGTCAAAGTGACAACTCAACCGGGGGAAACCTTTCTAGACAAAATGATTGCACTGGTAGAAGGCGCCTCCCGTCAGAAAACCCCCAACGAAATTGCTCTTACCATTCTGCTTGCGGCTTTTACACTGATCTTTACCATCGTTGTGGTAACGCTGAAACCATTCGCTGATTATGCCAACACGCCCATCACAGTAGCGGCTTTTATTTCTTTATTCGTTTGTCTTATCCCTACCACTATCGGGGGACTGCTTTCAGCCATAGGTATTGCGGGCATGGACCGGGCTTTGAGGGCGAATGTAATTGCCAAGAGCGGGAAGGCCGTGGAAACAGCTGGAGATATTGACACGCTGTTGTTGGACAAAACCGGCACGATCACTATAGGAAACAGAAGAGCCACGAATTTTTATGCCAGCAATGGTGTTCCGGAGGATCAGTTTATTTCGTTTGCTACGCTGAGTTCTCTTGCGGATCAAACACCGGAGGGAAAATCTATTCTGGAACTGGCGGAAACAAAAGGCATCCGAAGCATTAAAACGAGCGGCATGGAGTTCATTGAATTCAAGGCGGAAACCAGAAGTAGTGGGGTGAATACTCCGGAAGGGTTAAGGGTAAGAAAGGGAGCCGCTGATGCCATTAAGGCAATTGTTCTGAAAGCCGGAAATGTATTTCCCATCCAGGCGGCTGATAGAGTAAAATCAATCGCTGAGAACGGAGGTACCCCGCTGGTCGTTTCTGTTAATAATGAAGTGAAGGGTGTGATTGAACTGCAGGATATCATTAAACCCGGTATCCAGGAAAGGTTCCAGAGACTTCGCAAGATGGGAGTAAAGACTGTAATGGTCACCGGCGATAATCCGCTAACGGCAAAATACATTGCCGGAAAAGCAGGCGTGGATGATTTCATTGCAGAAGCGAGGCCGGAAGATAAAATGAGTTATATCCGGCAGGAACAGAAGGGCGGGAAATTGGTGGCTATGATGGGGGACGGCACCAATGATGCCCCGGCATTAGCGCAGGCAGACGTGGGCGTTGCTATGAACAGCGGCACGCAAGCTGCTAAAGAAGCAGGCAATATGGTTGACCTCGATAATGACCCGACCAAACTCATAGAAATTGTAGAGATAGGAAAACAATTACTTATAACACGGGGAACCATCACAACTTTCTCGATCGCAAATGATGTGGCTAAGTATTTTGCTATTGTACCTGCCCTGTTTATCAATTCCATACCCGCATTACAGGCATTGAATGTGATGCATTTAAAGAGCCCGGAATCTGCCATTCTCTCCGCAGTAATTTTTAATGCAATCATTATTCCCATGCTGATTCCGCTGTCATTAAAAGGTGTTGCATACAGGCCCATAGGGGCGAGTGCATTGCTTCGCAGAAATCTGCTGATCTATGGCATCGGCGGGATCATCGCACCCTTTATCGGAATCAAACTCATTGACCTAATCTTATCCTTTTTCTTATAAAACAAGGTTATGAAAAAATATTTAATGACTTCCATTAAGCTTACCATCGTTCTTCTTGTACTCTGCTGCGGGATCTATCCCTTATTCATTTACGGCATTGGAAAAATGAGCAAGGGGGAAGGAGATGGGGAAGCTATTTCTGTTAATGGGAAAGTGGTGGGTTATGAGCGTATCGGCCAGAAGTTTACGCACGACAATTATTTCTGGGGACGCCCATCCGCAGTGGATTACAATGCTGCGGGATCAGGTGGGAGTAACAAGGGGCCTTCCAACCCGGATTATTTAAAACAAGTAAAAGATCGCATTGATTCTTTCCTTGTTCATAATCCAGGGATTAAGAAAGAACAGATACCTTCGGAAATGGTAACGGCGTCTGGCAGCGGGCTGGATCCGGATATTAGTCCCGAGGGTGCCTTGATACAGGTAGCCCGTGTAGCCAATGCAAGACATATGGAGGAAGAAAAAGTTAAAGCACTCGTGGATCAGCATATTGAAAAAAATGGGTTAGGGCCTACTACTGTAAATGTGCTGAGACTCAATGTTGCGCTGGATGCATTAAAATAAATGGAAAGTAAATCCTATAGCCCCGATGAATGGATGCAGATTTTACAGCGCCCGGAAAAAGGGAAGCTGAAAATTTACATTGGCATGAGTGCCGGTGTGGGCAAGACTTTCCGTATGCTGGAGGAAGCTCAGCAATTATTAAAGTCAGGTGTGAATGTCCAAATCGGATTCGTAGAAACGCATGGCAGAAAAGATACAGCAGAATTGATGAATGGCCTTCCGCTGGTTCCAAGAAGAACAGCTTTTTACAAAGGAAAGTCGCTTGATGAACTGGACGTACAGGCGATCCTGCTGCTTCATCCCGAGGTAGTGGTGGTAGATGAACTGGCGCATAGCAATATTCCCGGAAGTAAGAATCGTAAACGGTGGCAGGACGTAATGGATATCCTGGATGCAGGAATTGATGTGATCAGTGCGGTGAATATTCAGCACCTGGAAAGTATAAATGAGGATGTGAAGGCGATTACAGGCATAGTGGTGAACGAAAGAGTTCCGGATAAGATCCTTCAGATTGCAGATGAGGTGGTTAATATTGATTTAACTGCAGACGAGCTTATTAAAAGGTTAAAAGCAGGAAAGATCTATGATCACAGTAAAATTCAGCAGGCGCTCACTAATTTCTTTCAGCCGGAAAAGATCCTCCAACTTCGTGAACTGGCCTTGAAGGAGGTTGCTGGCCAGGTAGAGCGTAAAGTAGACTATCAGATTACGGGCAAGCAAACAAATTTCCGTCACGAGCACCTGCTCGCCTGCATTTCCTCTAATGCAGATATCGCTCAGCGGATTATCCGCAAAACGGCCAGGCTGGCCTCATACTACAATAGTCAATGGGTTGTTCTTTATGTACAGACACCCAGGGAATCTAACGATAAAATTTCATTGGCGGCACAAAGGCATCTAATCAATAACTTTAAGAACGCAACGGAGCTCGGGGCCAGGGTGGTTCAGAAAAAAGCAGTTCATATTGCGCAAGCTATTATGGAGACGGTTAATGAAGAGGGGATAACTACCGTATGTATTGGCAAGCCTCATTTGAATCTGTTTCAGATCATTCTAAAAACAAACGTTTTTAATGGGCTCCTGACGACCTTTTCCGAACACGACATTGATTTGGTTATATTATCCTGATGCCGCTGAATGTAAAAAATAAAATCTGGCTCGGAACATTGTTTCTCTTCCTGCTTATTTTAATCGTAGGAGGAGCGGGTATTCATTATATTATGAGGTTGAAGGACGATTCGAGTGCTATCATTAAGGCTAATTACGAATCGATCGATTATTGTCATACGATACAAAAGGGATTGGATAGCATTTCCATTGATCGTAACGGTTCCCTGAAAAAAATTGATCTTTCGCTGAGGGCTCAGGAAAACAACGTTACGGAACCCGGAGAGTTGTTGGCTACGTTTCATGCAAGGAGAGATTTCAATAAAATGCAAAACGGGGATTCATCCTCCGAAACTGTTAAAGATCTGGAAGTACAGTTACAGAAGATCCTCTCGTTGAATATGGAAGCTATTCAGCTAAAAAATAATACGGCGCAACAAACAGCCGCCAAAGCCCTTTCGATCATCACGGTATTATGTGGCATCGTTTTTATTGTAGCATTTACTTTCTCCTATAATTTCCCTTCCGTAATGGTCGCCCCTATTCGCGAACTGACCTTGGGTATGCAGCAGATAAGCAATAAAAATTACGGTCACCGGATTCATATAAAAAACAAAGATGAATTCGGACAACTTGCCAAATCATTCAACGACATGTCTGAGCGGCTGGAATATTTTCAAAACAGCAACCTGAACCAGATCTTGTTTGAAAAAGCCCGGGCAGAAGCAGTCATTAATAGCCTGAAAGATGCGAGCATAGGAATAGATAAGAATGATGTTGTTCTTTTTGCAAACGGACAGGCATTAGCCCTTCTCGGTATTCATGCTGACCAGGTTGTGGGCAAAAAAGCGGAGGTTTTAAAAAAGTCAAATGACCTGTTTCGTTTTCTTATGGAGGGCGATAATGCATCACCTTTTAAAATAATCGTCGGCGATAAGGAAAATTATTTTATCCGGGAAGTGGTGGAAGTTAGTCAGGCTGATACTCAAAGCCGGGTGATCGTTTTAAAAAACATTACTCCTTTCAAAGAGCTGGACGTGGCAAAAACAAATTTTATTGCCACTATTTCTCATGAAATGAAAACGCCCATAGCCTCTGTTAAGATGAGCCTGCAATTATTGGAAAATACAACTACCGGAATATTGAATGAAGAGCAGCGTCAGTTATTGCATGGTATAAAAGAAGATTGCGATCGTCTGTTAAGGATTATAGCTGAGTTGCTTAACCTGTCTCAGGTGGAAACAGGTAATATTCAATTGAACATAAAAAAGAGCAATCCTTACGAAATGCTGGACTATGCACTGGAATCGGTGAGGATACAGGTTGATCAAAAGAAATTAAACCTCCTTATTCAAAAGGATGAAAATATTCCGGATATAAAGGCTGATGGGGATAAAACGGCCTGGGTGCTGATTAATTTTCTTACGAATGCCATTCGTCATGCACCGGAAAGAAGTGATCTGAACATTTCTTTGACTAAAATGGGAACCCTGGCTGAGTTCTCCGTAAAGGATCAGGGACAGGGTATAGATCCACAGTACCAGGAAAAAATATTCGACCGATATTTTCAGGTTCCCGGTTCAGGCAAATTTGGCACTGGCCTTGGTCTTGCGATAAGTAAGGAATTTATCGAGGCACAGGGAGGTCATATTCATCTCCAAAGTGTACCTGGCGAAGGAAGCAGGTTTAGTTTTACACTGAACATAGCTGATGCCTGAGGGGGATGAATTCCGGGCTCCTATCCGGCGGTCATTGATCCATAAGAATTTCTCTTACCCATATTAAATGAGCTGCCTCTACTAGTTTTTGCAGAAGTTCATTGATTTTTAGAAATTCAAAATCAAGGCAGTCCTCTGCACAGCTATGGGGCGAAAGGGCATAAAAGATAATTTCCTTGAGGTCCTTATGCCATTCCTTCACACTCCTGTATTGGAAAAAATGTTCAAATGCAAGGAAAGGATCCAGAAATTCCTTTTTGGATAAGCTGCGGGGAAAGGTTTCCCATTGCAGGTGCTCCAGGCGCATACTTGAATATAGGCTGGGATCAATAGTCTTTTCATCAGTTAGAGGCTGGTCAAGGACAGCTTTCGATTTTTTACTTTTCCTGCCTTTACCTTTATTGATAAGCAGATGCGCAACGTTTATAAGATCCTCTATTTTTTTTTGGAAATAAAGTAAACTGGCCGGCTCCTCCTTCTTCCATATTTTAGCGCTGTTTGCAGCATTAAGGACGGATAAAATATATTTTCTGTATTGGGAAACGGATAAGGCTGAAAAAAAATCTTCAATAACGGCATATGATTCTGACATAAAATTATTTTAATCCGGGATGAAGGGATTTTGTTTTTCAAAGTACAAGTTCAGTTTCTCCGGGAAAATCCGGGATACCATTTCCTGCAGGAAAATTACACGATCAGTCAAAATCTCCAGGTTATCCTGGCTCACCTGAAAATTATTCTTATAACGGCCATAGATATAAGCTTTTTGCAATAGCTGAAATAATTGAATTTCCGGGCCCGAATTTCTCGGGAACACTGCATAATATAACGCTTCGGATAATCTCCGCGTATATAATAATAACTTTTGCAGATTGTGGGTTTGTAACCTTAAACCCATTAAAGGACAAAGAAAAGCATTTAGGGTTTGTTCAACAGCCTGATGAAGCATAAAAGCACCCAGTTGATATTCCAGGGCTGCTTTATAAATCGAAGACCCCAGCAGAAAGCCTTTTGCCTTTTCCAGTATCTGCCTGAATTCTACTAATAAGTTAGCATGCTTTATTGCGGGATTGATTAAGATCGGGCCAGTCAGCTTTCTTTCTTCGGAATCATAGATCAATTTTTCCGGTTTACAGAGTTGTGAAAAGAAAATATTCCCGGATGGCAGCAGGTGCTGAATCGTATCCCATCTATGAACAGAAACACTTACTACTGCAAAATCATGACAACGATTGCATATCAGGCTCTAAAATTCATGCATGGGCGCTTTTCCTGCTCAGCAGCCAGTACCAGCAGGTCATATGCTTTTCCCAAAACCTCCGGATTAGCCTGGTAGACACCCAGCAGGAAGATCATTTCTGTTTGGAAGGCCTTCCTAATTGTGTAGATTATTGGCTCCAATTCTTCAGAAAAGGGGGTGAAAACCTTATTTAATGACTCAATACTGCCAGAAAAGGATAGATTTTCCATTTTCCATGGGGTTTAAGTAAATGATGAACTTAAATTACCCAGTTCGTAGTATTGCTTCAGAATTTCTAAAGGAAGAACTTCTCACATAAAAATCTGCGGTGAAATGCGCCTTTCCTCCAGGTAAGATGTAAAAAATTGGTAGAATAGCTGAAGATTAGTATATTTATCTCAATTATTTAGCTAAGATAACAAAACAATTGGGGTTTCCCAAATAATTTTGATAAATATTTTAGCAATTTTGTTTCATGAGTGTATTTGCAAGAAATCTCCGCTTTTTAAGGAAGCAGCGCGGTCTGAACCAGGACGAGATTTCCCTGCTTTTTAAAAAGCGCGCGAATACGGTAGGAAATTGGGAGAACTCAAAAAGTGAACCCAGTATTGGTGAATTGGTTAAACTCGCAGATTATTTTAAGGTTGGCTTACAAGAGCTTTTGCATACCGATCTTCAGAAGCAGACCTTGAATGCAATCGATGCTGCTTCCAGTAATACAGCAGTGACGAGCCAGCCGGTAAAGTCTTATTCGCTGAATGATTCATCTTCAAGCCTGGCGCAGGACGGTAATAGTAATTCATTCTGGTTAATCCTGCGTGAACTCGGATCCGTTAATGAAAAACTGGATTCGATGAAGTCATTATTAGAGTCCGGCGCGCGCAAACCTGTATCTGATAAGAGCAACCATTAATCTTCCTTCCCAACTTTGGAAAAATCTTCCAACCGGTGGAAGAAAAAGCGATTTTCATTTTTCTGATGCCATCCCTTCCATCGAATTTATTTTCCTTCTAAGTCACTCATATTGAGCACTATATACCGAAGAATTGGGAAGCTTCCTATCCATTTTATTCTTTGGTACCAACCTTGAAATATCTAGGTAGCTCTTTACATACGGAAGCAAAAATTTGAAATTCCATTCGTCGAAAAAATTATGGATTGCATATTTTAATTGCAATATTTGAATCCGATAACGTACCCATCCCCCCTGTAGACCTAATGCAATAACAGGCAGATGACATCGTTATTGCTGCTAAGAGTATCCATTTAATATTGCGCCTGGAACAAGTCCCTTAAAAATTACATGTTTGCTCCCGTGTGTGGTACCGACGAAAAACCCAACCTGAAGAAACTACAGGTTGAATTTGAATCGAACCATTTGAAAACTAATTAAACCCTGCGTCATGAAAACGTTGTCTAAACTTGTGTCAACCAGCAGTGTATCACTCCTGGTCATTACTTCACCGGTACTTATTTCAAGCAGTCACAAAAAAGCAGACCTGTACACTAGTACATCTGCAATTGCGGCTACTTACCGTATTCCGGTTCTTACTAATACTACCATTAAAAATATTTCTTACAATGCACCTGCAATATCAATGGTGCTTGCTGAGAAAACAGTTACTGCTGTTTCGGCCAAAAAGCTGGACTATTCAGTTTCTGCCGCTGCAAAAAAAGCATTTGAAGTGAAAATGGTGATCGAACAGGCTATAACCCTGTATGATTCCATGAAGCTTGGTGAATCCGGTTTGAATCAGAAAGCTTTTGAATATGCCTGGAGAGGATACCACAACCTCATGAAGAAGGGGCAAATTAAGAAATCATCTGTTTTATCAATTTGTGATTTTACCCAGTCTTCCCGCAACAAGAGATTATATGTGATTGATGTTACGAACAAGAAATTATTATTCAACACTTATGTTTCCCACGGTATGAATTCCGGAGTAGAGTATGCTACTTCTTTTTCCAACAGGGCGAATTCATTCAAAAGCAGTTTAGGTTTTTTCCTTACTTCTAAAACTTATTTTGGTCGCAATGGTCTTTCATTGAAAGTGAAGGGTCTGGAAAAAGGATATAATGACCTGGCTGCCAGGAGACATATTGTATTGCATGGTTCAGACTATATAACGCCTGACTATTTAAAGGACAATGGTGAAATGGGAAGAAGTCTGGGTTGTGCAGCAATGCCAAATGCAGTTAGTCCGAAAATCATTAAGACGATAAAAAACGGAAGTTGTTTGTTTATCTATAGTCCGAGTGTAAAATATCTTAATGCAAGTTCTGTAATCAATGGATAAAGCACAATAAAAGCAAAGTAAAAGGGGTCAGATTTCTGTCCCCTTTTGTCGATTAAGTGACTCTGTTGATTGCAGCTGCTAAGCGTGAGAATCCAAACCCTTTGAATATGTACCGCCGAATCCTAATTTTCTGTGCCGTAACCATGCTAACGACTGCTGCTAAATCACAGTCTCTCGATTCTTCTGTCAACATTTACAGCAGTAAATACGAGCAGGAAAAAATTCACATTCACTTCGATAAGGATGCGTATCTGCCTGGCGAGACGGTTTGGATGAAGGCCTACCTGCTTGCCGGTTCCAAACCTTCTAACATAAGCAAAAACATTTATTTCGACTGGACGGATGCCCGCGGACGCCTGCTCCTCCACAGTGTTTCTCCTGTGATAGAAGGAACAGCAAGCAGCTCCTTTGTGATGCCCGTCTATGCAGAAAATGCTGTTGTGCACGTGAAAGCCTATACGCAATGGATGCTCAATTTTGATAATGCCTTCCTTTATAATAAAGACATTCCTGTTCTGACCGCATCGAATGAGTTTAACGCGAATCCCGAAAAATGCAAGCCGGAAATCAATTTCTTTGCCGAAGGCGGAGACCAGATAAATGGCGTACAGTCTGTCGTGGCTTTTGAAGCATTGGACCAGCATGGCAAACCGGTAACGATAAGCGGTGTAATAAAGAACAACAATAATGTTACTCAGGATTCCATTCGCACAAGCTACGCCGGGATGGGTTCTTTTTCCCTAAAGCCGGTTAGCGGAGAACATTACCATGCATTTTGGAAGGCCTCAGATGGCGAATTGCATGTTACAGCATTGCCAGAGGCCAAGCCTAATGGCGTTGTGCTGCATATGATTTCATATAAGAATGACCAGATCCAGTTTTCAGTAGAAAGATCCGTTGATGCTGTCAGTCTGAACAGGCTTACAGTTTTAGGTGTGATCGATCAAAAAATTGTTTATCGGAGCAATCTGAACCTGGTGAATAATATGACAGACGCTTTTATAGCCACAGCTTCTTTTCCCTGCGGCATCATGCAACTGACGGTTTTGGACGCGGATATGTCAGCTCGGGCAGAACGGGTTATTTATATAAATAACCGGAAAGCCTATGGGAAAACGGAAATGAAACGGGAACAGGTGAACCTGAACAAAAGGGCAAGAAATGAAATCTCAATAGAAATTCCGGACAGCCTCAACACCAATCTTTCCGTTTCGATAACTGATGGCGGATTGGGACTGGACAGTAGCAGCAATATTTATTCTGACCTGCTGCTCAGTGGGGATCTTAAGGGCAATATTAATGATGCGGCTTCTTTTCTGCTGAATTCAGATAATGCTAACGATCATTTGAACCTGTTGCTGTTAACACACGGGTGGAGAAGATTCAATTGGGAGAATGTGGTTGAAGGAAAATTCCCTGCACTGAAATACTCCCATGATGCAGATTTTTTAGCCTTAAAGGGAGAAATCAATAATCCGTCAGCGAGCCTGGATGCAAACGATTCCATCGCCCTGCTGATGATTTCGAAGGATCGGAAAAAACATATCGTTAATCTGCCTGTCAATCCGCAGGGAAGCTTTAATCAGCACGATTTATTCTTCTACGATTCTGTTCAGGTGGTTTATAAATTCAATCATGCTTCCAAGTTAAATAGTAGCACAGAAATCAGCTTGTATTCAAGTCTTTTACCTGCCTTATCACCGGCTGTTGCCAGGGATCCGGCTTATGCATGGATCAAGGTTCCGGATGTAATTCTGGAAAAGGAACTCAATGGAAATATTGTAGAAACGAATAATTACGCTACCCCTTCCAAGGATATGAGTTATTCCGTAACACCCAGGCAGGATGGAGTGCGGGGAAACTCGGAAACAGTGGCCCATTATCTGTCTACCATGTTTGCGGATCTGCGCTTTGCTGCCTCTTTAAAAGATCCCGGAGCTGGCACAGGCGATGGAAGATTTGCTTCTTATACGATTAACGGACCTTCTGCCCTGCGGAATAACGTGAATATTTCGCTTGACGAATCGCCGGTCGCCATGGATGACCTAAAGTCCGTTAGCATGAAAGAGGTATTGTTCCTGAAGTTTGTTGCGAAAACAAATCAGCGGGGCTTGCCAACACTGGCCATCAGCAGCCGGCAGGCACTGGAACAAGGCAGAATCATCGAAAATAAAACCGGCCTGGCTGTAGTTACAGGGTATACGCCAGCGAGGGAATTTTACGCTCCCCATTATTCGAATGATAAAATCGTTGACTATCAGGCTTCCGATTTCAGATCCACTTTATACTGGAATCCCGCAGTCCGCCTGGATAGAACACATAGAAAAGTAACCCTGGTGTTTTATAATAATGATATCAGTGACAAATTCAGAATTGTAGTGGAAGGCATGAACCAGGACGGAAAGCTTACCCGGATAGAAGAATTAATAAGATAAAATCACCTTTTAAAAACCATAAATCCAATTTGCTATGCTAGACGTTCAAATTACCCTTAGTATCCTTGCTCTGGTTGCGACCGTAGCCGGTTCGCTCATCACAGGATATGCTTTAAGAAGCCGCCAGCTGCATAAAAAGCAGTCAAAAATTGCCGAACTCAGGAAGGAGATTGTTTACAATCACGCTCAGATCCTGGAACTGCAGAAAGAGTATGTGACGCTTGAAAAGACAATGAATGGGACTATTGCCCCGGTGTTGCCGATAAAAGCTTCACAAGCTGAAAAAAAGGAAGCAGCTTTATAATTAACACGGAAGCGCGGTTATCTTTTCTGATGTATTATTTTCCGGTAAAGGCCGGCAATCGTTTTGCAAAAAAAGCGGTAACGCCTTCTTTAAAATCATCCGTGTGCCCCGCCTCGCCCTGTAATTTTTTCTCGAGTTCCAGCTGCTGATCAAGGCTGTTCGTAAAGGATTGTGATAAAGCTTTCCTGGTAAGGATCAAAGCCGTGGTAGGCATGGCCGCCAGGGTGCCGGCGATTTTGGCAACCGATTCCTCAAACACGGTATCCTCAAAACATTTATAGATCATCCCTGTTTTTTCTGCTTCGGCAGCGCTGATCTTATCCCCCAGCATCATAAAAGCGCTGGCTTTTTGAAGGCCTACCAGGCGTGGCAAAAAATAAGTACCTCCGCAATCGGGGATCAATCCGATTTTCGAAAATGCCTGAACAAATGAAGCCGAAGCTGTTGCAACAACGATATCACAACTCAGGGCAATGTTTGCACCTGCACCGGCAGCAATTCCGTTTACTGCGCATAGCACCGGCTTGCGGATTGTTCTCAGCAACCGTATGACGGGATTATAATACTCATCAATCACGTTTTCAAATGCCGGTAATTTACCAGCCGGAAATTCACTCAGGTCCTGACCCGACGAAAAGGCACGACCCGCACCCGTAAGTATTACACAACGAATGCCATCATCCTCATCACAGAACTTTAACTGATGCTGCAATGCCAGCGCCAGAGCACGGTTAAAAGCATTGAGCTTATCCGCCCGGTTCAGTGAAATCCGTCCGATTCCATTTTTATTTTCGTATAAAATATCTTCCGCCATAAGTATTTTTTAATATAATCAGTGACATTTAAAGTAATCGAAAGGTTCAAGGCAATCGAGGCAGCGGTAAAGCGCTTTGCAGGAGGTGGACCCGAAGCGGCTGATCATTTGGATGTTTTTGGAATGGCAATGCGGACAATGATCCGGCGAATCGTTTCCCGTTTCTCCTATTGCACAGGCCTGGGCCAGGGAAGGTGCTGCAATGCCAAAGGCTTCCAGTTTTTCTTTTCCCGCAGCGCTTAGCCAGTCGCTGGTCCACGCGGGCGATAAAACCAGGCTGACGTTTACTTTTTCATACCCATTTTGTAAAAGTGTCTTCCGGATATCCTGCTCTATCGCATCCATGGCCGGGCAACCGCTATAGGTTGGTGTGATCTTTACAATGATTTCGTTCCCCAAAATTTCCACATCCCTTAAAATGCCCAGGTCGGCTATGGAAAGTACCGGGATCTCAGGGTCCATAACTGCTTCGAGGATCGATATGATATCTTCTTTTTTCATTGGGTCACCATGTGCATCCGGGATATGCTCTTTGCAGATATTGCATTTCGGCAAGGATGTATCCGAGATGCTCTGAATGAAATCCATTTTTACCGGATAATGAAAACGCGCCTTTTTTTTCGGCGGCATAGATGGGCAGGGTAGCATTTGCCAAAACCTGATTCACCTGGTTTAACCAATCTTTAAACAGACCAGATGGATCAATAGCCGTTCCGTTTGCTATAGCTGCCTGCTCATAATCTGCGGCGACAAATAATTCAGGAAGCCAGGGATTCAGTGTTTCCATGGCATTCAACATTCGGGAATGACTTTCCGGGGTTCCATCTCCGAGCCTGCAAACCCATTCACTACTCCATTTTACATGATACCGGATTTCCTTTATGGATTTTTCGCTGATGGCAGCAAGTCCGGGATCCCTGCTCCCCAGCAAGCCCCGGTATTGCAAGAGTTGGAAATGACTAAAATAGAACTCCCGAAGAATGGTTTTTGCCCAATCACCATTGGTCTGTTCCAATAAAACCAGATTTTTGAATTCTGTAGAATCCCGGAGATAGGCCAGATCATCTTCCGTTAAGGCTTGCTTTTCCGGCGATAAATTATTCATTCTTTCAGCCGCGAGCTGATAAAGGTTCCGGGATTGTCCGATCAGATCGAGTGCAATATTCGACAGAGCAATATCCTGCTCCAGAACAGGACCATGACCAGTCCACTCACTGTTCCGGTGGCCCAGGATGAGCGCGTTATCGGCGAGGTGGAGGATGTAGGTTGGAAGAGGGGGCATTGAAAATTAAAAATTAAAAATTAAAAAGTAAAAAATGGGCCATGTTTATTCAGGTTGTTATAAGGGGATATTTAATCCCGCTCATATATTTTTTAGTTCATCAGGCAAATTGTAGAAGTTTGGATAGCGGTAAACTTTGTCGTTGGCGGGATCAAAAAATGAGCCGGCTTCATCGGGTGCTGAGGCGTGAATATGTATGCTTTCCACCACCCAGATGCTGATGCCTTCATTGCGGCGGGTATAAACATCGCGTGCATTCTCCATAGCCATCTGCGCATCTGCGGCATGCAGGCTGCCGGCATGTTTATGGTCGAGTCCCTGTCGGGTGCGGATAAAAACTTCCCAGAGCGGCCAGTTTTCCGAAGGCGTATTTTTTTCCATGTATCATTGAATATGGGATGAATGATTTTTTTTGTCGGCATAGGCTGCTGCCGCTTCCCGCACCCAGGTGCCATCTGCATGCGCTTTTTTCCTGGCGTCCAGGCGCTCCTTATTGCAGGGGCCATTTCCGTTTACTACGCTCCAGAATTCCGTCCAGTTGATCTCGCCGAATTCATAATGCTGCGTTTCCTCATTCCATTTCATTTTATCATCGGGAAGTTTCATATCCAGCACACGGACCTGGTCTGCGCAAACGTCTATAAATTTTTGCCTGAGCTCATCATTGCTGAATCGTTTGATTTTCCATTGCATGCTTTTCTGATTGTTGGGAGAGGCATCGTCAGGCGGACCGAACATCATCACTGAGGGCCACCACCAGCGGTTGATGGCATCCTGGCACATGTGTTTCTGTGCCTCGGAACCCCGGCTTAGTGTTAGGAGAATCTCAAAACCCTGACGTTGATGAAAACTTTCTTCCTTGCATATCCTGACCATAGCCCGGGCATAGGGACCGAAAGAGGCCCTGCACAAAGGCACCTGGTTCATTATGGCAGCACCATCTACCAGCCAACCGATGGCGCCGATATCTGCCCAGGTAAGCGTTGGGTAATTAAATATGGAAGAATATTTCGCTTTGCCGGAATGAAGCTGATCAATGGTTTCTTCTCTCGTGATGCCCAGCGTTTCGGTAGCGGAATATAAATAAAGTCCGTGTCCGGCTTCATCCTGCACCTTTGCAATCAGAGTTGCCTTTCTGCGAAGCGAAGGTGCTCGCGTTATCCAGTTTCCTTCCGGAAGCATGCCAACAATTTCGCTATGCGCATGCTGCGACATCTGGCGGATCAGCAATTTGCGATAGTCCTCCGGCATCCAATCCTTGGGTTCGATCCTCACCTCCCGTGCAATCTTATCTTCAAATATTTTTTCTGCGGGCAACATAATCTCAAATTTACTTCATTTCCGGAATAAAAACTAACGGCCGTTAGTTTACGGAAAAGTGGCAACTAAATACGTGTTAGGAGAGCTGGGGAAATAAAAAAAGGCCTATGCGTCCTTTAATTCTTTTTCTATTATTGCGTCCTTTATAAATATCAGTATTTCATTGTCTAACCCGATTTCGCCTTCAGGATCTTTAGACCATTCTCCATTTTTTGATTTGAATAAGCGGTATTCTATTTTGCCGTCTGTATCAGAAACATTAACTACATACCCCTGTTTTGATTCGGATTTGTTTTTACGGAAAAAGGAAAACCACATTTTTGAGACAATCCCCCACCTTACATCTCCTTTCTTATTTTCTGGAAGATCAATTGTAAAATGCCCCATATAGATTGGTTTTATTTTTTCTTGGCGGCTTTACTGGTTTTGGAGCGGTAGCTGGTTTTCCCGGCGTAACAGACAGCATTATAACGTCCTCAAAGCTTCCGTTTATTGCCAGTTTTTCATCGTACTTGACGGCGCGTTTTTTCGTTGCTTTTCCCATGACTACAAATTTACTGCATTTCATAGCGGACATCATGTTCTTTTACCGGATATCAAAATCAATCAGCAATCGCGGGGACACGGGGTGCGACTGACAGGTGAGGATGAAACCATCTTTGATCTCTTCATCCGCCAATGCATAGTTTTGATCCATGTTCACTTTGCCTTCGAGCAACTTGGCGCGACAGCTGGCGCAAACGCCTGCCTTGCATGCAAAGGGAAGATCGGCGCCCTGTTTTATAGCGGCTTCGAGGATTGTTTCTCCATTGAAAGGAAGTTGGAAATCATGGGTTACACCATCCAGGCGGATGCTAACCAAACTTTTTTGTTTATTACTTTCCGAGTAAGGACTGCCTGACTTTAAAGACGGTTTTATTATTTCCCCGGGATCGGAAAAAAGTTCAAAATGAATTTTGGCAGGATCCATTCCCTTTTGTCTGAGCCAGTCGCGCACCGCAAAGATCATCGGAGCCGGACCGCAAAGTAAAAATTCAGTTCCCGCAATTAAGGGCACGAGCTGTTTGAAGATCTGCTCGCATTTAGCAACATCAATTCTTCCCTCATTAATGGGAGCATCTCCTTTTTCCCGGCTGAAAATATGTATGAGCTGAAGCCGGTCAGGATAATAGTTTTTTAAAGCCTCGAGCTCCTCCCTGAAAATTATGGAGCTGCGCGTTCGGTTTCCGTAGATGAGCGCTACCTGACAAAGGGGCTCTTCTCTAAGAATTGTTTTGATAAGTGAAATCACGGGAGTGATACCGCTTCCAGCGGCAAAAGCAATTATCTGTCGTTTGTTTTTTTTGTCCAGGCTAAGTTGAAAGTTCCCTGTGGGCGGAAGCACTTCCAGGATTTGGGCCGCCTTAAGAGATTCCAGCGCATAGGTAGAAAATCTTCCCCCCGGCGCTTTTTTGATTGCGATCCGGAGTTCATCTTCATGGGGACCGCTGCAGATGGAATATGATCTTCGGAGTTCTTCCCCGAGCATATTGGTGCGTATCGTAATATTCTGCCCGGCCTTAAACAGGAATTCTTCTTTCCATTCTTCGGGAATGTGAAACGATACCGATATGCAGTCTGCTGTTTCTATTCGAATGTCCCGGATCGCCAGGGAACGGAAATGCTTTGCCAAGGTTTTATTTTTTTAATCCCCCGATCAGGTATTTTACCATATTGTTTTCCAATGTTTCACTGCTGACAGATTTCCGGGAACGGTGCCAGGATTCAATGCCGCTGATCGCAGAGAGGATTGTCAGCACCGCCACATGAGGATCGATATCTTTCATCTCATTCCTTTCAATACCGCGGGCGATCATCTCAGATAAACTTCTTCGATAATTTCTCCGCTGGTTCAGGAAATTGGAAAGATAAGGTTCCGGAAGATGGCGCCACTCGTGATCAGAAATATAAACAAATTCAAATTGCTCCATCATCATCCGGATATGAAAACGAATGATCAGTTCTAATTTTTTCAGAACAGATTCAGGGCTCGACTGTACGGCATCCAGATGGGAAATGAAATCATTGGCCACTTTAAAACAAATAGCCTGAAGGATTTCCGATTTCGATTGAATATGGTTGTACAGGCTGGCCGCTTCCACGCCTACATGCACGGCAAGGTCACGCATGGAAGCAGCACCAAACCCCTTTTCCAGGAAAAGCTTGGATGCCTCTACAATGATCACTTCTTTCTTACTGCTGTTCTTTTTGCTTCTGATCTTTGCCATAATGGACAGCAAAGATAGAACGAACGTTCGTTAGGAAAAAACCAGGGAACCGACCTGTAAGGATATCCTTTGCGGCATATTAAAATGACAGCCGGAGAAAATGAATAGATTACATGGCAGGCATCGGCGCCATTTCTCTCACCTCAATATTGCCTTCATTATCAATGTGGGGACAGGCTTTTGCAATTTCCGTAGCCTTTGCCAGACTATCAGCCTTTACAATTAGGTAGCCACCGATGATACCTTCTTTTGCTGATTTTACAGGATCGTTCGATGTGTTCTTCGCTGAAACAACTGCGCCCTCGGAAACCAGTGGCAAACCGCCTGATAATTGTCCTTTTTTCCCCAGATCTTCCATATAAGCTCCCCAGGCTTTCATTTCTGCTTTGTTTTCTGCTTCTGTTTTGCTGGTCATGGGTCTACCTGCCCTCAGCAACAATAAATACTCTTTCATGTTTTTGATTTTTTTTATTGTGAATATAATAAAGAGAGATGAACCCTAAGAAATGAGACATTAAATAAGAAATAAATTTCGGATGATGCAGGGAGCTCGGAGTTTGAATGGGAACGGTCTGCAATTTAAATAAGGCCGCCCATCGGAATTTCATTCCCCGTGCCGGTAACTGCCTAAAATCCAGTAGGTTTGCAAAGTTTTGCCGGCAGAACGGCTTATTTTTCATCTATATATCATTATGTCGCTGATTTGTGTTGGCAGTATGGCCTATGATGCCATCGAAACGCCCTTCGGGAAAAGGGACCGTATTGTTGGCGGTTCCGCCATATACGTGGCTTATGCCGCATCCAATTTTATAAGACCGGTAAACCTGATCTCGATAATCGGAAATGATTTTGCTGGTGAGGAGATCAGGGCCCTCGAAGCCCGCGGCGGGGTCATGGATGGTGTGGAAAAAGTAGCTGATAAGAAATCTTTTTTCTGGAGCGGCAAATATCACCTTGATATGAATACCCGCGATACCCTGGTTACCGACCTTAATGTATTGGGGGATTTCAATCCTCAGGTGCCGGACAGCTATCAGGGGAGCGACTTCATGATGCTTGGAAATCTTTCTCCTTCCGTGCAGATCCAGGTGATTGAACAAATGAAAACGCGCCCGCACCTGATTGCTATGGACACCATGAATTTCTGGATGGAATCCGCATTGCCGGATCTCAAACGCGTTCTCCGTATGGTGGATTTATTAATGATAAATGATAGTGAAGCGCGTCAGCTGAGTGGGGAATTCAGTATTGTAAAAGCGGCCCGGAAAATTATGGATATGGGTCCCGGATTTCTTATTGTTAAGAAGGGAGAACACGGAGCCTTACTCTTCCATGAAAATAAGGTGTTTTTTGCACCTGCGCTTCCGCTGGAAGATGTATTTGATCCCACCGGAGCCGGTGATACTTTCGCCGGTGGTTTTATGGGGCATCTTGCAAAAACAAGAGATATCTCATTTGAGAATATGAAGACAGCCATCATTGTCGGATCCGCTATGGCTTCTTTTTGTGTAGAGAAGTTCGGCCCCGAAAGATTAAAGGAAATTACCAGGAAAGACATTGACGATCGCATTCAGCAATTCATTCAGCTGGTAAATTTTGATATCTCCCTGGTTTAATATTTCCTGGCCAGGGTTTCTACCAATTTATATTTTTTTATTTTTCCGTCAACAGATAAAAGGTCCACACAGATCACGTAATGCCCTGTGGGCAAGGGATTGAGCCCATCGTCCAAGCCATCCCACCGGAAACTTCCTGCTATGCCCAACGTACTGTTATTTGTCAGTTGTCTAACCATCCTTCCGTTGATATCATAAATAGAAATATTTGCAACGAGGCCCGGTTGTGCAAGATGGGATTTCACAAAACAATAATCCTGGTATCCATCGTTATCTGGCGAAAAAATTTTGGGCACTGCCGAAATCTGTTCCGTCGTTTCCTGTTCACTAAAAGAAGCTGAATTCTTGTAGGTTGGAGTTCCGAATCCCGCCGAAGAGGCTGCCGAGGCCCAGTTGTTAGCCGCCTGCGTCGGTCTGTCTGCCTGAATCCTTTCCAGTGCCACGCCTTCTTCATTGGCAAGCAGCGGGAAATGCCAATGATGATCGTAAGAAAGTTCATCTAAAATCTGTCCGCCTTCATTCAATAATAATATTGTTCCCTGATCATCAGGCATGGAAGGCAGGCCGCTCATCCGGATCACCCATTCACGGTTTTCCGTCAGCACCGTGTATTCTCCGGGGAAAAACAAAACTGCCGCCGGCACTAAATTTTGCGGATCCTTCACCATGCCAATTGCATCCCTGCCAGCGAGGAACACCTGTTGAAGATCCAGGGTTTTCCGACTCCGGTTATACAGTTCAATATAATCATAGCCATAAGAAGGCGGGTTGAAAAGAATTTCATTGAAAATAAGGTCCCCGCTTGCAGGCAGTTGGGGCAAACCCAGCTTGCATGAATTATAAATTGAGATTTCATTTTCAGCACAGTCACGAACCTGCTGAACAGACATTGTGTATACCTGTTCGGGAAGAAGGGGTTGCCGCAGGGTCAGATTTACCTGGTCGTAAAATGGGGGAACAGGAATTGCTTCCACTGGCGGGCCCATATCTGGCGAGAATTCATAATTGGAAACAATTGAAGCAGAAAGGCTATCCAGGGGTTCACTAAATAAAGCCAGGATATGAAGTGAATCGGGACAAATGGTTCGAAGCAGATCCGGTCCCTGCTGGTCGGGATTTTCCGCGGAGACTGAATTCGGCATTCCGGGGGTTCCTCCAATAAGCTGCATGCTGGCCGTCCAGTTGCCGGAACCAGTACAGGGATTTTTTGGATCTATCATTTCAAGGCTACATCCGCCTCCGGATTTGAGATCGTTCCGGAACCAGCTTTTGTCATATTGAACCGCATGGATCACCGAACCTTCATCCGAACTCAGGATGACCTCATCTGCATCCTGATTCAAAGATGGAAAACCTGTGATGCCCATGGCAGCACCGAAAGCGCTGTAAGCGACTTCAGCGGAAGCCGGACAAACAACCAGGAAACTATCAGCCTTCAATACATAATCTTTTTTGAAAGTAGCGTTGGCGTTTCCATCACCCAGCTTCCAGTTGCGGAGGTTGATAGGCCGTCCGGAAACATTCTTCAATTCGATAAAAGAAGAACCCGGCAACGCAGCCGAAGGGGAAGGATCTGCAAGGAATTCATCAATCAGCACCTCATAGCGCTTTGCAGCCTGACCAGGACTGATCAGTGAACATCGGCAAAAGAGAAAAAGCAGGATAAGAAACCGGGAAATCATGAGGAAACCTTTTTGTAAAAATAATTTGGCTGCCAGCAGATTGGAGGTTATTTTTACGGCTTCAATGAACGTGATTACAACATATACAAAGCACAGCATAAAGATGCCCTGGAGCAGGGAAGGTGCCTGATTGTTTTGTATACCAAGATAATAAAGCCTTCCCGGATCGGGGAGGCTTTTTGATTTATATAAGATAAAAAATAAAGAATCAATGAAAGTAGCTGTCGTCGGCGCTACCGGCCTGGTGGGTACAAAAATGTTGCAGATACTGGAAGAGAGAAATTTTCCGGTGAGTGAACTTATCCCTGTTGCTTCAGAAAAATCTTTTGGAAAGAAAGTAGTCTTCAAGGGGAAGGAATATACTGTTGTAAGTGCAACCGACGCAATCGCTTCAAGGCCGGCCCTTGCATTATTTTCAGCTGGCGGTGCCACCTCCCTGGAATGGGCGCCCAAATTCGCGGCTGCCGGCATTACGGTAATTGACAATTCTTCTGCCTGGAGAATGGATCCTACAAAAAAACTCATCGTTCCTGAACTGAATGCAGATGTATTGCAAAAAGAAGATAAAATTATTGCCAATCCGAATTGCTCGACGATCCAGATGGTCGTCGCCCTCAATCCCCTGCATAAAAAATACAAGATCAAAAGAATTGTTGTCAGCACCTATCAAAGCGTTACCGGCACTGGTGTGAAAGCTGTGAACCAGTTGCTGAATGAGCGCAAAGGAATTAAAGGAGACATGGCTTACAAATACCCGATTGATATGAATGCCATTCCTCAAATTGATGTTTTTCTGGATAATGGCTATACCAAGGAGGAAATGAAAATGCTGAATGAAACGAGGAAGATCATGAGAGATCCTTTGATACAGGTTACCTCTACAACGGTGCGCATTCCGGTTATCGGAGGACATAGTGAATCCGTGAACGTGGAATTCGAAAAACCGTATGACCTGCAAGAAGTAAGGAATCTTCTGGCTGCGGCTCCCGGCGTGGTCGTGGTGGATAACCCGGGTGCGCAGGAATATCCAATGCCGAGGGATGCGCATAACCGCGACGAAGTATTTGTCGGCCGTTTAAGAAGGGACGACACTCAGGCCAATACCCTTAATATGTGGATCGTAAGTGATAACCTGCGCAAGGGCGCGGCTACGAATGCGGTTCAGATTGCGGAATATTTAGTTGAGAAGAAATTACTCTGAATTTTTTGTTGACAGTTGACCGTCTTTATATGCGAATGCGCACCTGAAGTCCGTCAACCATCAACTGTCAACCGTCAACTCATTCACACTCTACTCCAATTCTCCCCACTCTTAATCCTATACAAAGTCATTTCGCTGACGCCGTATTTGTCGGCAAGTTTTTTAATGGTGAGCTGGCGGTTATGACTGGAAAGAGTTTTCTTGATGGACTTTACCTGTGTTGCCGTGAGCTTCAGACCCACTGAACGGGTTGCCTGCACTTTTTTATAAGCACGTTTCGCGGGACTGCTTTGCTGGTGACGGATCATCTCTTCGAGAGAAACCCATTTTAAATTTTTACTCGCGTTATCCGTTTTATGATGATTGAGATGGATAACATATTTCTTTTTGGGCGAGTCTTTTTTTATAAACATGCGCGCTATCTCCCGATGAAGATAAAGTGTTCCGTTATTGCCGGGCCGGTGCAGATTCAATGTTTTGTATCCGGTAGTAACCGAACCATTCAACAGTTTGCCATCTGCATGAACATCATCATAATAACTGGCCACTCGGCCGGAAGAAGAAAGGGCGTATTTTTTGCGAAGTTGCTTCCATCCCGGGAACACCAAGGGTTTCCAGGTTTCGCCAGGAATTTTTTTAATCATGGCCTCCGGTTTCCTTAAAGTTACAAAAAACAATAGCGAAAAAATGATCTAAATTCTTTGGACCCGGGATTGGGATCCAGGATGTTTTTCCTGATAATGGCATAAATAAAAGCTTAACCAAATGGAAAATAACGGTTTCAAAAAGATTCAGGTGAGTTTACCGATGAATTTCAGGAACTCTTTTTCCGTGAGAATCTTTATTGCCGGGATCTTTTTTGCTTTTTCCAGTTTGGAGCCTGCATCCTCCCCCACTACCAGGTAGCTGAGGTTACTGCTCACCCCGCTCAGGATCTTTCCCCCGTTTTGCTCCACGAGATCTTCGGCTTCACTCCGCTTTAATTCATACAGGGTGCCGGTAAACAGGAAACTGAGGCCGGAAAGATTTCCGGATTCCGTTTTATCGGAACGCGAACACTTCATGTTCAATCCCAGCGCTTCGAGCCTTGCAACCATTTTCAGATTATCGGGGTTTTCAAAAAATTGCAAAATGCTTCCCGCTACTTTAGGCCCGATGTCTTCGAGTACAAGCAATTCATCCAGACTGAATTTTCTAAAATCAGGAAGATAGCTGACCGCTTTGGCCAGGGTCTTTGCCGTTGTTTCGCCTACATGGCGGATGCCCAGCGCAAAAATTACCCGGTGCAGGGGTTGCTTTTTGGAAGCCTCTATGGCCGTCTTCAGATTGCTGATACTCTTTTCCCCAAAGCCCTCGAGGCCGCCTATCTTATCGTAAGGAAGCTGGTAAACTCCAGGTATGTCTTTCAGAAATCCCAGCTCATAAAACTTCATTACGTTGGCGGAGCCGAAACTCCGGATATCCATAGCGTCCTTGCTTACGAAATGAATGATGCGCTCCACGACCTGTGCAGGGCAGTTGATATTGATACAACGCAGGACTGCTTCGTCTTCCGGGCGCACCAGTTCGTCGCCGCAAGCCGGACAATGCTTTGGGAAAACGATCTTCTTTTCTTTTCCCGTACGCAAATCCGTAAGCGCTTTTACAATATAGGGAATCACGTCACCGGCACGTTCCACGAGTACGGAATCCCCAATTCTAAGATCTTTTGAACGCACAACATCCTCATTAAAAATAGAAACCGAACCGACGGTCACCCCGCCAATCGGAACAGGCTCTATTTTGGCAACGGGCGTGATGCTTCCCGTGCGGCCGACCTGAAACTCTACCTTAAGGAGCTTACTCGTTGCCTGTCTTGCTTTAAACTTGAATGCGATAGCCCAGCGGGGATGATGTGTGGTCATGCCCATTTGATCCTGCAGTGCAAAATCATTTACCTTGATAACCATACCGTCAATTTCATACGGTAGCTGGTCGCGTTTGGATTCAAAATCCAGGCAATAGGCAATGACATCCTGAATATTTTTGAAAACTTTTTTTTCTTTTTGGGGACTTCGAAAACCCAGGTTCCAGAGCATGTCTAAAGAATCGCTATGCGTGAGCGGTGTTTTTCTGGACCGGGCGGCATGCGCATTCCCGGTACCTGCCATTTCTCCCCGCTTGATATCCAGGTTTTCCGAATCAGCGTAATAGCTCACATGATAAAGAAAGGCTTCCAGATTACGTCGTCCCACTTCGGAAGGGTCCTTGATGTGCAGTGAACCGGAAGCCGCGTTGCGCGGATTTGCCAGCGGAGGTAGCTGTTGTTCTGCGAGTTGTGCGTTATATTTTTTGAAGTTTTCTTTATTCATGAGAACCTCGCCGCGGATTTCAACCTGCTCAATTCCGTAATCAGAAAAGGCAGCTGATAGAGGAACAGAGCGGATCTGTTTAATATTCGTGGTGATATCATCGCCTTCCATCCCGTCGCCACGGGTTGCGCCGCGTACCAGCAGATCATTTTCATAGATCAGGGAAATGCTGGCCCCGTCGAACTTGGGCTCAACGCAATAAACGATTGCGGAAAGTTTGGTAAGCTCTTTTGCTTTGCGGTCCCAGTCCAGCAGATCATCGGCATCGTACGAATTCTCCAGTGAGAGCATGGGCACCAGGTGGTGAACGGAAGGGAAATTTTTCGTGAGCGATTTGGCAACACGCTGAGTGGGAGAATCCGGCGTGATGCTGGCAGGATCGGCTGCCTCCAGGTTTTCAAGCGATTTGTATAATGAATCGTATTCGGTATCGGTGATCAGGGGATCGTTCAGGATATAATATCTGTATTCATGAAATACCAGCGCCCGACGAAGCGGGATGATATCCTCGGCGGTCAGTGATTTCCTGCCCAGGCGCTTGAGCAGGGATTTGCTGGTCTCCTGCAGTTCACGGATTTTGTCCGATGAATACATAAAAACGATTTAAGAGCATTAAAAATTAATCAGGGACCGGTTTTATGTGCGCAACATGGATAAAAACTTTAGCGTATGTATTATATTTAGTGTCCAGGCTAAATCCGCACATACAAAAATAAGGGCAATGCAGGCAAGTAAACTTCAGGAAAGGAAAGATATCAAAACCGTACTCCGGCAATTAAAAAGCGATGGGGTAATCGGGATTTCTATCGATTGTGTAATCTTTGGTTTTGATGAAAATGAATTGAAGGTATTGATGATCAAATCCGATATGGAGAAATTTGTGGGCAAATGGTCACTGCTCGGCGACCTGGTGCACAGGAATGAAAACCTGGATGAAGCGGCTTACCGGATATTGCAGGAAAGAACAGGGATGGAGAATGTTTATCTTGAACAGGTAAAGACTTTTGGGGATGTGAGCCGTCACCCTGCTGCCCGGGTTGTTTCCATTGCGTATTGCTCACTCATTAATATAAGGCAGCACCATTTGGAGAAGCATGAAAACGAACTTCAATGGCATAAAGTGGGTATGGGGCTGGACATGGCATTTGATCATCAGCGCATAATGAATGTTTGTCATGAATGGCTGCAGAAACGGGTTCAGGAACATCCATTGGGCTTCAGCCTGCTCCCGCAAAAATTCTCCTTAAGGGAATTGCAGAATCTGTATGAAGCCATCCTTGAAGTGAAGCTCGACAGAAGAAATTTCCGGAAAAAGTTTTTTGCCATGGATTTACTGGAAGACACCAAGGAATATGAATTTGACGTACCCCACCGGCCGGGAAAGCTCTATAAATTCAATTACGAAAAATACAGGACCAAGGAGCGCAGGAAATTTATGGGGATTGATTTCTGACCTAAACCGCCCAAGCAGCGTTTGCGGAAAAATAAATGTCTTCATTCCTGCATCCAGAGAGCACATTTTGCGTACTATATCATAGTTGGGAGAATTTTTTTCGGCAATTATGTTAAAATTCGCAAAATTTGTATATTTTTAGCACTTAATTGCTTTAAACCATTGATTATGACCATTACACGATTGCTTAAGAGGCTTTCTGTCCTCTTCTTATGTGTAACATTTACACAGTTAGCATTCTCCCAAACAAAAGTTATTACTGGAACC
>Ga0182024_10005802_pt1 | contig 27431 bp, 18 predicted proteins | sample P32metaG_FD_120480 | JGI IMG/M metagenome (GOLD analysis project Ga0182024, IMG submission 120480) | Permafrost microbial communities from Stordalen Mire, Sweden - P3-2 metaG (Illumina Assembly) | ecosystem: Environmental > Terrestrial > Soil > Wetlands > Permafrost | place: Sweden: Stordalen...
ATTCACAGGCCGAGCTAGCTCTCGTGGCCGGCGATACGAAGGAAGCCGCGGACACCTGGGGGCAAAGCGCGGTGCTCGCGGAGGAACGCCTGGCCGCGACTGCTCGTGCGATCGCTTACCACGAAAGAGTCGTCGGGCTCGAGGAACGAGCCGCATCCCTCGATGCACTGGCCAGGCTGCTCGCGGCAAAGGGCGATCACGCGCGCGCGGCCGAGATCCTCGAGCGGCTGAGGATCGTTGCACCGACGAAACGGGCGACCTTGACGCTGCGGCTCGTCGCTGCGCTTTCCGCATCCGGTCATCCCGACGCCGCGCGCGCGCGGCTCGAAGAGGCGATTAAGGAGTACCCCGACGAGGAGGCTCTCCGCGGTCGCCTCGAAGCCATGTACGAGAAGGCCGAAGCTTGGGAACCCCTTGGCATCCTCCTCGCGGAGGGGGCCGCCCATGCTCCCGACAAAGCGACGAGACTCGCGCGCCTCCTTCGAGCTTCGCAGCTCTTTTCCGTCCGCTGCGGGCGAGCGGAAGCGGCCATTCCCTTGCTCGAACAGGCGTCGGATCTCGAACCTTCCGACCGGAGCATCCGCCTCGCACTCGCGGACGCGCTCGGTGCGGCCGGTCGCTTTCCCGAGGCGAGGACCATGCTGCGAGCGATGATCGACGGCTTCGGTGGGCGCCGGCCCAAAGAGAGAGCGCCGGCCCACTACCACCTCGCGCGTCTCGAGCTCGCGATGGGCGATCGTGCGCGGGCGCTCGTCGAACTCGACGCCGCAACACGCATCGACCCCGCCAATCCGCGGATCTTGAGGTCTCTGGCAGAGCTGGCGCGCGACGACGGACAGCTCGAACGCGCCGAGCGCTCGTATCGGGCCCTTCTCGTGGCGCTCCCGCGCGCCGAAGAGAGCGATCCGGACGCGTCCATCGTGCGAACCGAAGTGCTCCTCGAGCTAAGCGCGGTCGCCGAGCGCCAAGGCGAAGCGGACCGCGCGCGAGAGATCTTGGAGAGCGCGCTCGAGACGGGCGCGAGGAACGACGTCGAGGGGCGACGGCTCGAGCAGGCGCTGCGCACGCGTGGAGATCACGCCACTCTCGTTCGTGCGCTCGAGGCCCGGCTCGCGCGGGCGACGCTCTCCCCGGAGATGGCGCCCATCCTGTCCGATCTCGCGACGGTCCTCGACGAGCACCTCGGGCGCGCTTCTGAAGCGTTCGTCGCGCGTCTGCGCGCCGTCACCCTTGCGCCGGCATCGGCGGACGCGCACGAGGCGGCGCTCGTGCTCGCGCGGCGCACCGAAGGTCTTTCGCGCTACGAGGAGGAAGTCGTCCGTCTCGCGGAGACCAAGGAGCGCGAGGGTGACATCGCGCTGGCAAGCGACCTGTTTCTGCGTCTCGGGAGGGTCGCGGAGATCGAGCTTCGCGACGACGGACGCGCGGCAAAAACATATGAAAGGGCCCAATCGCTCCACCTTGCCGGGGGCAACGCGTCGGCCCTCACCGACTTCGCGCGCAAGCAAGAGCTCGAGCTCTTGCGCGCGCTCGACCGCGTGTACGAGAGGCTCGGCGATGCCGATGCCCAAGGTCGGATCCTCGCGCGGAGAGCCGAGGTCGAGTCGAAGGACGACGATCCTCGAGCTGCAGCAGATGCTCTCTATCGACTCGCCGCGTTTCGCCTCGCCAAGGACGACACGGTGGACGAAGGGGCACGGCTTCTGGAGAAGGCATTCGAGGTCGCACCCGATCTCGATCGCGCCGAATCGATCCTGAAAATCGCCGCCCACGCGCACCCGAAGCACGCCGCGCTCGTCGCGCTCTATGAGCGAGTCGGCCGCGCACCCGGACACGAGCGCGCACTCGTCGACGCTCTATCGCTACGATCTGCTATCGAGGGTGGCACGCCTGGACCGCTGGCAGAAGCCGTAGAGCTCGCAAAGCGGCTCGGCGACCCATCCTTGGCAGAGGCTCTCCTTACCCGCTTCATCGATCAGCACGCGGCCGACAGTACGCTCGCGGAGGCGTCCTGGGCGCTCATCGGGCTTGCCGCGCTTCGTGAGGCTGCGGGAGACATTCCTCGAGCCATTTCGCTCAAAGAGCGCGCGGCCGACGTGGCCGACCCCGCAGACGCACGCCATTTGCGGCTGGAGTGCGCCGAGCTTGCCGCGGGAGCGCTGCAGGATCTCGGGATCGCCGCCAGCATGTACGAAGCGCTGCTCCAGCACGACCCCGCCGACCGCGAAGCGTGGGAGCCTCTCCTCGACGTCTATCGGCGCATGAACCAGCCGGCCAAGCTCGCGGGCTTTCTTGGCAAGGTCGTCGAGGTTCTGGACGATCCAATCCTTCGCTCGAAGCTTCGCCTCGAGCGGGTTCGCGTGATGATGAAGGACCTGGGGCTCGGAGACGATGCGGCGCCCGCGCTCCGCGAAATCGTGGACGACGATCCGAGCCAGGTCGAAGCAGCGATTCTTCTCGCCGGTATTCTCGAGCGCAAAGGGGACGAGGGCGAGCTCGCGGCGCTTCTGGCGAAACAGCTCGACTTCGCCAAGGATCGCCAGGACGGAGCGTCGATCGGGTCGTTGTCTCTGCGGCTCGGGCAGCTGCTTGAGAAGACGGACCGCCTCGCCGCACGCAACGTCCTCTACGCCGGTCTCGACTGGGTGCCGGAGAACAGAGAGATCTTAAAGGTGCTCTCGGGCATCTTGAAGAGCGACGGGGAATCGACCGATCGCGCTGACCTGCTGGAGCGCCTGCTCGTCCTCACCCCTGACGAAGAAGCGGAACATCTGGCGCTGGAGCTACACGCCTTGCGCTCCAGCGAGGGAGACGAGGCCGGCGCTGAGCGGGCCCTCGAAGTGGGGTTTCGGGCGCACCCGATCAGCGCGAGTCTGCGCGAGAGGCTGGAGAGCGCCTACCGGGCTCAAAACGCATGGGACAAGCTTGCCGAGCTCTACGCCGTCGACGCGAGGGGGCGTACGGACCCTGGTGCACGCGTAGCACGCCTCCGAGACGCCGCGACTCTGTACCGGCAGGAGCTGGGCGACCCGGCGAAGGCATCCTTTCTTCTCGCGGAAGCGCGGAAAGAGGCGCCGGACGACACTGGGCTCTTCGAAGACCTCGTCCGGACGCTTGTGGAGGCGAAGCTATACCGTGACGCCATCGACGAGGTCTCCGCCGAACTTCTTCGCGTGGGCGAGGAAGATCGCGCCAAAGCTTCGCTGCTCACGCGCCGAGCGAAGATCCGGATCGAAGTAGACGACGATAGTGGCGCAATGGACGACCTCGAAGCCGCGGGAAAGCTCGGCGGCGACGAGTTCGCGAGCGACATGGCAGAGCAGCTCGGTCGTCTCCGCGAACGCGCGGGGGCACGCGGCGACGAGGCCAAAGAGCGCGATCTCAGGCTGCGTCTCGCTTTCGTGCTGTCGCGAGCCGGCGATTCCGAGGGAGCAAGGGCCCACCTGTCGGACCTCATCAAGCGCGACGGCAAAGACCGCGACGCCCTGCGCGCGCTCGCCCGAATCGACGAACTCGCGGAGCGCTGGGATGCCGTGAGCGCCTCCTACAGGAGACTCGTTACGCTCGAGGAGGGCGACGTCCTGGTCGAGACGGCGCTCCGGCTGGCCGCCGCGTGCGAGCGCGCGGGCCGACTCGCCGACGCGAGAGGAGCTCTCGAAGGAGCGAGGCGTGTGGCCCCCAACGACGAGGCTCTGCGCGAGCGCCTCGTGCGGCTCTACGAGCACACGGGGGCCTATCGAGAGCTCGCCGAGATGAGTCTCGTGGACGCAAAGCAGGCAAAAGACGTCGCGGGTCGCTTCGCGCACCTCGTCCGGGCGGGCTCGCTCTTTATCCAGCACGGAGCCGACCCGAGCGTAGCGATCGCCGCCCTGGAGGAGTCCCACGCCCTTCGCCCCTCGGACCTTGAGTGCATCGTCCTCTTGGCGGATGCCTACACGCTCGCGGGCCGCACCGCGGACGCCATCGAGCTCATCAATGTTGCGATCGCCTCTCACAAGGGCAAGCGGTCGCGCGAACTCGCGGCGCTCTATCACCGCCTCGCGCGCGCTGCGCACTCGCTCAGCGACTCTGCGAACGAGATGGCCTGGCTCGGGTCCGCGCTCGAGATGGACGCCCAGAACGGCTTCGTCGCAGCCGAGCTCGCGTCGCTAGCGATGGAGCACGGGCAACTGGATCTCGCGACGCGCGCTCTCCGCGCAATCACCCTGCTCCGAGAGCCGGCGAGCTCGCCTCTCCCCAAGGCGCTCGCGTATCAGCACCTCGGAGAGATCGCGCGCCAACAAGGCGACGTGAAACGGGCGGTACTCTTGCTCAAACGCGCGATCGACGACGACCCGACGCTCGCGACAGCGCGAGCGCTTTTGGATGCACTCCAGAGCGAGTGAAGCCGAGCCCGAAGGCGTCGTTCCATCGGAGCGACGGTTGCTCTATAGCGGCTCGAGCGCGAGCGCCTCATAGAGGACCTGAAGCCGCTCCTTCAGTTCTTCGTTCTCAGGCTCTTCCTGCAAAGCGGTGACGAGAGCGATCCGCGCGTCCTCGAGCTTACCCGACGAAATGAGGCGGTCGGCCCGAAGCGCGTGCTGCTTGGCCTTGGGGTGTTTCGCGATGTCTTCCAGCGTCCGCATCGCGGGAGGGGGCCGCGTCTCCGGAGCCTCTTTGAGTACGAATCTCAGCTTCCCGCTCGTAAGACCCTCGTCGTACCGCGCGCGCCAGGCGGGCCGAGAGAGCACCCGGTATGCCTCCACGCCCCGCTTGAAGAGCTCGCTCGCGGCGCGCGTGACCTCGTCTTCCTCGTCGACGTACTGATCCGGATGGCACGCGAGCGCGAACTCGTGGAAAGCCTCCTTTACCTCGGCGACACTCGAGGTCGAGGGGACACGTAGGATTTCGTAGTAGCTCTTCTCCTCGAGCGTCGCGAGGCGGGCGAGCAGCGCCGAACCCGCGTTCATCTAGAGAAGGTCCTGCCGGGATTGACGAGCCATCATCCTCTGGACGTCGCCGGCTTCGCTGTGCGTGCCCAGCATGTGCATCCGGGCGACCGTCTCGCGCCCGCTCCCCTCGTCCTTGGCCCGCACGTTGAGGATTCCATCGACGTCGATCTCGAAGGTCACGGCCACCTGCACCTCCCCGCGCGGAGCCGGCTTGAGACCGCTCAAGTGGAGGTCGCCGAGGTAGGTGTTCTGCTGGAACTTCTCGGAGTCCCCCTGAGCGACCTTCACGACGACCGAGCTCTGGCCGTCCGAGGCGGTGCGAAACACCCGCGTGCGATCGCAGGGAACCGGGGTATTCGCCTCGATCAAGAAGTCGCAATAGCCGCCGGCAGTCTCAACGCCAAGACTGATCGGCGTCACGTCGATGAGAAGCGGCGAGGGGCGCGGCGGAACCGTTAGCCCGGGGCGAAGAATCGGCGGCGGCGACTTCTGCGAAACGGAGGGCGGGCCAGTCGGCGCGCGCGGCGAGGGTGCCAAAGGCGGCTGCGGGCGCGACGGAGACGGGGGTTCGAACGTGGGCAGACGGGGTGGAGGAGGAGCGCGGCGGAAGGGGGGGGGCTTCGACGACGCCGTCGGTCCCAAATCGAGCTCTGCGTCGAACTCTGTGGGCACGCGCCGCGGCTGAACGGATGGCGCCAGTGGCGTCAGCGCCTCCGAGGAGTCGACAGGCCGAACGGAGGCGTATCGCCCGGAGGGCGGCGACGGCGGCGGAGCGGTCTGCACGACGACGGGTGGCGGTGTGTACAGCGGCGCCCGCGTCGCCTCGGACGGAGGACGCGACCCCGCCAAACGCGGAGCGATCGATCGCTCGCGCCCCACCCGCGAGAGGGCGCCTGCCTGGATCGCAGCGCCGAGGGCCACGACCTCGTCGGGGTTCACTCGACGGGTCGCCGGCTTACGAAAGTACTCCTCGACCTTTCGCGCGACGAGCGGCATGCGCGTCGAGCCGCCGACGAGAATCACGCGCTCGACCTCGCCTACGTTGAACTCGATCGCGTCGATGGACGCGCGGCACGTCTCGAGCGTGCGATCGATGAGAGGCTGCACGATACGCTCGAGCTCCGCTCGGGTCATCGAGAATGCCGCTGGCAAGTACGCCCCGTCCTCTCCACGCGCGACGTCCGAGAGGTCTACCTCCGCCTCTTCTTCCGAAGAAAGCGCGATCTTCAGGGCCTCCGCGCGCGCTCGGAGCGTCGCCAGCGCGGACGGGTCGACTCGAGGATCCGTGCGATAGGTCTGGAGGAAGAAGAGCGCCATTTCGTCGGCAATGAGCTGGTCGATATCGTCACCGCCAAGCGCCGTATCTCCGCCCGTGGCGAGCACCTCGAAGACGTTTCCGGAAAGATCGAGCAGCGTGATGTCGAACGTTCCGCCGCCGAGATCGTAGACCGCGATGCGCTCCGCCTGGCCCACCGCCTGCCCATACGCGAGCGCCGCGGCGGTCGGCTCGTTCAGGATCCGGAGCACCTCGAGGCCGGCAAGCCGCCCTGCGAGTTTCGTGGCAGCGCGCTGCAAGTCGTTGAAGTTCGCGGGCACGGTGATGACGGCGCGGTCGACCGGCTGGCTGAGCGCGGCCTCGGCGACCGCCTTGGCGCGCCGTAGGATGAACGCGCTGATCTCGGGAAGCATGTAGCTCTCTCCGCGCGCGGAAATGGCAACGCCCTGCTTGGGCCCCTCGATGATCTCGAAGGGCAGTGCGCGACGAGCACGCTGCACCTCCTCGGTATCCCAGGTGCGTCCGATGAGGCGCTTAATCGAATAGATCGTGTTGCCGGGGTCGATGATGCGGCGCTCCTTCGCCGGATCTCCGACGAGCACCTTGCCGCTCGGATGGAACGAGACGATGGAAGGAATCAGGCGCCGCCCGGTCTCGTCCGCCAAGGTGACGGCCCGTCCGTCGCGTACGACTCCGACGACCGTATTCGTAGTGCCTAGATCGATACCGACGGCGATGCCCATCGACGGCGTGCTCCTCTTGAACGACTAGGAATAGCGCAACGGAAGACTACTACCGGAACTAAGGTTGCGCTCAATCGTGGTAGTTCAGGGATAACGATGCATTTTCAAGACCTGATCGTCCGACTCCAATCTTTCTGGAAGGAGAAAGGCTGCCTCCTCGTCCAGCCGTACAACTCCGAGGTCGGCGCAGGGACCTACAACCCGGCCACGTTTCTCCGCGCACTGGGACCGGAGCCGTGGAACGTCGCGTTCGTCGAACCCTCGCGCCGTCCGACGGACGGGCGGTACGGCGACAATCCGAACCGGACGCAGCAGTTTCACCAGTTTCAGGTCATCTTGAAGCCCTCTCCGCTCGATATTCAGGATCTTTATCTCGAGTCTCTCCGCGCCATCGGGACCAAGCCCGAGCAGCACGACGTGCGCTTCATCGAGGACGATTGGGAATCCCCGACGCTCGGGGCGTGGGGGCTCGGCTGGCAGGTGTGGCTCGATGGGCTCGAGATCAGTCAGTTCACGTACTTCCAGCAGATCGGAGGGATCGACTGCCGGCCGGTCTCGGGCGAGCTGACGTACGGGCTCGAGAGGATCGCGATGTATCTGCAGGACAAGGACAGCTTCTACGATCTCTCCTGGTCCGAGGGCATCTCGTACGGGGAGCTATGCAAGCGCGCCGAGTGGGAGTGGTCGACCTACAACTTCGAAGAGGCGGACGTTCAGGCTCACTTTCGGGCGTTCGATCACTTCGAGACGGAGGCAAAGCGCCTGCTCGCACGCGGAGGGGCCGATCCAATGAAAGCGCTCGTCCTTCCGGCCTACGATTTCGTCGTGAAGGCGGCTCACCAGTTCAACGTACTCGACGCGCGAGGCGCGATCGGCGTGACCGAGAGAGCCCGATTCATCGGCCGGGTGCGGAACCTCGCGAAGAGCGTCGCCGAAACGTATCTCGCGCAGCGCGAGGCGATGGGGTTCCCTCTGCTCTCGAAACCGGGGGTACAGCCGGGAGTGCCCTCGACCCAAGCGGTGCAGCCGTGAAGGGAGGAGCTCTCGCCGGATGGCTTTCCGTTGGTGTCGTCGCAATGAGCCTCGTTTCCTGCGGCGGTACGTCCGCGAACGTGCTCGACGCGCGCTATCCGGCACGCGCGGAGGGGTGCACGGTGAAGCTCTTTCACGATGCACCTACGCTCCCGACGGACAACATCGGGCCAGTCCACGCTCGCTGCGGGTTCGACGTGTCCGAGACCGATTGTCTGCGGACGCTCGAAGACCAGGTATGCAAACTCGGGGGCGACGTCGTATGGGGAGTGCCCGACAAACCTGGGACGTTCGGCGACAAGAACGTATGGGAAGCGCGGGCGGCGCACACGAAGACAGCACCCGCGGCGACCAGCGAACCGACGTATTGAACTGCTCGCAACGGGGTCGTCGACGCGAGCGGCAACATCTAGTGCACCGCGATCGAGGTAGCCGCAATCACTGTCATCCTCCTGAGCGGGCACGGCCCGAAGGCGTCGTTCCCTCGGAACGACGGTTTGCTCTAGGCGGCGCGGCGGCGAAGTTGGATACGCATTAAATCGAAGCTCGGGGCATCGAGGCCGCGCACGCGTCGCAAGAGGAAGAGTGCATGGTGCACCTCCGTCTCGTCGGGCGGCGACGCGGAACCGTCGAGCCGGTTCCGATCCTGCGCGAGGGTAAACGCGGCGCCGAGCTCATCCCCGTTTGCGGCGTCGAGATAAGAAAGCGCTTCTTCGAGGGTTACCGTATCGAGGCTCGTGACACAGGGATTCCTCATCCGTGGACCTTTCTCATTCGGGCCAATCTCGTTGGGACCAATCTCGTTGCAGGACGCCTCTTGGAAGCCGGTCTTATTTTGGAAAGCCTTGGTCGGGCTCGACTTCGTACCCGCGGAACCATGAGCCGCGCGCGCGAGCCTCGCTCGGTGGCGAGGCCAACCGTCGCTCCCCCGCGCGCTCGCATGAAGATGTTTGTGAAGGGGCGGTGGAAGCCGCTTCGGCAGTCGATTGATGAACCGCGGAGGCAGAGGCGCGCGCCCTTTGGCGGCAGCCGACGTGGGCGAAGAGCGCCGCTGCTTCGCGCTCTTGATTCGTTCTCCGCTGCCTGCGTCGGCCATCAGCCTCTCTAAGAACTTCGTTCGGCACGGGCCGGCATCTGCGACCCTTCCTCAACCTTAACCCTCACGCGGCAAACGACAAACTTTTTCTTGGCCATAGCGCTCGTTCCGTGCGTCTTACCGCGTCATTCCGGCTCCTGCTCCGGCTCTCCTTTCGTTACAGCACCTTTCGTGCCGCACCCTCTTTGCCCCGCCGGGGGACGTCTCGTGCCAGGTCCGAAAGGTCGAGCCAGCGAATCATGGCGCTACCCGCGTGCTGCACGTAGTCGATGCGAAGCGCGAGGTCGACCTCGCTCCCGGGCATCGCGCCGTACACGCTCTCCGGGCTCGAGAAGATGGCGACAGGACCCGGGCGCAGTTGACGGCGCACAAGAAGCGCAAGGGCCCTGCGCTGTTGAGCGTCGAGCTCTTCCACTCCACGCGCGTCCTCGCGCAACAGGACGTCGAGGGTGGCGATCCCTGCTTCGCATCGACTCGCAACGGGGGTGAGGCGCGGCGTGAAGATCGAGCTGAGGCCGATCGCACCATCGGCGTCGTAAATGGCATCACCCGCGCGCAGCTGCAGCTTGCGGCCATACGCCTGCCAGCGCTCGCAGAAGTCGAGGGCGCCGCGGTCGGGAGACCGGCCCCATAGGTCCGCCATGGCTTGGCACGTCCAGTGCTCCTCACCGAAATAGTAGCGATCGCCGAAGAAGTGCCATGCGCCTCTGACGAGGTGGGAAAGCCCTCGCTTGGCCGAGGCGAGATCATTCTCGTCGTGTGTCACCTCGTCCGCCCGCGCGAGCGCAAGAGTCGCTTCTCCTGAGTAGTACACGTACTGAACGTCCACCGGGCGACTCTCCCTGCGGTCGTATTCGTGCATGAACTCACCGTCGGCTCTCTGTTGCTCGCGCAGGAAGCGCGAGAGCGATCGGACGAGTCCGAAGTATCCGGTATCGAGCCCCGTTCGCACGATCTCGACGAAGGCGATGAGCGAGAGCGCCGAGGACCCGAGGTCGACGCGCACGTCCGTGCCGATGCATTGCGCGTCGCCGCAGTTCGAGACGGCACGATTGCGAAGCAACGAGGCGGCGCGAAGACACGCCTCCGCGAGCTCAGGTTCGTGGAAGTGGCCGGCAGCCTGCGCGAGAAAGTACGTTGCACCTGCGTGGCGCGGCCAGTCGTAGCCGCCGAGCTGGCGGTTCGACGGAGCGTCGACGAGGTAGCGAAAGTGTCCGTCCTCCCGGAGGTTGCGCGCGAGATAACGGGCGGCGTCTATCGCAGCGCCGCGGACGATCGCGGGGGTAAGAGAGCCTCCGTCGACGTGAGCCCAAGGGGGGGTAGGACGACCCGGCGTCGAACGCGTGAAGCGAACGCGACGAATCTTTGCCTCCTCGCGCACACGCCTGGGAGTCGTATGGAGGCGGTCTGCGAGAAGGGCGTAGATGACGGCGGTATCCGCGCCCAGGCCAAGATCGATGCCGAGGATATTCACGCCGCGGTCGTAGGCGCGCCGCGCCAGAAGGTCGTCAGGGGTTACGTAGGACGATGTGCCGTCGAGAGTCCCCACGACCCCATCGTGACCGGAGACGAGAGAGATGGAGAGCGCAGTCTCGGATCGGGTGACGATTGGGCCTTCCGCGACGCTCGATTCCAGGACGAGCTCCGAGCCCGGCGAGGCCATGGCTTCGTCGATGCTCGGGTGCTTCTCTTGCCCTGCGGGTAGTACCGCGCGGGCGACGAGCGCACCGTTCTGCCACACGCTTGCGACGACGGCGCGCGGATGGGCGGGATCCGGGGTTAGCGCGACGGAGCCACGGACGCACAGGGATACGACGACGAGACCGACGGCGTAGAGCGCGAGGAGTCTCGCGATCGACTGGGCGCTCATGAAAGATCGGCAGTCGACCCAGGGAGCGTTGCGGTACGGCCGAGCCACAGGAGCTCCGCGATGGGGACGGCGACGAGATACGGCGTCGCCAACGCGAGGACCAGTACGAAGATGATGGACCCGCCCCGACCCACGGGCCCGTAGATCCCCGCGAGGTAGCTGGCAGTCACGGCAAGGGCGCTCACCAAAGCGAGCCCAACCGCGAGAGAGATGGCCGCCGCGATTCTCGCGCACGCGGCGCTCCAGGACGTACGAAAGAGGAGTCCTGCGCCCGACACCGCGAGGAGAACGATGAGCACGAGAGCCGTGACGTCGACAGGCCAGTATCGATCCGGCAGCCCGCCGAAGACGCCGACGCCGGCGAGCCCGGCCGACACGAGGTTCAAAGTTCCGAAGCCGAGCGCCGGTCCCCGAGTGATCGGTCGCGGGCGCTCGGATGCCGCCGCGCTCATCCCAACCTACTTCGCCAACGCATGCGTGAAGAAGTCGGTCGTATCGGCAAGAAACGTGTCGTCGACGCGCGCGTCGGGATCCGCGTACTCGGCCATGCCGCCGTTATGGCTCACGGCGAAGACGTGGTTCAGCTCCGGGTAAAGCTTGATCCTTGGCTGGGTGTTCTTGCCTCCGGCGAGACCTCTTTGGATGAGGAGCTCCTCGTCCTGCGGCACCTGGACGTCCATGCCGCCTTGCGCGACGAAGATCGGCATCTTGGGTATTCGGGCGAGAGAGGCCTGGATGTCGTTGTCGAAGTGGCTCTTGAGCCACGCGCGCTGCTTTTCGATCTCGGCCTTCTGATCCGGCGCGAGAGTGTCGGGAAGCGGCTTCCCAGTGCGTAGCGCTTCGATCACGACTCGCTGGGCGTCGAGCTGTTTCGCGATTTGGTCCGGAGGGAGGCCGGACTTCTTGAGAAACGCCTCTTCTTGGATCATCCCCATTTCGGGAAGCGGGCGACCCGGTCCGGCCATCATCATGAGGCCGCGAAGCTTGCCGCTCTTCGTGGCGACGAGCGTTCCTATGACCGCGCCTTCCGAGTGCCCAATGAAGCCGAGGCGTGCCGGATCGACCTCTGGACGCTTGGCGAGCTTCGCGAGCGTCTGCATGGAATCTCTCTCGAAGGTACGAAGGGTCGCTTTGTCGAAGGTGCCGGTGCTCTTTCCCGTTCCGCGATCGTCGCAGCGAAGCGACGCGATGCCCTTTTCGGCGAGGGCAATGGCCATGACCTTGAAGATCGAGATCTTGAGACCGCCACGCCCGTCGCTGTCTTCGTCGCGGTCCTGCGGACCCGAGCCTGTAGAAAAGACGACGGCCGGAAGTTTCCCAGACGCTTGCGCAGGACGAAGAAAACTGCACGCGAGCGTCGCTTCTTCTTCGATACCCTCGGCCGGAACTTTGATGCTCACGTCCTCTTCCGTCAGATCGGCGGGGATCGTTGGCTTCATACGCTCCGTGCTCTTCAACAGCGCCGCCCCAACCTCCGGGCGATCGGACCGGGTCGCCGATTGACCCGTCCACGGATCCAGTACCGCGAGTACATCTGACTGCTCGCACGCGATCAGCGTGCGGCCGGCCCCGCCGTGGTCGAGCCCAAAAACGACGACCCCACCGACTGCTTTCGTTCCAAGGACCGAGATGACGCCGCCCGGAAACTCCACGAGCTGGGGAGGGTCTTTCTGGCTGAGGAGAGCGCAGAACGAAGACAACCCCACGAAAAAGGGACGCGGAACGAAGACGTTGCTCGGGCGCCCCGCCTTGAGCTCCTCCGTCTTGCCCCCCCGATCCATCGTCATCGAGAGGTCGCCGCCCTTGCGGGTCAAGTGAAACCTGGCCTCGACTTCGTCGGGCGTGTGGACGGAGAGGTCTGCGGCGGCGGGGAGGTGGTCGGGGGTTAGCGAGTAACGCCCCTTCCCGGTAACCTTCCCGCGAGGAGTTTCGACCGAACTCTCGAAGTCGATGGCTTGCGAGCCGTCCCCCGCTTCGGTGATCGTCCACGTCTCGTCGCCCGAAGCGTTCCCGTCGAACGCGAGAGCAAAGCGGAGCGTTCGCGGCGGCGGCCCTATGCGAGGCGGAGGCGATGAAGCGGCCAAAGGGACGCTCGGGACGACGACGGGGGCCATCGCGGGGCCACATCCGGCCACAACGGTGGCAAAAGCGAGCAGAACTGCGTGGAGGTTAGGGCTTCGCACGCCCGCGGTATGGCATGCCGGACCCGGCGAGGGGGGACGAAAGGGGACGCGATCGAGATTCAAGATTACTCACTCCTACATCGTATTAGCGTGGCTGGAGTACAGTCTCTTACAAACTTTGCATCGTCACGGGAATATGCTTCGTCGGCGATCGCAAGCGACGATAGTGTTTTGTACATGAAGGTTGATTGGCTTTTGTGGTCGACTCTGGTTGCTACGTCTTTCGTGCCGTGCGCGTGTGGCGGCTCCCCCGTCACCTCCACTTTCGAAGCAGGAGCCGGAAATCACGACAGCGGTTTGCTGCTGGATGCGAGCGCCATAAAGCTCGACGGTAGCCACCTCACGATCCAGGACGACGGAGGAAGCAACGGGGGCGGTGGCGATGGATCGGTCGGCACCTCGGGGACTCTCTCGGACGTGCAGATCACTCCCGCCAACGATGTCATCACCGTACAGGCGGGATCGGCAGGAACGGTCAAGTACAAGGTGATGGGCATCCTCGACGGGCAGGGACCCGCGCAGGACGTGACGGACCGCTTCGTCTTTTACGTCCCCGACAACTACCTCGTCGCCGAATTTCCAGCGGCGGGCACATCGACGCTCACGACCCGCTTACCAACGAAGCCGACAGATCCTCCGCAGCAAGGCGGCAAGCTCACGGTGCAAGCGCAGGCCGCGAACCCGGGCAACAAGCTCCTGACGACCACGACGAGCCTCACCGTGAAACTCGTCGCGCAACTCGCCGATCCGAGCGGCGCGGCGGTGCCCGCGAATCCTCAAACATTGTTCGGCGGTCCGGTGGATGCGACGCGCGCGCCGGTGATCGCCTACCCGAACAACGGCACGATGCTCCCGCCGAACCTTCAACAGCTCGAAGTGCACTGGCAGCCGGGATCGGCGAGCAACACGCTCTACCGAGTCAGCTTCTCGAGCACCGGTGCCGACATTGTTTACTACGTGCGTTGCGGAACGGTTTCGAACGGACCGCTCGCGACGGGAGCATGCGCGCTCCAGCTCGACGCTACCGGGTACGGATATCTGGCCGCCTCGAACGCGGGTGCGGGCAACGTCGCGTTGACCGTTACCGGAACCGACGACACGGGCACGAGCTTCGGAACATCGGCAGCGTTCAACATCCAGTTTGCCGAAAACCCCGTGAACGGGGGTGTCTACTACTGGGACGTCACGAACACGCAGATCATGGACTTCGAGTTCGGCAGCGTCGGCGTGGCGCCGCAGATTTGGATGGCGCCGGGCGACTATGGGACCTCCGGTACGTGCGTCGGTTGCCACACGATCTCGCCAGACGGAACGAAGATCGCGGCTTCCTTAGGCGGGCAGAATGACGGTCGCATCATCTACTTGAACGACATCGCGAGCGTGCCGGTACCGGCCCCGCCCGCGCGCACCGATCCCGCTTATCTGACGCTCAACGGCACGACGGCGAACGACGCAGGCGAGGTGGAGCACATTCAGTTTGCGTCGTTCGACCCCAAGGGCGATCAGTTCGTCGCCGTGTACGGCGACTACGGAACGCCGAGCAGCCAGAACCTCTGGTTCCATGATGGGAACACCGGCCTCACTGACTTGGCGGCCACCGTCTCGCTCACTTTCGAGCCGGATCACCCGAACTGGTCGCCCGACGGGACCATGATCGCCATGACGCACGTTGGGGTGCACAACACGTCGCAGCGCGAATATAGCGGCGGCATCGACGTGGCGACTTGGTCGGCGGGCGTGCTCGGTACACCGGTCGTGATCTTGCCGAGCATGACTCCGGGAACCAATCAGTTCAATCCGAACTTCGTCCCCGACTCGTCCTTCCTCCTCTACAGCGTCGCCACGTGCCCCGTAGGGCAAGAGACCAACCAGAATTGCGACAGCGATGTCGCGGACAACCTCGACGAGATGGCGACGGTCGAAGGTGGCACCACGATCTATACGACCACGACCTGGGCGATAAAGCCGTCGGCGGGTGCGACGCCAATCCACCTGGCCAACGCCGCAGTCGAAGGCGTTGCGGATACCTTGCCGACCATCGACACTTTCCCGCGATCGACACCGTTCAAGACCGTTCAAGGAGCGGGCGAGCTGTTCTGGTTTACGGTCGCGTCGCAGAGGGCGCCGGGCCTCCGGCAGAAGACCGGGCAAACGCAGCAGCTCCTGTGGATGTTCGCGATCGATCCCGCGAAGATCCTCGCGGGCGAGGACGGGAGCTATACGGGGTTCTTCCTGCCTTTCCAGGACTTCACGACCTCGAACCACATCGCAGAGTGGACCCAGAAAATCGTAGGGCCCACGGCTCCGCCGCCCGCGCCCGCTCCTCCTCCGCCCCCCCCACCTGCACCGGCTCCTCCGCCCCCTCCGCGCTAGAGCAACCATCGTTCCGGTGGAATGACGCCTTCGGGGTCGGCTTCGCCGAGCGTTGCTCTACTCTCGAAACGCTCACCGGCTCGGCGGCGGCTCCGATGTCGGAGGTAGGGCGCCATACTGCTGTTCGGCGAGCTTCAGCCGCACAGCGTCGTCCGGCGCGAGGCTCGAAGGGTGGCTCTCTTCTATTTGCTTTGCGAGTCCGAGCCAGGCCTTTGCGCTCGAACGGTCGCCCAATGCGCCGAAGACGAGCCCGCGATAGAGGGCGTACATCGTCCGGGTGCGCACGTCGAAGCCGCGATACGTGTCGCTGTCCACGGTCTCGAGACGCGCCTTCGCATCGGCATAACGCCCGGCGTTGAACATCTCCCGCCCCTGCTCGAGGGCGTTGCCGCCACACGCCACGAACAGGAGAGCCACGGTTAGGAGGGCCCGTCGCATAGTAGATCTTGCCTTACCCTCGCGACGCACCGAGCGCCAAGTTCGAAGTGTCTGCGTCAGGAGGAGATCGGCACCCCGCGCCGTTTGCGCTTGCCGGCAGCTTCGAGCATCGCTTCGAGCGTCGTCCTCTCCGAGGGGTCACAATCCGCGGGGATCCAAGGCACTTCTTCGGTGGCGGGTTCCGTGGGTGTAGAAGGAACGCTCGCGGCCTCTTCCCAGCGTCGCGCCAACTGAACCGCGATGGCCTCGATGAGCTCACGCGTCGTCTCGCGCAAGGTCGCACTGACGAGGACCGCCGACGGCTCCGTGCGAAGGAGCCGCTGTCCTGCGCCTTGCTCGAGGAGGTCGCTCTTATTGTAGACGAGAATACGAGGGATGGCATCGAGGTCGAGCTCACGGAGGACTTCCTCGGTAGTGCGGATGTGAAGCGCCCTCGCATCATCGCTCGCGTCGACTACATGGAGGAGCAGGTCTGCGTCCGCCGCTTCTTCGAAGGTGGCGCGAAACGCGGCGAATAGGTCCCTCGGAAGATCGCGAATGAAGCCGACGGTGTCCGTCAGGATGACCTCTCGCCCGCCGTAGCCCGCCCAGCCGACGCGAACGTGGCGTGAGCGCGTATCGAGGGTGGCGAAGAGTTTGTCTTCCGTAAGCACATGGGCGCCGGTGAGCGTGTTGAGGAGCGTGCTCTTGCCGGCGTTCGTGTAGCCGACGATGGCCACCGTCGGGACGCCACCGCGGGTCCGCCGGCCCCGCCGCTGCTTTCTCTGCTTGGCGAGCTGCTTCAGCTGGGCCTGCAAATGGGTGACGCGCTCTTTCGCCCGACGCCGCCCGATCTCGAGCTTCGTCTCGCCCGGGCCGCGCCCGCCGATTCCGCCGGTCAAACGTGAGAGCGAATCATCCTTCTGGCCAAGGCGCGGCAGGCTGTACTTGAGCTGCGCGAGCTCGACCTGGAGTTTTCCGTCGCGGCTCTCGGCCCGCTGCGCAAAGATATCGAGGATGAGCTGGGTCCGATCGAGGACCTTCAGATCGCTCACTTTGGCGATCGCAGCACTCTGGGCCGGGGTGAGGTTCGCGTCGAAGATGAGCGTCTCGGCGCCGACTTGCATGGCGCGAACGATCACGTCGTCGAGCTTGCCGCGTCCGAGCACGAACTTCGGATCGACGCGTTCGCGCACCTGAACGATCGAGTCCGCCACATCGGTCCCCGCGGTGCGCGCAAGCTCGCGTAGCTCGCGCATGCTCTCCTCGACGTGCACGCTCGCGTGAGGCTTCGCCTTTTCCGCGACGTGCACGAGGATCGCGCGCCCGTCCTTCGCTTTGACCTCGCGGGCAGAGTTCGTTCTCGCAAACTCGGCTTCGAGGTCGCTCATCAGCGCGCCTACGTGGACACTCACGCGCCCAATCGGCACGGGCCCGACCTCGCCATACGGCCCTTGTCCGAGAGTCTCGCCGGGCACGTTGTGGGCGTACACGAGAGACCGCGGCTCGCCGCTCGTGTTGAGCTGGATGGCGGCGATGAGGTCCAGGCGGAGCCGGACGAGGTCGACGAGGTCATCGCGCGTCAAGGGCTCCCCCCGGAGGTGCGTGTGTACGAGGCGTAGTCCGCGGAATCGCCCCTCGGCCGCCCGAAGGCGTCCAATGTCAGGAAGGAAGAGCTTTCCCGCGTCCCCGACAATCACGTAGTCAACTTGCCCGGAGCGATGCACGAGCACGCCGACCTGCCGTCCTGTCTCGGCGGAAGCCGCCGCGAGCGAAGTGGTCAACTCCGGCGTAGTGATGTTCTCGATCGGCACGCGCCTCCGGTAGATCCGCTCGAGAGTGCGAACCGCCGCCGGAGAGAGGCCGGTCTTATTTCCGTAGATTTGGATGGAATGCCTCTCTCTTCCGGAACCCCTCGCGTCCGCTCGCGCGAGGGGCTCGGCGTATTCCGGCTCAGCCCTTCTTGAGGTTCTCGAGCGCGAAGTCCCAGTTCGCGAGGTGCGTGAGAAACGTCTCGATATACTTGGGACGCGCGTTACGAAAATCGATGTAGTACGCGTGCTCCCACACGTCGATCGTGAGAAGGGCCTTCTGACCGTGCTTCAGCGGCAGATCCGCGTTTGCCGTCTTCGTCACGGAGAGCTTGCCTCCGTCGAGTACGAGCCACGCCCAGCCCGAGCCGAACTGGGTTGCGGCGGCGTTGGAGAACTCCTCCTTGAACTTGTCGAACGAACCGAAGTCGCGCGTGATCGCCGCGAGCAGGTCGCCAGTCGGCTGGCCACCGCCGTTGGGCTTCAGCGAGTTCCAGTAGAAGGTGTGGTTCCAGATCTGAGCCGCGTTGTTGAAAACGCCGCCCTCGCTCGTCTTGATGATTTCCTCGAGGCTCTTACTGGCCTCGGGCTTCCCCTCGGTGAGCTTGTTGAGGTTGGTCACGTAGGCTTGGTGATGCTTGCCGTAGTGGAAGTCGAGCGTCTCCGAGCTGATGTGCGGCGCGAGCGCGTTCTTGTCATACGGGAGGGACGGAAGCGTGAATGCCATGGAGGGTTCTCCTTCTTGTCTTTTGCGGTGACGCATTCAACTCGCTTTGCGAGCCAAAAGCGAGAGTGTCTGGCGACCGGCGCAGCTCTGCCGCACGAGCCAGTCCGCGACGAAAGCGTTACGAACGGGTCACGCACGCGACGCGGTACGAGGCTCTATGCGAGACTTGCGCTGCTTTGTCGAGTACCGTCGGGCACTCCAGCGCACCGCTGGAAAGGATCGGTTCTCTTCGATGGCGTGGCGCAAGTCTCCCCCTCACCTGGTGGCCATGTTCGACTCGGTGGTCCCGTACATGCCGGGAGTCGTTGCAAAACCGATGTTCGGCTACCCGGCGTGCTTCGTGAACGGGCACATGTTCATGGGCCTTCATCAGGAGGACATGATCGTGCGTCTGTCGGAGGGGGACCGCAAGGACGCACTCGCCATCGAGGGGGCTCGGATCTTCGAGCCCATGCCCGGGCGGCCGATGAAGGAGTACGTCGCCCTCGCTCCGCAGTTGCTCGAGGATCGCGAGCAAGTGCGCGGATGGGTCACGCGCGCGGTGACCTACGGGAACACGTTGCCCGGGAAGGCTCCGAAGAAGAGCGGCGGGAAGAGCGCGAAGACCAAGACGGCCAAGAGCGACGCTCGCTGAGCGACGAGGTTGGCTCGCTTGGCGGACTACAGGCCGTGACCTGGGCCTAAGATTTCCTTCATTTTCGCCGTCGCGTCGAACGCCTCGACGTGCGGGGGGTGATGGCACTCGAGACAAAGGTCTTCTTTGGGGTGCTTGTTCGGAGGGTCTACTTTGGGGCTTGCCGCATGGGCGGACCCGGGGCCGTGACACACCTCGCACTGGACGTTCTCGAGGTTGGCGACATGAGTGACGCTCGAACCTCCAGGCTTGTCGTACCCCGTGACGTGGCAGCTCACGCAGTCCAAGTTGAACTGCTTGTCCTGTAACGAGAGCGTCGGATACGCGTTCGCATGGCGCGTGGTGCCCCAGAACACTTTGGCGGCCCCGTGGCATCCTGCGCACACGTGCACGCCGACGTAGCTCGGCTGACCCACCACGGGAGGAGGCGGAAGGCGATTCGCGAAGGCCACTCGATTGTGATCGTTCACGCTCTTGTAGTACCCGGCGAGCTTGGCAGCGACCGTCGGTTCGCGCCCGAGTGACGGGCGGATCTCTTTTACAGCGTAACGAAAGAAGCTACCGGAGCTCGGCGCGGGTTTCTCGTCGAGCTGAGCACGCTCTGCTTCGAGCTTCGACAGATCGGCGCGACGGGCATCGAGATCTGCTTTCGCGATCGCGCCGTCCTTCTCCCAGTTGGCGATCTTGACGTGCAGCTCGTCCACGCGCCGCGACAGGTCGGTACGCTTGCGGGCCGCGTCGAAACCCGTCGCGTCCGCGAAGACGAAAGACCCGCCACGAACGAAGAGATCGAGCACGCCCGCGGACTGGAGGTGGTTTCCAGTTTCGGCGATGATCACGCCGCCCACGCGCTCTCCCGGCGGCGTTTCGGTGTTCCCTTCTCCATCCGCATTGGGAGAGCCGACTACAATCGCCAAGAGATCCGGCACGAGATCTGCGATGCGCTTCGCTTCGCCGCGACCGACGGAAGCGAGAACCACGAAGAGGTTCGCGCCTTCCTTCTTGAGCTTCGCGATCTGCCCTTTGACCACCTCCGCCGCCGACGAACGCGACGAGGTCGAACCGGCAGCGGGTACGCCAACTCCAATGAAGGCGACGCGTACGCCGTTGAGCGTCACGATTTTCGAAGAGATCGCCGCTTCGCTACCGGGATCGAAGTTTGCCGCAAGCAGCGCTCCTCCGGTCGAGTTCCGTAGCTTGATGAGCTGTTGGCCTCCCGCCGCCCAATCATTTTCGCCCGGAGCCAACGCCACGCAACCAAGAGAGCTGAGAGAATCGGCGATCGTCTCCGCCTTGGCGACGTCTTGATCCTTGTGTTCGGGCGCGAGTAACGCGTTCATGAAGAACGTCGGTCCGGCGAGGGCGAGGGCGCTGACGGGGGCGCGAGCACGCTCGGCCGCGATCCACGCTGCGGCGTGATCCAGGCCGCCGAGCTGGTCCTTCGTGCAGCCACACGGCTCCAGCGCGCCCGCGAGATCCGAGAGGAAGTAGAGGCGCAAGGTCGGTACGTTTTCGGCGGTCTGTGAGGGAGACGTCCCGGCAGGCGTCGCATGGCACCCTTGGCATGCGACAAGCCCGGCCGCGGCCAACACGGAGACGAGGAGCCAAGCCGCCACGGATCCTGTGTCCTTCAATCGACGCCCGCACGATGCTCTATTCATGCTTTAATTCCCGAGTCCGCGAACGATACACGTTAGAAACAGATGCCGACCGACAACCAGCCTCGTCGTGGGGTGCCACAACCGCTCCAAGGCGGTCCGATTCGCTTCGGCCCGTATTGGCTCGACGCACGGTTGGCAGTGGGCGGAACCGCGGAAGTGTACATCGCCCGGCCCGTCGATCCGCGCGTAGAGCCGCAGCGGCTCATCGTCAAACGCCTTTTGCCACACTTCGCGACCGACTCCGAGGGTCGGACGATGTTCGAGCGTGAGGCCCGCTTGCACGCGGCGGTACAGCACGAGAATGTCGTCACCGTCTTCGGATCGGGCACGGCGGACGACGGCGAGCCCTACCTGGCTATGGAGTACGTCGAGGGCTGCGACGGCTACCGGCTGCTCCGAAGATTGTCGCAGCAGCAGCGGCTGCTCCCGGCTCGGGTCGCCGTACACATCGCGCGGGAGGTACTTCGTGCGCTCGCGAGCGTCCACAGCGCTCAAGACAAGAACGGCGTGCCTCTCGGCATCATCCACCGCGACGTCACGCCCTCGAACCTGTACCTCGCGAAGGAAGGGACGGTGAAGCTAGGAGACTTCGGGATCGCACGATCGACCTCGCGCGCCACCCTCCGTAGCAACGAGGCCACCAAGCTCAAGGGCAAGTTCGGCTACCTCGCTCCAGAGCAAGTCGCCGGCGAGCCTTTCGATCACAGGGCCGACCTCTTCAGCATGGCCACCGTTCTCGCCGAGATGGTGCTCGGGCAGCCTCTCTTCCCGGGGAGCGGTCAGCTCGCCGTGCTCCTCGCGATCCGCGACACTCGCATCGACCCTCTCCGTGAAGCTCGGAGCAAGATGCCTCCCGGACTCTTCGAGCTACTGGAGCGCGCGCTGGCGCGCGATCCTCGCGATCGCTTCCAGCACGCAGCGGCGTTCGGCGCCGAACTCAAGGCGTTCGATCCTGATCCGGACGCGAGCCGCAGCGAACTCGGCGCGCTCGTCGGCTGGGTGCAGACGGCCCCTTCTTCGGAACAGATGGAGAAGGTGCGGCAAAGCGCGCGCGAGATGCGGGCTGCACGAGTCGAAAAGCCCCCGGTCGAGGTCGAGGCTGAGTCCGATCCGCACGACCGCGTGACGGGGGACTACCCGCAACTGCCCTCGTTCGTATACACCGCGGACGGCGTCCGCCTCGGACCGTGGACGTTCGCCCGCGTCGTGGAGGCGATCGCCACGGGAGCGGTCGGTCGCGGCGATCAAGTCGACTACATGGGCCGCGGGCTTTCGCCGATCGAGGAGATCGAAGAGCTCGCGCGTTTCCTGCCCGACAGCTCGATCAGCACCATCGAGCTGACGGGACCCGGCAGCCCCGACTTCAGCGCGAACCTCGCGTCCGCCGCGATGCTCGACGTGTTGATGCGGATACTCCGCGAGCACGCCACCGGTGCGCTCTTCGCCGAATATCCCGCAGACGAGCGCGGTGAAGCAGGTCGCAAGGAGCTGTATTTTCACGCGGGACGACTCCACCACGTCGCGTCGAGCAACGCGAGCGAGCTCCTCGGCGAGTATCTGGTGCGACGCGGTAAGCTCGCGCGCGAGGAGCTCGACATGGCGCTCGCGGTTCTGCCTCGCTACGACGGGCGCATGGGGGACACGTTGATCGCGCTCGGCCTGGTCGATGCCGTGGATGTCTTTCGCGCGATTCGCGAACAGGGGCGCGACCGAGTCTGCGATCTCTTTCTTTGGAAGCGGGGCAAAGTCGCGTTCTATGGCGGGGCTCAAGAGAGGCACGTCGAATTTCCGCTCGATCTCGATGTGCCGAGTCTCATGCTCGCAGGTCTCGAAGCAGCTCAGCCGAACGACGCGCCCCTCGATACATTCTTTCCCCGCCTCGACCACGTGATCGGCCCCATGGACGACGGGACCGCGCTTCTCAAGGGGGTCGTATGGCCGCCAGCCGTCCGGCACGCCCTCGACGCATGCTCTCCACCGCGGCGACTGCGGGACGCCCTGTCGCTTGCGGCGCGGGCGGCGAAGCTCGGGCCCGCAGAAATCGCGCGCGGGATCGAGGTGTTGTTCGCGGCAAAATTGGTGAGGTGGACGGGATAGCGTCCTCCGAAAGGGGCGTGAGCCTGCCCCTACTTCGCCGACGCCGCGCCGCCCGCGAACGGCAAGATCGTCTTCAGGTCTTCGTCGGTGAAGCGCAGCTGGAGCCCGAGGAAGTAGTCGCGTAAATCGGATTCGAAGACGTGGTCGACCCCGCCGAGCAACCAGAGGCGGTGGATGAACTGATAGGCAATGGTTACGCGGTAGCGGGGCTGCACTTCCTCACCGAAGCCGAAGAGATCCTGCGAGAGTTCGAAGCGATCCTGGAGCAAGTGCAAATCGAGCCCCACGCCCCCGGTAGACTCGATGATCCCAAACCGTCCCGTGAACGGACCGAGCCGCCTCGCGAACTCGAGTGAGAAGCGAAAAGAGTCGCTTACGGTCGTGGTCGTCGTCTGGTACGTCCCCGGCATAGTCGGGTTCGTCGACGTGGTGGTTTGCTGCTGGACCGACGTGAGGCCCCGGGGGTCGTTGATGAGCTGGAGGATGTAGTACTTGTCCTCGCGCGGCTGGAGACGGAGCTCGACGTAGTCCTTAATCGTGTTCGCGAGGAAGTTGTAGTCTGTCCGTAATCCCACGACCGTTTGCAGGCGGATCAAACCGCCCACGTAGTCGTTCACACCTTCTGCGACGCCCTGGACCTCGTTGATGAGGGTCTCGTCCTTCGAGAGCCGCCCGATCGTCCCCTCCCCTCTGTCCACGCGCCCGGCGACGGTATCGACGTGGGCGAGCGCGCTGTCGAGGCTCCGGCTCGCGTTCCGGATGTTGTCGATGGTCTCGCGTAACTCTCCCGGCGCTTTGCCTGCTTGTGTAGCTGCGACGAGCTCACGCACCTGCTCGGTGATGTCGCGCACGTTCTCGAGGATATGGGCGATCTCGGGCCCCCCGTTCTGAGTGATGACGGCCACGTTGCGGAGCGTCTCGTTTACGTAGACGCGGTTTTCGCGGATCGTATCGTTCATCGCGCCCGTGGCGTCGGCGAGATTCTTGAGGATGGCACTCATGTTCTGGCCGCCCTGCTGCGAGCCGATCGAGTTTGCGAGCTGCTCAGCAACGGCCTTGACGCGATCAGCGATTTGCTTCACCTCGTCGAGGACATCGGCGGCCTCGGTGAACTCGATGACATGGGTAATCTGGTCGCCGTTCTTCAGCTTCCTGTAGTCGGGCGTCCCGTTCGTGAGGATGACGGCGCTCTCGCCGAGGACGAGCGCGCTCTTCTTGCCGATGGTCGCGTTGTCGAACAGGTCGACGTCTTTGTTGATCTTGACGTTGAGCCGCGCCTTCCCCCCCTCGAGCTGGATCGAGTCAATCTGACCGACCGGGATCCCAGCGATCGTGACCCGTGAGTGGTTGGCAAGACCGGTCGCGTCCTTCAGGTACGCGTGAACGGTGTAGCCGCTCCCAGAGCCCGTCCCCTTGTCGATCATGCGGAAGACGAGATAAATCGCCGCCACACTGACGAGGAGGAAAATGCCGACCTTGGCGGCCTGCGTGACCTTCAGCATGAAGTGGCGGGGGCTACCCTACCACTGGGGATCCGAGGCGGGCACACCGAGATGCGTCTGTGCGTTCGCTTACGCAGGCTTACCTGGGTACTTCGTCTCGAAATGGTGGACGACCGACTGGCCAAGCGCCTCGATCGCGCTGCCTGCGATGGCGGCCTTCACTCCCCACCCGACCACGGGCACGAGATTGGCCCCCTCTAACGCGAGGGTCTTCAGGGCAACGCTGCAGAGCTCGAGCCCGCCAGCCGCCATGAGCACGTCCGCGCTGCTCGGCTGTTCGCCGTAGATACGTGCGATCCAATAAATCATGTGTGTTTCGAGAGCGGTGAGACCCGCGCTGGTCGCGACGGGGATCGGAAGCACGGCCCACGTCGTGCCAAAGACCGCGTACTTGTGAACGAGGGCTCGCGCTTTGTCGCGGCACAGCTTGGGCGTGAATGCGACCGGAGGGGCTACCTCCGTAGTTACGGACGTTTCGGGGTCTCGCCGACGCAGGAATGCGATCGCCATAGGTGTAGAATTAATCATGATTCGTCCGGCGTCCAATTCGTAGAGGGTCGAACGAGCGGAGGGGCTCACTCCAACCCCGGGGAATCATCGAAGACGGGGTCGTCGGACTTGCCGCCTTCGCCTTTTTCCTCCGTTGCTCTCGAGGTAGTCGACCCTGCCACAGGCGGAGGAAGCAGGATCGCGTCGAGCGCCGCATCCATCTCGACGCGGATCTTGGCGAACTCGTCCCGCTGGGAGGCGGGTACCACGCGGACGCCGTCGAGTCGGAGTGCAAGTGGGTCGATGAAAGTCTCGCCCCGCTTGATGGCGAAGTGCAAATGCGGGCCGGTCGCCCGCCCCGTTTGTCCCACATATCCAACGATCTGCCTTGCCTCGACATGCTGCCCGGCGTGCAGGCCTGCCGCAAAGCGCGACATGTGGCAGTAACAGCTCACGAGTCCGCCCGAGTGCTCGATCTGCACCATATTCCCGCAGGGACCGCTGTCACCCACGCTCTTCACAGTCCCGGACGCCGAGGCATAGACGGGCGTGCCGACGGGCGCCGCGAAGTCCACCCCGTTGTGGGGCATGATCACGTGAAGCACGGGATGCATTCGCATCGGGTTGAAGCGGGAAGCGATGCGGGCGAGCGGGACGGGCGAGCGCCAACCGCCGTGCGAGGGCTGCTGTGCCTTGGTGTCGTAGAAGCCCCCCGGCTTGGCTCGTGCCGATTCGCCGGGATCGTGACGGAAATAGTAGACGCGAAGAGGGGACCCGTCGGGGTTCGCAGGGGTGTACTCGACCGCGCCGAGCTCCGAGTAGCGCGCGAACTGAGATTCGATCCGCTCCTCCGTCGCTACGACCCGGAGTCGAGCGCCGGGACGCAGATCGCTCAGCTCTGCGTGACCATCGAGAGCGTCGTCGAGCATCTTCAACATGTCGTCGTCCAACCCGGCCTGAACGAGCGACGCGCGCAGGTCTTCGCCTACGGCGACGCCCACGGCGACGCGTCGCTCCTCGATCGACAGGTCGAGTTTCTTGGCTTCGAGAACGCCGCTTTCCTCCTTCGCTTGCCATACGTCCGAAGGAGAGGTCGCGTATTCGAACGCGACGACATGGCCTGACTGCTTGTCTTTGGCGAATGCGAACGTGTCTTTCGGATTGCAGCGATTCAGGTTCTTGACCCCGTTGAAGGACCGAAGGACACGCTGCACTTCCATCCGTGGCAGCCCCGCAGCGTTCAGCGCCGCTACGAGCGGGCGCTTGCCGACGGGGCCTTCCGCGTACGCGACCGTCTTGTCGTTCGTGAGGGACCCGACGCGCCAAACGGGTGGTCGCGGCGGCAGGGCTGCATCAAGCGCGGAGGCCGCGCTCGAGTCGAACGCTTCGCCTGCGTCCGCGCCGTCGGGCACATCGACCGTGGCACCCGTCATCGGAATCGGTGCGGCCGTGAGCGCAATCGCTCTCGAGGAAGCGTTGTGCCTGTGTCCCGCACGCACGAGGAGGAAGAGGAGAACTCCGAGACCCGAAACGCCGACTCCGATGGCCGCGCCCCATCGCACGCGAGGAGAAGAGAGCCAGGAGCCGCGACCGGGCGAATCGCTCGCGCGGATGGGCGCAACTTCGGTCGGAGTCGCCGACGCAGTCGGGCTCGGCGTCGCAATCGAGGGAGGGGCGGTGATCGCCCCATCTACTTCCGCGGCGGCCGGATCGCCCCCGTCTAGCTGCGGCACGTCTTCCACGGGAAATCCCGTCTAGCGTTCAACGGGCTTGTCTGCAACCCGAGGGCCCTTATCCCACATCGAACCTCCTTGTCGTTACAGCTTCTAAGACCACTTCTTCGCATGATGTTAGGCTCGACGCGATGGACGAACGTTTGAAGCAGCTGCTTCTCCTCGGACGAGAGCACTACGCCAAGCGCGAATTCGACAGAGCAGAGCCGATGCTCCGCGAGTTGCTCGAACACTCGGATCGGTTCGCCGATGTCCACGACATGTTGGGCGTGATTGCGCACTTCCGCGGCAACTTCGTTTTGGCCGAGCGACATTTCGAGCGCGCGCTCGCACTCAATCCTCAATACACCGAGGCTGCCCTCAACCTGGCGGTCACCTACAACGACCGAGGCAAGTACGAGGCGGCGCGCGAAGTGTATGCGCGCATAAGGCGGGGGGCCGGGACCGGAGTAGCGGACGGCCTCGACCCCTTCGCCCGAGGAAAGATCGCCAACATGCACGCCGACATCGGGCAAGCGTACGCCGACGCCGGCATTCCTCTCGAAGCGATCGCCGAATACGAGAAAGCCGTTTCGCTCTGTCCCGAGTTCGCCGATCTGCGAACGAAGCTCGGGACGCTACTCCGACAAGTGCACGAGTACGACCGCGCGCGCGATCACTACGAGGCCGCGGTCGCGGCACGACCAGCCTATGTGCCCGCCCGCATTCTCTTGGGTGTGACGCTCTTCGCGATGGGCGATCTCGATCGAGCGGAAGAACACTGGAAGCAGGCGCTCGAGATCGACAAGGACTCGATGAGCGCGAAGATGTACCTGCGCATGCTCGCGACACAGCGAGGCAAGACGTCGATTCCGCC
>Ga0182024_10005803_pt1 | contig 27427 bp, 21 predicted proteins | sample P32metaG_FD_120480 | JGI IMG/M metagenome (GOLD analysis project Ga0182024, IMG submission 120480) | Permafrost microbial communities from Stordalen Mire, Sweden - P3-2 metaG (Illumina Assembly) | ecosystem: Environmental > Terrestrial > Soil > Wetlands > Permafrost | place: Sweden: Stordalen...
AGTGCTGGACCCGGAACTGAATCACGCGTTCACGGACCACTATCTGGACGTCGAATACGATTTGTCGAAGGTCATGTTTGTGTGCACGGCGAACGTGCTGCACACCATTCCGCAACCGTTGCAAGATCGTATGGAGATTTTGCGGATTCCGGGTTACACGGAACAGGAAAAACTGGAGATCGCCAAGCGCTTTCTGGTGAAGCGCGCGCGCGAAGCCACGGGATTGAATGAAAAGAATTTGCAATTTACAGATGAAGGCTTGCTGCACATGATCCGGCACTATACGCACGAAGCCGGGGTGCGCAGCCTGGAACGCGAGATTCAGAACATCGGGCGCAAGATGGCGCGCAAGGTGGTAACGAATGGCGTGGAATCGACGGCGGAAATTACTCCCGCGAACGTGAACGATTTTCTGGGCGTGCTGAAATATCGCGAATTCTGGCTAGAAAAGCAGAACGAGATCGGGTTGACGACCGGCCTGGCGTGGACCGAAGTGGGCGGCACGGTGCTGGCGACAGAAGCGACGATCATGGAAGGCAAAGGCCGGCTGACGCTGACTGGGAAATTGGGCGATGTGATGCAGGAGTCCGCGCAAGCGGCGATGAGCTATGTGCGGTCGCGCTCGGCGCAACTCGGTTTGACGAAGGATTTTTACCGCAACATCGATATTCACGTGCACGTGCCGGAAGGCGCGATTCCGAAGGATGGGCCATCGGCGGGCATCACCATTTGCACCTCGCTGGTCAGCGCGTTGACGCGCAACCCGGTGCGCCGGGATGTGACCATGACGGGCGAAATCACGCTGCGCGGCAAAGTTTTGCCCATCGGCGGGATGAAGGAAAAATTGCTGGCGGCCCACCGAATGGGCTTGCGTATTGTTGTGCTTCCGAAGGACAATGAGAAGGACCTAGCGGATATCCCGCAGGAAATTCTCGCCAGCCTTACGGTACACTTTGTCGAAACCATGGATGAAGTTCTGCAGATAGCCCTTGAGCGGCCCATTGTGCCGATTGAACATGTGGCGGTGCCGGTGGTAGCGGCGGTTGCGGAAGGATTCGCGGCCGGCAGTGAGAAAGACACGAGTTTGACCAACTAAGCAGCGTTGTTCCGGGCCCAGTCCGTTCCTGCGGACTGCCGCCGGTGAGTCATGGCTCCGCTTCGCCGCCAAGTGGTTTGTAAGTCTGGTTTGCCCATCGAGGCTGGTCCTCGTCGCCGGTGAATGCTTCCGCAAAACGGCTGGCATTTTAGCAAAACCGCGTGATGAAGGCCTGGTCCTGGTGCGACACCCCGTAGAAAAAATCCGGAAGATCTGGGTTCAATTTCACAAATCAAATATTTTTACAGTCTAAGGACATATGAAAGAAACAGTTGAAGGCAACAATCAGATCAGCATCAGCTTGGCCGAGCTGAAAGAAAAAAACATCACGGACCTGGCGAAGATCGCCAAGGAACTGAATATCCCGGGAGCCAGCGGGATGCGCAAACAGGAGCTGATATTCCAGATCCTACGCGCGCAGACGGAGAAGAACGGGTTGATTTTCTCCGAAGGCGTTTTGGAGTGCCTGCCGGACGGCTTCGGATTTTTGCGTGCGCCGGAATACAACTATTTGCCAGGACCGGATGATATTTATGTGTCGCCGTCGCAGATCCGCAAATTCGATTTGCGAACGGGCGATACCGTCTCCGGACAAGTGCGGCCCCCGAAGGATGGCGAGCGGTACTTTGCGTTGATCAAGGTGGAAGCGGTCAACTTTGAAGATCCGGAAGTGGCGCGTAGCAAGATATTTTTCGACAACCTAACGCCTTTGTATCCGCAGGGCCGGTTGAAGATGGAGACCACCAAGGAAAACATGACCGGGCGCGTTTTGGATTTGCTGTGTCCGGTGGGCAAGGGACAGCGCGGATTAATTGTAGCGCCGCCGCGCACTGGAAAAACGATGATGCTGCAGTCGATCGCGAATTCCATCACCGTGAACCACCCGGAAGTAGCCTTGATCGTGCTGCTGATTGACGAACGCCCGGAAGAAGTTACGGACATGCAGCGCACCGTGAAGGGCGAAGTGATCAGCTCGACGTTTGATGAGGCCCCGCAACGGCACATTCAAGTGGCCGAAATGGTCCTCGAAAAGGCCAAGCGGCTGGTGGAACACAAGCGCGACGTGGTGGTGCTGCTGGACAGCGTGACGCGTCTGGCGCGCGCTTATAACGCGGTAACGCCGCCATCGGGCAAGGTGCTGTCGGGCGGTATTGATGCCAACGCGTTGCAGCGGCCGCGGCGATTTTTTGCGGCGGCGCGGCACGTGGAAGAAGGCGGTTCGTTGACGATTATTGCCACGGCGTTGATTGATACAGGCAGCCGGATGGACGACGTGATTTTTGAAGAGTTCAAGGGCACCGGGAACATGGAAATTAACCTCGACCGCAGATTGTCGGATAAGCGGGTGTTTCCGGCGATTGATATTCAGCGGTCCGGCACGCGAAAAGATGAATTGCTGCTGCCGGCGGATGAATTGAGCCGGGTTTGGGTGTTGCGCAAGGTGCTGAGCCCGCTATCGACGGTGGAAGCGATGGAATTGTTGATCAGCCGATTGACGAAAACCAAGTCCAACGGGGACTTTCTCGGGTCGATGTCCGCGCCGACGTAATTCGCGGAAGCGCAGGTGATTCCGGGAGTTACTGACCGGAACAGCTTCCCGCTGGCCACACAAAGCCGTTCTAGAATTCTACTTTGGCCCGATCGCAATGCGGTCGGGCAGTCCCCCTCTCCGCAGCTCCTCTCACTGGTGCGCAGCGCGCTGACGGTTGTCGATTAGCGTGCCGATGGCACGGACTGTTGGTTCGCGAGCCATTGTTGCACGTGCTGTTCGAGAATGCTGAGCGGGACTGCGCCGTTTTCAAGCACCGCATCGTGGAACGTGCGCACATTAAATTTGGCGGCGAGCTGCGATTCTGCGGCGGTGCGCAGCTGGCGGATTTTTAGCTGGCCGAGTTTATAAGCCAGCGCCTGGCCGGGCCAAACGATGTAGCGATCCACCTCCACGGTGATGTCCTGATCGGTTTTCCCGGTGTTGTCTTTGAAAAATTGGATCGCTTGATCGCGCGTCCAGCCTTGCGAATGCATTCCGGTATCGACGACCAGACGAACCGCGCGCCACATTTCGTAAGAGAGCTGGCCGAATTGTGAATAGGAATCTTTGTAGAGGCCGAGTTCTTCGCCGAGACTTTCCGCGTATAGCGCCCAGCCCTCGACGAAAGCGGAGTAGCCGACGTGTTTGCGGAAATCCGGCTGGCCGGCAAGTTCCTGCGCGAGGGAAAGTTGTAGATGATGGCCGGGAACGGATTCGTGGAGCGAGAGCGCTTCCATTTCCCACTTGGGACGAGAATTTAATTTGTAAGTGTTTACAAAAAAATATCCAGGGCGGCCAACGTCTGGAGCGCCCGGCTGATAGTACCCAGTGGTTTGCGAGGGAGCTTTGAAATCAGGAATGGGCGTGACGCCGTACGTGAGGCGGGGAAGTTTGCCGAATTCGCGAGCGAGTTCGGGATCAATGCGTTTGTCGATGACGCGGTAGCCGTTCACCAGGTCTTCGGCGTTGCTGTAATAAAAGCGCGGATCGTTGCGCAAAAATTCCGTGAAGTCGTGAAAGCTGCCTTGAAAATGAGTAGAAGCGATGACTTTGTCCATTTCGGCGCGGATGCGTTTGACTTCCGAGACGCCGATTTCGTGAATTTGCTGCGGTGTTAGGGTTGTCGTGGTTTGCCAGCGCACGTGAAAAGCGTAGCTGGCCGAGCCGTTGGGTAACGCGGAAGCGGCGATGGAACCGCGGCACCCGGGGATATAAATATTTGCCACGTAGTCGTGGAGTTTCTGAAAAGCTGGAGCCAGAGAGGTGGCGTAGACATTTTTGGCGCGCTCCGTGAGCCGCGTGCGACCGGATTCGGAAATTGCGGTGGGAAATTCCGTGAAGGGCTGCAGCAACGCACTGGCGAGAGGATCCCCGGGAACCAGGTCGGAGATTTGCTTGGGAAGATCGCGCAGCATTAATTGGGGCGGAGTATAGCCACGACGTAAACCTTCAACGAGAAGCGCTTGCTGCTGCGCAACGTAAGCGGGCAAAGCCTCGAGACGCGCGAGGATATCTTCGTAATCGGCGACGTTGCGGTTGGGCATGCTGGCAATGGTTTGCGCGGCGCCTTGCTGCACGCCTCCCATTTGCGTGATGGGCATCCACAGGTTTTGCGGCACGACGTTGCGGAACGGAAGGGGATCGTCGCCGTATTGCAGGCCTTCTTCGGCGGTGCTGAGCAGTTCGAGATAAAGGTCGTAGTTGAGCTGCTCGTCCTTGGGAAGCGTCTCTCGTGAGATCGATTGCAGCGTGGCGAGGCTCTCATGCAGATGCTGTTTTCGCGCGGCAATACCTTGCGGCGAATCATCGCTCCAACGGCGGTTTTGCCCAGGGAAGCCCACGCCGGTGGCTACTTCCGGATATTCGGTCATCCAGCGCGTCCAGTCTGATTCGAGGTAAGCGCGGAATTTCCGGGCGCTTTCCGTTTCGCTGCCGGGCGAACCTTTTTGCGCGGCAAGCATGGGAGCCACGGCGAGGGAGAGAGTTGCGACGAAAAGAAATACAGAAGTGCTGCGCATTATCTGGTCCCCTTGAGTTTCGCTAGTTCATTGTCACGCTGCTGCGCGAGCATGATCACCAGCCGCGCGGTTTCTTCAATGTTCATGGCGGTGTTATCGATGAGCACGGCGTCTTGCGCGCGCACGAGCGGCGAAACTTTTCGTTCGCGGTCGCGGCGGTCGCGTTCGCGGACTTCTTCGAGAACTTCGGCGAGGGTAAGCTGCTCGCCTTTTTCCTGATGTTCTTTCCAGCGGCGTTCTGCGCGAACTTCGGGAGCGGCTTCCAGGAAAAGTTTGAGTTCGGCATCGGGGAAGACCACCGTGCCGATGTCGCGGCCTTCCATCACCACGCAGCCGCCAGCGCCAGCGCGTTGCTGCTCGGCGACCAGCACTTCGCGAACGGGGCCGATGGTGGCGAGGCGCGAAGCGGCTTGCGCCACGTCCGAAGTGCGAAGGGCGAGCGTGACTTCCAAGCCGTCGAGGAGCACGCTATTTTTTGCGCCAGCGCGTTCCTGCTCGGGGGTAGGCGGCCGCAATTCGATGTGCGTTTTTTTCGCGAGATCGACGAGCCGGGACTCCTCGTCCAGGGAAATTTCCTTGTGCAGCGCTTTTAGCGCGAGCGCGCGATACATCGCGCCGCTGTCGAGGTAGAGATAGCCAAGCATTTGCGCGACCAGTTGCGCGACGCTGCTTTTGCCGGAACCTGCGGGACCGTCGATGGCGATGGTGAGATTGGGCATCGGCAATTGTTTTGCGGCAAAGGCGCGCGAGCTATCTTACAACCTTCGCGTTAATAGCCCATGATGTTGTAGCCGCAATCGACGTAGATGGTTTCGCCGGTGATGCCGGAAGCGGCGTCAGAAAGCAGAAAAACGGCGGCGCCGCCCACTTCGGCGGGATCGACGTTGCGCTTGAGCGGAGCACGCTCGGCGTGGGCTTTGAGCATGTCGCCTAGGCCGGAAATGCCGCGGGCAGCAAGAGTTTTTATAGGTCCGGCGGAAATGGCGTTGACGCGAATATTTCTTGCGCCGAGATCGCTGGCGAGGTAACGGACGCTGGCTTCGAGAGCGGCTTTGGCAACGCCCATGACGTTGTATTTCGGTACGACTTTTTCCGCGCCGAAGTAGCTCATGGTGACGATGGCGCCGCCGGAAGTCATGAGCGGCGCGGCGGCACGGGCTACCGCAACGAGAGAATAGACGCTGACATCGTGCGCAATACGGAAACCTTCACGGCTGGTGTTGAGAAATTCGCCTTTGAGTTCTTCGGCGGGAGCAAACGCGACGCTATGGACGACTCCGTGCAAAACGCCGTAGCGCGTGCGCAACTCTTCAAACAATTTGGCGATTTGATCGTCAAAAGAAAGATCGCACATGAAGCCGGTGGCACCCGGCAAATCGGCGATCAAGTCGCGGGCTTCCTGTTCGAGGCGATCGTTTTGGTAGACGATGGCGAGGCGATAGCCGGCTTCCTGTAATTTCAGGGCGATGGCCCAGGCGATGCTGCGCTTGTTGGCCAGGCCGAAGATCACCGCTGTTTTCTGCGTTTCAGTCATTCCACGTGTCTCCAAAAGTGCCCGGCTTCGGCCCGGCCGCTACAAAATCGACTCAAATGCGGTGGAAGGCTTTCTCAATTTCCTTTACAGAATAGCGCAGAACGACCGGGCGGCCGTGCGGGCAACTCATGGGGCAATCCGTTTTTGCCAGTGCAGCAAGTAGCCATTCCATCTTGGTTTGGTCGAGCGGCATATTGATTTTGATGGCGGCGTGGCACGCGGTGGACGCGGCGATTTTGGCTTGCAGTGTGTCGATGGAGATGGCCGCGTTTTCACGGTCGAGGCCGTCGAGAATCTCGGTGAGCAGTTGTTCCGCGTCGGAAGCGACGATGCCCGCGGGAACCGCCTGAATGGCGAAACTTTTTGGGCCCATGGGCTCGACTGCAAAACCGTTGGCGGCAAGTTCTTCGGCGATTTTTTCGTAGATGACGATCTGGCGCGGCGACAGATCGATGACCATGGGCATGAGCATGCGCTGCGATTCTACTTTGCCGGCGCGGCGCGCCTCGAGGTGGCGCTCGAAAAGGACGCGCTCGTGAGCGACGTGTTGATCGACAATCCACAAGCCGGAGGCGTTGACGGCGACGATGAAGCTGGCGCTGACTTGGCCGAGCGGTTTGAGGTCGGCGATTTGCTCGGGGCGCGGGAGCGATGCGGAGGAATCGCCGTTTGGCCCCGCAAGATTGGCGACCCAATGCGGCGCTGCGGTTTCCGTAGAGATGGAATCGAGAGCCGGCATGCCACCGGGAATTCCGGCAAAAGAATTTCCGGCTGCAAAGGCCAGGCGGTGGTTTTCCGGGCGCGGCGGCGCCGAGCTAAGATCGCAAGCGCTGTCCGAGCCGACGCCGGAGCCCAGGCCGCCGGAGTCCGGTGGTGCGGGGGTGATGCCGCCGAAAGCGGATTCGGAATTGGTTGATCGTTGCGATTCTAAACGAGCGCCGAAATTATTTGCGCCGGGAGCTGGTGCAGCGGTTCCGGCGGCGACGGCAAAGCTGGCGATGGAGCGGGCGCTCATTAATGTTTGGCGGATGGAATCGCGCGTGAAGTCGTGAACGAATTGCGAGCGGCGGAAGCGCACTTCGATCTTTGCCGGGTGCACGTTGACGTCGACTTCATCGTAGGGCATTTCAAGAAAGAGCAGTGTGGCGGGAAAAACATTGCCGGGAAGAATGTTGCGATAGGCTTCGTGAATGGCGTGCAGGATCAGGCGATCGCGCACCAGGCGGCGATTTACAAAGACGTAGATGCCGTTGCGATTGGGACGCTGCACTTCGGGGCGCGAGGTGAAACCGGAAACGGTGAGCGTGGCTTTCGCTTCGCTGGCTTCGAGTTCCGGCTCGGTAATGGCGGAGCGAAAGGGCGAGGAAACCGGAGAAATTTCCACGAGCTCTTCAAGGGCCTGGCGGCCGAAGAGTTGGTAGACGCGGTCGGCCATTTTTTCCACCGGGGCGCAGTCGATGATGGTTTGCGTGGGCGTAATGAGTTGAAATTGTTTTGCGGGATTGGCGAGCGCGTAATGTGTGACCAGCGAGGCGATGTGGCCGAGTTCTGTGGTGTCAGATTTTAGAAATTTGCGGCGCGCCGGGACGCAGTAAAAAAGATCGGCGACGCTGATGGTGGTTCCGGCGGGAAGGCCTGCAGGCTTCACATTGAAGAGTTTGCCGCCGGCAAATTCGACGCGCGTGCCTTCGGCTTCGGCGGCGTCGCGCGTTTCCAGTGTGAGGCGCGAGACGGCGGCGATAGTGGGCATGGCTTCGCCGCGAAAACCGAGCGTGGCGATGGAGAGAAGATCGTCCGCGGTGCGCAGTTTGCTGGTGGCGTGACGCTCAAAGGCGAGAAGCGCGTCGTCGTGGGTCATGCCGTGGCCGTCGTCGATGACCCGGATCATGCGCTTGCCGCCGGATTCAACTTCGACGCGAATGCTCGTTGCTCCGGCGTCCAGCGCGTTTTCGAGCAGTTCTTTCACGACGGAAGCGGGGCGCTCGACAACTTCGCCGGCGGCGATTTTATTCGCGACAGCTTCCGGGAGTATGCGGATGCGGCTCATTTCTTTTTGAGAGCGATACCCAAGTGATCGAGTTGCGTTTCGTCTACTTCGCTAGGGGACTCGGCCATTAGGTCGACGGCGGCGGTGGTTTTGCCGAAGGCGATGACTTCGCGAATGGATTTTTCGCCGGCGAGGAGCATTACCACGCGGTCGAGGCCGAGCGCTATTCCGCCGTGCGGGGGTGTACCGTAGGTTAGAGCGTCGACGAAGAAACCGAAACGGCGGCGGATTTGTTCTTCGCTGAGGCCGAGGGCTCTAAAGAGGCGCTCTTGCACGTCCTGGCGATGGATGCGGATGCTGCCGGAGCCGAGTTCGACGCCGTTCAGCACGAGATCGTAGCCTTTGGAACGGACTTCCCACGGCGCGGTTTCCAGTTTTTCCAAATCTTCTTCGACGATTCCCGTGAATGGGTGTTGTGCGCTGGCCCAGGTTTTTTCGGTTTCGCTCCATTCAAAAAGCGGGAAACCGGTGAGCCACAGAAACTTCCATTTCGATTTGTCGATTACTCCGAGCGCTTCGCCGACTTGCAGGCGCAATTGTCCCGCGGCCAGGGCGGCGGCTTCCGTGCCTTTGATTTCTTCTTTGGCGGAGACGGCGACGACGAGGTCGCCGGTTCTTGCGCCGCATGCGTCGGCGAGTTTCTTTACATTTTCCGCGCCGAGCAATTTCTCGACCGTTGAGGTGATGCCTTCCGGAGCGAGCTTGACGAAATAAACTCCGCGCGCGCCGACGGCTTTGCCTTTTTCGGTTAACTCATCGAGTTGCTTGCGCGAATAATTGGCAGCGCCCGGAGCGGCGAAGGCGAAAACGTTTCCGGCGATTTGCAGTTTTTCTTTGGCTTCTGGCGGAAAGGCGTCCGTAACTTCGTGCAGTTCCATGCCGAAGCGCATGTCTGGCTTGTCGCTGCCATATCTGCGGACGGCGTCTTTGTAGAGCATGTGCGGAAAGGGTGCGTCGGCTTTGACGCCGGCGACGGCGCAGGCGCGCACCATGACGTTTTCGATGACATTGAAAACGTCTTCCTGGCGCGGGAAAGACATTTCGACGTCGAGCTGCGTGAATTCGGGCTGCCGATCGGCGCGCAGATCTTCGTCGCGGAAACATTTTACGATTTGGAAATAACGGTCGAGGCCGCCGATCATCAGGATTTGTTTGAAGATTTGCGGCGATTGCGGGAGCGCATAGAACTGGCCGTGGTGCACGCGGCTGGGGACGAGATAATCGCGCGCGCCTTCCGGCGTGGAGCGCGTGAGCATGGGGGTTTCCACTTCGAGGAAACCCATTTCGTCCATGGTTTTGCGAATTTCGAGAAAAATTTTATGGCGCAGCGCGAGGTTGGCGTGCGGCTTGGGGCGGCGCAGGTCGAGATAGCGATAGCGCAAGCGCGTTTCTTCGGCGGCGTTGCTGTCGTTTTCGATCTGGAAGGGCGGCGTTTTCGCGTTGTTTAGAATGTGCAGGCGCGTGGCGATGACTTCGACTTCTCCGGTGGACAGTTCGGGATTGGATTTTTGACGAAGAATGACTTTGCCTTCGACGGCGACGACGAATTCGGAGCGCGCCTGCTCGGCTTTGGCGTGCGCTTCGGGCTGCGTTTCCTTGTTGAAGACGACTTGCACGATTCCCTCGCGGTCGCGGAGGTCGAGGAACAGAAGATTGCCGAGGTCGCGGCGGCGCGCGACCCAGCCCATTAAGACGACGTTGCGGCCAGCGTCATTGTTGCGCAGAGCGCCGCAATAATTGGTGCGTTTCAAGTTGCCTAGAAAATCTAGCAAGTGCTGGTCTCCTCGCATGACACAGAATTTATTCTGTGCGGGGTGCTGCGGGTACTACTGCATCTGGCAGAAGCTGCACAGACAAACGAGTGTCTGTGCTACTGGCGGTGCGCTTGCAAAAATTCCAGTAAATCAGGTTCCGTAAACTTTTCCTGGGTGCCATCGGCCAGGGTCTTTAGCGTGAACATGCCTTCGCTAACTTCATTATCGCCGAGGATGAGGGCGTAGCGCGAGTCGAGTTTGCTGGCGCGCTCGAGGGCTTTGCCGAATTTGAGTTCCGTGGGCGGCAGCTCGACGCTCAAGCCTGCATCGCGCAACAGTTTTGCGGCGCGCACCGCGGCGGCGTAGGCGTGTTCGCCCATCCAGGCGATGTAAATGTCTCGTCCCTGCTGGGTGGGGACTTTGCCCGCGTCTTCGAGAGAAAGAATGAGGCGATCTTCGCCGATGGCGAAGCCGATGCCTTTGGTGGGCGGACCGCCAAGCAGTTCGACGAGGCCGTCGTAGCGGCCGCCGCCGCAGACGGCGTTTTGCGAGCCGAGGCCCTTGGCAGTGATTTCAAAGGTCGTACGCATGTAGTAGTCGAGGCCGCGCACGAGGCGCCAATTTTCACGATAGATTACGCCGCGCAGTTGCAGCTGATTTTTCACGTCGGCGTAATGCGTCGCGCAGGCCTCGCAGAGGTGGTCAGCGATGTGTGGCAGCTTGGCGATGATGGCTTGCTCGGATTCGAGTTTGGAATCGAGCACGCGCAGCGGATTGGTTTCGATGCGGCGCTGGCTGTCGGGGCCGAGTTGATCTTTCACTTTGCGCAGCTCTTCGCGCAGCAGCTCGACGTATTTTGGGCGGCAATCGGGAGCGTTGTGACCGATGGAGTTGATGTCCAGCTCGATGCCCGGCAAATCGAGTTTGTCGAAGAAGGTCATCACCATTTCGATCACTTCTGCGTCGATGGCCGGAGCGTCGTTGCCGCCCAGCACTTCCGCGCCAATCTGGTAGAACTGGCGATAGCGGCCTTTTTGCGGGCGCTCGCGCCGAAACATAGGCCCCATGTAATACAGCTTCACCGGCTGCGGAAGCTGATTCAGATTGTGCTCAATGTAAGCGCGGCAGACGGAAGCGGTAGCCTCTGGACGCATCGTTAGGGACGGTCCGAGAACTACACGGTTAACAGTCGAACCTATTTCGAGCAAGATGTCATTGCCAACGGCGAACGCCAATTGCAGGCCTATTCCTGTCTTTTTACTAGCTTCGATTACCTTGTACGCCTCACCCAAATCCCTGACCTTTATCTTCAGGTGTTCGATTAGGCCTCGGTTCGATGCGGTCTGCGGTATTTCTCCTCGGTCAAAGAATGAAATGAGTTGACGCGCGTAATTTCCCAACGAGGCTGCAATTTCGCTCATCGAGAGCGTCTCGGCTGGTCTATCGCCAAACGTGTACATCTCCTTGGCAACGACATCTGTCTCACCGCCGATGGAGCGTGCGAAAAGATCAGTTTCCTCGAGTACCGGACTCCGGATTTCGCCAAAGCCGAATCGGGCGAAGACTTCGTGAGCGGTTTGCTCGACGTGATTCCAAAGAGCTGTTTCCGGCGGGAGCAGATCGCGCGTGCCCTTGACGGCTTGAAACTGTTTCTTCGGTTCAGCCGGCTGCCGCACGGCCTGCTCAGCGGCTTCTTTTTGCTGCTGCTTGGCTTGCGCTTTGGCGCGGTTGATTTCTTCCCATTGCGCGCGCTTGGCGGCTTTGTCTTGGTCGGGCGCGGTCACTCGGCGGATTCCTCGCGATAGATGTTTTTGTATTCGACGTAGCGCTGGGCATAGTTGCGAATGCTGGACTGGTCAGTTTCGACGAGCGGGCGCTTTACTTTACCGGGGGAGCCCATCACTAAGCTGCCGGGGGGGATTACCGTGCGCTCGGGGATTAGCGAGCCTGCGGCAATGATGCTGCCGGTGCCGACTACCGCGCCGTTGAGGATCATCGCGCCCATGCCGATGAGGCAGCGCGACTCGATGGTGCAGCCGTGCAGTGTGACGGAATGGCCGACAGTGACTTCATCGCCGATGAGCAAGGCCCATTCGTCGCGCATAACGTGGAGCACGGAGCCATCCTGAATATTGGTGCGCGCGCCGATGCGGATGTAATGCACGTCGCCGCGAATGACGCACATGGGCCAGACGCTCGAGTCTTCGCCGATGGTGACGTCGCCGATGATGACCGACGCGGGGTCGATATAGGCGGAGGCGGCGATGGCCGGGCGCTTGCCGCGATAGGCGCGAATGTCTGGTTGGCGTGGCAACGGGTGCTCGTCCTTGGGCGTTCCTAGCGGCGTGCGCTAACTTATTGCAGGGACATGATGTAGGTGGCGTGGTGCGCTGCGCAACGGCACAGGAACTCCGCCAAGATAACATCCAGGCGGAGAACTGACAAGGAAGCTAAGCGACGCGAGCGGTAGCGAGCTGCGACTCCGGAAGCGCGTGATGGTGACGGTTGGCCGGGGGAATGGGTGTGGGGTCGGAGAACGGTTAGCGGGTCAGAGCCAGAGCTTTAGGTCGGGCCAGTCTTGCTGCAGTGTGCCGGATTTGCGGCCGCGGTAGATGTAGATGGTGCGGTGATTCTCGAAGGGGATGGCGTATTTAGAATTGGTTTCGCCGGCGGGCACTACGCTCGAGTAATTTTTTGCGAGACGCTCGCGGGTGCTGCTGCCGGCAATGATCACCAGGCACTCACCGGTGTAATCGCGTGGTCCCCAGAACCAATAGTTCTGGTGAGCACTAATGGCGGAAGGCAAGCCGTACTGCGGGCCGAAATAATCGACGGCGCCGGCTTCACCATAGTTTCCGGCGAAGATGGCGCACTGGCTGCGTTCGGGCTCGGGGATACAGTTATAAACTTTGGCGATGGACGCGGCCATTTCCGGCCAGCCGTGCATGTCGGCATATTGTTGAGAGAGATCATTGATTTCTGTGTTTTCCGTTTTGGCGGGAGCGGCGCCGAGAGCTTTTTCGTAGGCGATAAATTTTTCTTCCGACATCATGGGCATGGCGAAGGGCCAGGCAATGGCGCCGCGCGCCAACACTAGCAAAACGAAAGTTGCTTGCGCGATGCGGCGAAGGATGGTGCCGCGCAGCGCGTGCGGAATTTTGGCGAACCAAGATTCGATGGCAACGCTGCCTGCGGCGAAGAGCATGGGATAGGTTGGCGTGAGGTAGTAGTCTTTGCCTTTGAGCGCGATGAACAGGATGTAGGAGAAAATCCACATCCAGCCGATGGCGCGGAAGCGCTGGCCACCTTTCAGAAATAAGCACCAAACTAGCCCCGGAACCCAAACTAAAACAGTGAGTCCACCGAGGGCCTCGATATTGGAATGCAGATATTGCCACGGAGAGAGGACTATGTTTTTGTCGCTCTTAGCGATGTTCGAAAGCAACTCGTAGGTCGCCCAATGATGCGCGTATTCCCAAAACACGTTGGGCAGAGCGATCAGGAACGCAACTGCGGCGCCATACCAGGGCCACGGAGTGAGGAGCATTTTGCGCTGCGGGGAGACGAGCATGGCGGCGAGGAAGGCCAGCAGAAAAAAAAGCATGGCGTGTTTGCCTTCGAGGGCCAGTCCGGCGAAGAGACCGAAGAGCAGCCATTGCTTTTGCGAGTCGCCGGCGAAAATTTTTGTGGCGATCCAGGCGCAGGCGGCCCAGCCGAGGGTCATGAACATATCGGTGTTGAGGTAGCTGCCGAAATATTGCGGAGCGGCGAGGACGCAGAGGCAGGCGAGGAATTGCGCGTAGGAGCGGCCGCCCATGGCGCGGGCGGTAAGGCCGGTGACCAGGATTTGCGCGGTGGCGAAAAGCATGGGGACGAAGCGGATGGCGAAGAGCGTTTGGCCGAGGATTTTTTGCGAGAACCAGGCGACGAGTGGAGCGCCTGGAGGCTGGTCAACGTAGCCCCAAGCGAGGTGTTTGCCGCAAGCGATGAAGTAGAGTTCGTCGCGGAAGAAGCCGTAGCCTTTGTAGAAGATGAGGTGGATGGCGAAGGTGAAGAGAGTGAAGGTGAGCAGGATGGGCCAATTGGCGTGGGTAATGTTGAGCGGGGGTGGTTGCGAGGCTTTTATCGAGTAGGCGTGGGTTGGGATGTGGTCGGGCATCTGGTTCCTTGGTGATGATGGTACGCGGTTTTGGCGGAAAAGTTGCTGGTCCGCGGTGCAGTGACAGATGCGAAGATTTTTCACTGCACTCTGTCACCTTTTGCGCTGCGTTTTACGTTGCGTCGGACTTGGGTGCGCAGGCAGGAGTGTCTGTACTACTGCCTCTTAGTCGATTTGGACGGTGGGGCCGCCGGAGGTGGGGCGGATCTCGTCGACGCGTTTTACTACGGCGTGGGCTAAGGTGAAGAGGCTTTTTGCGGCGGGGGCGGTTTCGCCGAGGGAGGCTACGGGTTTGCCGACGTCACCGCCGACGCGGATGCGCGGATCAATTTCGATTTCGCCGAGGATGGGGACGCCGTATTCGAGGGCGGTTTTGGCGCCTTCGCCGTGACCGAAGATGTCGATGGGTTGTGAACAGTGCGGGCACGAGAAGGTGCTCATATTTTCTACTACGCCGAGAACTTCGACATTGACCTGGCGAAACATTTCGATGGCTTTGCGGACGTCGGCGAGAGCTACTGTCGAAGGCGTGGTGACGACGACCGCGCCGGTGATGGCTACGGTTTGAATGAGCGTGAGTTGCACGTCGCCGGTGCCGGGCGGGAGATCGATGATGAGGTAGTCGAGTTCGCCCCATTCAACGCTGCGCAGGAATTGCGTGATGACACTGTGCAGCATGGGGCCGCGCCAGACCATGGGTTTGTCGCCGGGATTGAGCAAGCCCATGGAGATCATTTTTACGCCGAGGGCTTCGACGGGGAAAATGCGGTGTTCGGCGGTGGCTTTGGGCTGTTCGAGCGTGCCAAGCATGATGGGGACGTTGGGGCCGTAAACGTCGGCGTCCATAAGCCCGACTTTGTGGCCGAATTTCGCGAGAGCAATGGCGAGATTTACGGCTACCGTGGTCTTGCCGACGCCCCCTTTGCCGCTAGCGACAGCGACGAGATTCTTCACGCCTGGGATGGGATGGCGTTCCGGCTGTTGCTGCGGTGCTGGTGGCATTTTTTTATTTCCCTTGGATTCGAAGAGAGGTGCATCGCGGCAAAATCGCGCGATGAAGAAGTATAGCGCCTATCGTGGTTATGGCTCTCATGGCGTGCAAGAAGCCCCGGTTTGCGCCGGGTGGACAGCGCCCCGCGCGAACGGACTTGGTCTAGCCAAGCGGCGGTGGATGCACGGGCAGGAGAACACGGACGGGATAGTAAGTCATTGGTGAATGATGAGTTTGCGAGTCTTCTGGGAGTGAGGGTTCAAGCGGTAAAACTATCGACTGTTTAGTGCAAGTATGTGCAAAGTCTTTCGTATCTAGGATGGAACGTCAGATCTGGATATCGCGTAAGGTATTGAAAATAGAGAGTTTCCATTAAGACTTACACTTACTCGTCTTTTGGTGCAGCGAATGCAATAAACCCTGTAGGAAATCTGAAGTTCGGATGCGAAGCCCCGAGTCTCCGGTGGAGTCGCCACGGTCAAGAATCGTTCAATTTCGAAATGGGAGGAATTGCTTATGAAGGTGCTGAAGTTTTTGGTTCTGGCAACCGTTATGGTTGCGCTGAGCAGCGTCACGACCCGCGCTCAGAGTTGTGTGGGTAATTGCGGTACTGATACTCCAAATGGAGTTATTACCAGCCCGCCAATAGGAGGGCCGAACTATTCTTACGTGTCGACAAATGGCGGAACCAGCCACGGGGGCTTCCTCCCGAGTGGGCTCGCGACGCCATCCAATGCCACGAATGGATCGACGGCTACGACGGCGACCTTTACGGCGACTGCAGGATCTTTGCTGCAGTTTGACTTCAACTACATTACGTCGGACGGCTCGGGATATCCCGACTTTGGGTGGGCGGCACTCGAAACCACGGGGGGCGCTCCGGTGGCGCTCATATTCTCAGCGCAAACAACGCCGACCGGAAATACCGTTCCTGGAACAGGATTGCCACCGCTCGCTCCTGGCGTGACGCTGACCCCGTCTTCATCGGCGATCATTCCTGGCGGGACGACTTGGGATCAACTGGGCTCATGGTCCGGGCAGTGCTTCCTGGGTCCTGGAGAGGGCTGCGGCTATACAGGCTGGATTCAGGAAGATTACACGATTCCGACCGCCGGTACTTATGAACTAGCGTTTGGCGTCTCCAACGCCAATGACACGGAATTCGATACGGGGCTCGCGTACAGCGGCGTCGAGGTTAACGGAGTGCCGGTGGGCACACCTGAACCCTCCACGCTTCTGATGCTCGGCTCCGCCCTGCTTGGGCTGGCCACCGTTTCACGCAAATTCTTATCGTAGAGTTTGCCGAGTTAACTTTTGACAAAAAAGCCGCTCTTCGGGGCGGCTTTTTCATTTGTGGTGCGCCTGGCATGACGCGAGCGGGCGCTGGAGCCTGCTGAGCAAAAGCGAAGTTAAGCGATAAGATGTACGTTTTAACAGCAATGGACACCGTGCCACTGACTGTACCCGCCGAGCGGTTCCACGCCCGCGTAGTGCGCAAACTTATAGGCTATTTAGTGGCAAGTGTGCGCAAAATTTTTGGTATCGGAATGGAAAGCCATATCCGGACGGCATGTAAAGTGTTGAAAATAGAATGTCTTGTATGGGACTTGATGCCTACCTGGGTTTGGTAAAGCGAATGCAGTAAACCCTGTAGGAATTCTGCAGTTCGGATGCGAACCTCCGAGTCTCCGGTGGAGTCGCCACGTCAAGAATCGTTCAATTTCTGCATGGGAGGAAATACTAAATGAAGGTGCTCAAGTTAGGATTGTTATTGGTCCTGGCTCTGGTTTTGTCATCCGGAATAGCGGGTGTCGCCAAAGCTCAGACCGTAATTTTGGAAGGAAGCGATGCGATTGGCTTCCACTGCCCAGAAGGCAACAGTGCTGCCTGCACGTATACGGGGCAAGCATGGAAGGCGCTTGATGGATCGTCTGGAAAGCCGATCGCGGTTATCGGAGGTAATATCACTGGAACACCGACACTTTCGCAAGGGAGCGGCGTAACGATTGACAACTTCAGTTCAGTCGCTGCTGCCGGATCGCTCAGCCAGTACGCAGCTTTGTACTTTCTCGCGAGTTTTGGATGCTGCGAGGAGAACGATTCGTTGATCACCGCACCTGGCGCTACGGCGGCGGTCTCGGCGTACCTCACCGCTAACAAGGGCACCGTCATGATTGAGAACTATATTGGCGGCAGCGCTTGGGACTTCGCGGTGGGAGCGGGCGGTTTGGGCAATTTGAACACCCAAGGCGTTGGCGGCGGCGGTGGTGGTACTCTGAGTTGCTCCGACGGCGAGACGGTGACCGCTACCGGCTTGGCTAACGGTTTCACGCAGCCCGCGATTGATCTGGGTTGCTGGGAACATCAGGGGTACAGCGAGTCCTTTTTCGGCGGCCTGACTTCCATTAATGGCAAGGGCTTTACGTTGAGCTTCTACAACGCAGACCCAACTGAAACGGGGCCGGGAGCATTTTCAGGCCTACTGTCGGATGGCGTCACGCTAACCGGCGGCGGACCCTCGGTGCCGGAGCCCTCGAGCTTGGTGTTGCTGATGGCGAGCTTGGTGGCCCTTTTGCCTCTGAAGAAGTTGCTAGCCAGAGCATAGAGCTAACTAAAAGTTAGGCGAGAAGGGGCACGCTTTACGGCGTGCCCTTTTTTCCGTTTTACGGAGATGTCGGCGCCAGCTGCCGTCCAGCGCATGTAATGGCGAGATGGCCTTCGGATCCTTGAGCGGAGAGCTCTCCTTTCCTCGCCCGACCGCGGCTATTCCCAAGGATACAGTTTTCCCCTATTGACTTTGCGGGCGCGGGGAGTAGAGTTTTGTCGCTAACCCTGGTGGTATAGCAAATATGTTGGGGGTGCACGATGACCTCGCCCTTCGTGGAAATCCTGGTAACAAAATTAGACGCGCAACTTTTATATGAAGTGTTGCCGGCAAGTGAAGAGCGGCGAAGATTATCCGAGAAAATACGGGCTTGCGAGATCGCACTGACGTTCCTGCACAGCACCGAGGATGGGCCGGAAAAGTCCAGCCCGGAATTTGAGTTGCACGGCAAGAGGCCCGAAGTTATTTCGCTTCCGCTATATCCTCACTGAGCTGCGGCGGACGTAAGGCGTATCCACTTCTTTATCGACACTTTTTCCAGCGACACTACACCGGCGAAACGATCAAGACTTTTTCGCAGGAACTTTGGCGCCTTTTTTGCGGGCCTCCGAGAGGCCAATGGCGATGGCTTGTTTGCGGCTGGTGACCCTGCCACCTTTGCCGCCCTTTCCGGATTTCAGGGTGCCGCGCTTTTCGCGGTGCATGGCGCTCTTCACGCTTTTGCTTGCTGCTTGGCCGTATTTTCTACGGGACGAAGATTTTCTTGCGGGCATTTTTAGCCTCCGGACATTAGAGAGGCGCGCGGCGGAAAACGGGTGCGAATAAAACTGGCGTAACAATTTCTTGCGGGCCTGGCGCGAGGCAGAAACGCGAACTACAGAGAAGAGACCATGCGCGCGATGGCATCGTCGAACGAGGATTGGCCGTCGAGGTAAGGCTGCCAAAAGCGCGTGAGGAGTTTGAGGTAGTCATCCCAGCCGCGTTCGTAGAGGCCTTCGCGTACGGCGTAGGGAGTGTAACCCGCGACGGTGACGCTGGCGTTTGGAGCATTGGCGACGGGCTCATCGGGCGCGGAGGGATTGGCGGCGGCTTGCGCAGAGGCAAGTTGCGGATCGCTCGAGGCGTTCATCACGGGGCGGATCACTTCGCCGGTGGTGTAGAAAATTAAGGCATGCCAGAGGTCGCGGGGAATAGCTTTGTCGCGCTGATGACATTCGCGAACGATGGCTTGCTCGACGGGTTCGGCGATGCCGTGGGAGGCTTCGTGAAAGAGGACTTCGAGTGCGGCGGAGTCTTGATTGCGCGGGTCGAGGCTAGAGATGGTGACGCGCAGCGGATCAAGCGTGGTGTAGGCGCCAGCCCAGTTGGCGTAGGCGGAAATATCCACGCGAATTTTTGGCTTGGGCCATTTGGCTTGGTAAATGGAGGCCAGGCGCTCGGAGAGACCGAGGCCTTGTTCGCGGACGAGCGGCGCGACGCGAGCGATCCAGCGGCGGTTGGCTCGGTCGTGAGCCGGCCAGGTGTGCGCACGATACACGGCGCCAGCGGATTCGAGAATGTGCGTGAGTTGCGGAGGCAGGCCGGCATCGCAAGATTTTTTCTTGGCGCCAGAAAGTTCGTCGCAATCTTCAAAATCGCCGAGCTGATCTTTCAGAATAATGAGGTCGTTGCTGAAGAGCAGGTCGTGGTCGGCAAAGTGCGCGGCGTAGTAGTTGACGGCGTCGGTCCAGATGCGCAGCTCGGCAGAGGTGAGCGGAGGGCGGGAAGTCGAAGGGGATTGCAAGAGTTCAGCGGAGGACTTGGCGGCCGCGGAATCGGTGGAAGAAGATGCTGGCGGAGTGGTGCGCAGCTTGGCTTCTCGGTAAAGCGTGTGATGCAGGTTGAGCCAGAATCCGCTGTGAAATTCAAATACCGGCAGTGGGCCAAAGATGGAATCACTCTGCGGACGCGCGGAAGTCGCGGAGGCCAGCAACGAGGCGATGGCCAGCAGCAGAGAAAAATGGCGAACATGAGAATGCAACGCGCGCATGAGGAATCGCACGATAGTAGCGTTATCGGCGATTTCACACAAACGGCAAGTGGGGAGCCGTTGCGAGAATCTAGCGGGAACCGCTGACGCCGAAGAGCGACGGTTGCGGATTGGCGGCGGCCCCGGCTTGGCCTGCGCACGCGAAGCTACGCGGGAAGAAAGAAGTGACCCAAGTAAATTGGGTCAGAGCAGGAGCAGAACGCAGGACAGCGAGGCAATGTCACGAATTGGTAAGCAGCGTGGTTAGCTGGAAACGCGGGTCCCGAGCGACTTTCCCTGAGCAGCGGCAGCGTCATCCTCAGCCTGAGAAATCCACTTGCAGAGAGTAGCGAGTTGGTCCTTGTGCACGGGCTGATCGAAGTTGACGCCCATACCTAACCGGGCGACGGTGTAGGCCACAACACCTTTGGATTCAAATACTTGCGAGTCGTGTATGAGGCGCAGGGACACCGGAGTGCCGCGTTCGAGAGGGTTGAGCGCGTCGATGTAGCAGCCAGTGACGCTAATGTCTGAGCTGCGGAGTTTCATGTTGGTGCGCGTCAGCAAATCCGTAATTTCCGCGTCCATGATGACCGTGTAGCGAGGAGCGGAGCGCTTATTTTCCGGACGGTCGGACATCGCAGAACTCCTCGAGCCAGCTGGACCAGCACCGCGAAAACGACCAGAAGCGGCGCGGGAAGCAAGAGATGGCCCTGGGTAAAGTGTGGGAGGTGCCGGAGCATAACGCAATAGCACGCGCGGAGATGACACGAATCGGTAACGACAGAGTCGCGCGCCCAATACCCCGGAACGAGAACCGGGAGAATGTGGCGCTATTCGGCTTTGGGATCTGTGGAGGTGCCAACGGCGCCGCGATGATCCGCGGCGTGAAAGGTGCCGGAGGCGTCGCGGAAAAAGGAACGGCGTCCGGCTTCGCCGTAAGGTGCGGGAGAGGCGGCCACTTCATATTGCGCAACGGCGCCGAGGGAACTGGCGCCGAGAATTACATAGCGAAAAGTGTAGCCGTCTTTTTTTCCGGCAGCCAGATCGGCGTCGAGCAATCCGGCGGCGTCCTGGGAAGACTTGGCGGGGGCTTTGCCCGTGGGCGTCGCGGATGGCGGGCCTAACTTGTCGAGCGATTCCGGCAGGTGAGTATAGGTGCGGCGGTAGGTTTCGATGGCTTGCGTCACGAGTTTCAGGGATTCGAGAGTGGCGGATTCGTTGGCGGCGATTTGCTCGGAGTTCCATTCGACTTCGAGTGACGGGAGATCGAGAAGAACTAAGCCGATGGACAGCAGCCGCCACTGGCCATTTTCTCGGACCATGCCCATGTTGACGCGAACGGCTTCGGAGTTGGCAGGATCGATGGCGTCGCGAAGTTCCACAGGGAGAAGGGCGATGTTGTCTTGCTGATCGGCGCCGCCGATCTGAATGTCTGCGGCGCCGATGGGCGTTTCGCAATGCACGGTGGGACGGCCGGACGGATTGAGAGAGATGGAAGGCTTGCCGGGATCGCTGAGCAGGACGAAGCGCTTCATCAGGGCGATGCGCGCGGCGGGCGTCATGCGCGTGAAAGATTGTTTATTGCGCGCGGTGAGGTAGAGCGCGAAATCGGTTTGGCTCTGCGAGCACGCGGCGGCAAGGGCTTGGCTCAGAGTTCCGGCGGGGCTAATGGCGGAGTTCGAGGTAGAGCTGGATTCTTGCGCGGGCGCGCGGAGGGCGAACAGGGAGAAAGCTAGCAAAAGCAAGGTGAGAACGTACATTCGCGCGGGCATTTTAATCTTTGGCGCTTTCGAGGATGGCCGCGAGATTTTGCGTGAAGGCGGAGCGGGGCAGCACCTCGGTGCAGCCGGCGGCGTGGGCTTGGGCGGCGAGGTCGCGCTGGACGTGGGAGAGGAAGGCGACGACGCGAAGGTCTGGATGCGATTGCCGCAATCGCTGGATGGCGGCGATGGGATTGTTGCGCGCGTTGAGGTCGACGACGACGAGCTTGGTGGGTGGATCGATGATGGTGAAGAAGGCGTCGGCGTTGGTGGCAACTTTTACTTCGATGCCCAGGTGCTTGGCGGTTTCGGCAAGTTTCATTTGGAAGAAAAGATCGTCCATGAAGGCGGCTACTCTGCTCATTGAGAAGGTCCTTTGGCGGTGGTGGTTGTACGAGATGGATTGGCTAGAAACAGATTTCGCGCGGCGACGATTTCGCGTTGCGATGGCTAGTGGCTGCCGCCCGGGCTGTGGGCGCCGACCGTCTTGTCGGGGATGTCGCCAGTGCGGCCTTTGACGCGGTCGTAGACGCTGATCTGGCTGACCGAGCCGAGGGCTTCGTTGTAAAAGGTGGGCACGCCGAGGGCGGTGCGCAGCTCTTCATTGAATTTGCGCAAGCCTTCAAGATGCGCGGCGAGGGCGGGGAGTTTGACGCCGTCATCGGTAAGCAGGAATTTTTGGTAGCCCGCATCCCATAGGCGGGTGAACTGACCTTTGAGCATGATCGTGGGGAGAATGGTCATTTGGTAGTTGCCGCCGGGCTCCTGGCGAAATTCGGCGCCGCAGCCGTATTTTTCAACGCGCACGACGCCGCGCGTGCTGCCGACGGCGAAACCAAGGGCAGCGAGACCTTCAATTAATTTTGGTGAGAAGCGATCTTCGACATTCCACATAGCGAATTAGAGTAATGAATCCGGGGTCCGGTGTAAAGGCGAGGTGGCGCTGGGGCGCTGGGCAGTGGCTCAATTTGAATTTTAGAAAGGCTCTTGAACTTCAGTCCACTCTTCAAGCAGTACCCCAAACTCCCACTCAGCTTGATGGAGGGCATCTTCGAGAGTCTCGTGCCACGTATCGTTTCCTAAATTGTTGTCGCAGATATGCATCAGGTAGTAGCCCGACTCCTCGCCATACCGGGTAATAGCCAGCGATGTTGAAGGGAGGGAAAGGTCTCACGCCATTGCTGTCAGAAAGAGTGTGCTTGGTGCGGCCCGGGCTTAGGTGATGCTCCTTCAGCGTGACCTTCTTAATCGCTACCATTCCCCTGCAGCCATGCTCTCACGGCGCTAGCAAGCTCACAAGTTCCTCTATCGTCCAGACATGATGTGCGAGTCCAGCTTCCAGTAACAAATCGCGGGGGCGGAATTCACCGAATTGTAACATTTGCCTGCAAGTTTCTTAATCTGCTTCGCTTATTTTTTGACTATAGCAACCGCACAGGCTTGTGATATACCCGTGCCACGGAATCGGGCCGTTTCACGGCGGGTGTTTTTTTGTACGAGGGCTCTGGTGGCGCGAACAAAATTCTTTATAAAAGGGTGATCCGTGATACGTAATTTTCTCTTAGCGATGTGTGTGTTCGTGGTGTTGGTGTTGGCGGGTGGCACAGCGGTGAAGGCGCAGCAGACGTTGGGAGGAATCAATGGCACGGTGAGGGATACGAGTGGAGGAGTCATCTCGCACGCGACGGTAAAAGTGCGCAACGTGGACACGAACCTGAAGCAGACGACCAGCACGCACGAGAACGGGGAGTTCAGTTTTGTGGACTTGCCGATCGGCACGTATGAGGTGACGATCACGAATGGCGGCTTCAAGACCGAGGTATTCTCGCAAATTCCCGTGCAAGGGAACCGCACGGCGACAGTCAATGTGTCGCTGCAGCCGGGAGAGGTGTCATCGACGGTTACAGTGACGGGAACGCCGCTTCTCGACCAGACGGACATGACCAACGGCTACACACTGGGCAGCGATCTGATCGAAAACATTCCGCTGGGAACGGGAAGTTTTACACAACTGGCGATTCTTTCGCCAGGAGTGAACGCGGACTTCCTAAGCGGCACTGGGACGAACGCAGGGCTCGGCAACCAGGATATTTTCGCGAATGGACAGCGCGACACCAGCAACAGTTTCAGCTTCAATTCCGTGACGGCGAACAATCTGTTCAATGGCCTTTCAGCGAGTTCGATCGGGGAGAGCCGGTTTGTGTTGAACACGAACGAACAATTTCTGGCGGGCGGGCAAATACAGACGAACACATCCGTCTTCGACGCGATCGGACAAGGACTGCCGACACCGCCGAAGGAAACCGTGGAAGAAGTACACGTGAATACATCGATGTACGACGTTTCGCAAGGCGCGAACAGCGGAGCGCACGTCTCGGTGCTGACAAAGTCGGGAACCAACGACTATCACGGAGTGGTTTACGAGGATCACCAGTCCACGGGACTGAACGCCAATCCATTTTTCTTCAATGCGGCGGGAATTCCCCGGCAACCGCTACACCGCAATGTGTTCGGCGGAACGCTGGGTGGACCGATCAAGAAGGACAAACTGTTTTTTTACGGTTCTTACCAGGGGCAAAGGATCACGGACGCTACGAACGGATCGACGGAATTTGCGAACGTGCCGTGCCAGTCCGACTCCAGCGGTAATGTCGTCAATACACCCGCGACGTGCCTGTCGAACGACCGGAGCGCGGGGGCGATAGCGACGTTGGCGAGCGTAATAAATTGCGGAACGGGAGGAAACCCGGCGTGCGTCACGGCGGGGCAGATCGATTCCGCGGCGCTGAAGTTGCTGCAGGCAAAAACGAGCAGTGGCCAGTTTCTGATTCCATCGGCAACCAAATTCGATGCGGGGCTAATCGGGGCATTGGGCGGAAACGCGCTCAACAGCGGTCCGCCGAGCACGTTCCGGGCGGACCAGGTGAACGCGAATATCGACTATGTATTCAACGCCAGCGACCGGCTGGCGGGGAAATATTACTTTCAGAACGATCCTTCGACGAGTCCATTTGCGGTGAGCCAAGTGCTGGGCTTTGCACAGAAGCTGCAAGCAGGAAGCCAAGTGTTTTCGTTGGATAACACGACGGTGCTGACGCCGAACACAACGTGGGATCAAAGAATCGGATTCATCCGGCAGATTGCCAACGCGGCCACTGGGCAGCAATTTTCACCGAGCAGCGTAGGGATCAACATTCTGGGAAGCGGGATTTTTCCGGGCATTGCGATCGGCAACGACAATTCGGGAACCGGCTTTGGGCTCAACATCGGGCCCGCGAATAATTTCGCGAATGCAGGAGTATTCCAAAACCATTATCAAATCGGGACGACATACAATTGGGCGCACGGGAGGCACACTGTATCGCTCGGATTCGACGGGGACTACGGGCAATTGAACGTGATCAACCGCGAGAACCAGGTGGCGACCTTCAATTTCAGCACGTTTGCCGATTTTGCGACAGGCACGATGGGAGGGCGCAGTGGGAGCGGACAGTTTTTGAACGGAGAGACGAACCGTTATTTCCGGGCCAAGCAGACGGGCGTGTATGCGCAGGACAGCTTCAAGATGCGGCCGAATCTAACGGTTACGGCTGGCCTGCGATGGGATTGGGATGGCCCGCTCACTGAAAAGAATGGATTGCTGACAAACTTCTATCCCAAGGACTACAGCTTTGATTTGTCGACGGACACCATCAACAACATCGGACTGGTGGTCGCTGGGAACAACAGCCAGTTCTGCAAAACCAAGCAGCCTTTTTGCGTCAGCGATTCAACGCTGACTGGGCGGCAATGGCTGTTTGAGCCTCGCATTGGACTCGCGTGGACTCCAAGCTTCCTGAAGAACGTGGTGGTGCGCACGGGTTTTGGGTTGTACGCGGACCGCGGGGAGTTTTTTACGGAGTTTTCCGCGAGCGCAGGTCTGGGAATCAGCGGACCATTTGGCGTGACCACAGAGCAGCCGTTCACAGTTCCGTTCAATACGACGTGTACCGGGCAAGGCTGTCTTGGAGGCAATCCGTTCGGCACAGCGGTGCCACCGGTACCTCCGGCGAATTTTGCGGGGGTCGCTGCGCTGGTGCATAACTTGTCTGGCTTGAGCGGTTGCGCGGAGCCAGTGACTCCGACGTGCTCTCCGACAGGAACGCCGCTGCGGTCGTTTTTGTTTGGCGGTTACGATCCGGCGAATACGCTGCCGTATTCGGAGAACTGGACACTCGATGTGCAATGGCAGCCTTACGCTTCGTTCTTGCTGGACGTTGGTTACGTCGGCAATCATGGGCAACATTTACTGCTGCCGATCCCGTTCAACCAGCCGGGAATTGCCACACCAACGCATCCGATTAACGGACAGATTTATTCCTACGGATACCAAGCCACGGACGCGAACGGAGGGTTCGGCACACTGCTTACCGAGCAGGTGGGAACCACGAATGCAGAGTTCACCGGCGCGGATGGAAATACCGCGCTGCGGACGCCGTTTGTGGGCTATAACCCCAACTCGGATTTCTGGAAGGCCGAAGGAATCTCGAACTACAATTCGCTGCAGGTCTCGGCGAAGAAACTGTTGAGCCACGGTCTTATGATCAACGCTTCGTATACGTGGTCGCATACCCTTGATGAAGGTAGCGGAATTTCGGAAGGACTGTTCTTCAACGGAAACAATCCGCTGCAGCCGTCGACGGCGTACGGCAGTTCCGGATACGACCGCACGCACGTGATCACGGTCAGCTATTTGTATAACTTTCCGGACTTCACGAAATCGACCAGCTTCCTGAAATACGTGGTGAATGGCTGGGGAATTTCGGGAATTACGACGGCGGAAAGCGGACTGCCGTACAGCGTTATCGATTTTTCCGGAACCGTGGGGAGCCAGTACTTTTCCGCGGACAACTTTATCACCAATCCGTTGCTGGCCATTCCGGGAGGAACAGTGGCGAGTGCGCAGTTGCAGGGCACGACGGGAGTGAATCCAGGTAAGGCCGTACTGAACGGCGGAGTGTTTGGAGTGCTCGTGAATGCGCCGGGAACAAATGGTGTTCCTCCCTGTGGTCCGACGACCGATAATCCTTCGCTGACCGCGGCGTGCGATTTTTCGGAGACCGCGTTTGCCGGAGCGGCTCGGAACTCGTTCCGGGGACCATTCCAGGCGCGCTTCGACAGTAGCGTGTTCAAGACGTTCAAGTTAAAGGAACGAATCGGACTCCGGTTCGAAGCGCAATTCTTCAACATTTTCAATCATCCGAGCTTCGACGCGCCGAACGCAAACTTTAGTCTGGATCCGTGTTTCGGGCCCAACGTTCAAACGTCACCGTCCGGCTTTTCCTGCCAGTGGTTGGGAACGATCCCAGGCGTGGCAGGTTCGGGCGGCGCGATTGGCAATGGGAAGACGCCTTTCGGTGCGGGGTTCATTCAGAATACGCTTGGAAGCCCCCGGTTGATTCAGTTCGCGTTACACGTCACGTACTGAGAAACTCTAACGAAACTCTAGGAAAACAGCGGGGGCGTTGTTAGCCCCCGCTCTTTTTTCGAAAAATGTCGATTTAGGCTGATTCACGTAAGTTGCGGTAAACTCGACGCATACCAGACAAACGATGGGCCGCATCACATTAAGGTTGTGAAGGGATTGAGCTTTGAGGATGGATTGTGAGTTTGACGCAAATGCAACGCAGGCCTGAAGAGCGGACGCGGTTGGGGGAGTCCGTGCTGGGGCGGATTGGGAACACGCCGCTGTTGCGTTTGCAGCGGATTGGGCGAGAGCTGGCGCACGCGGAGAATGTGGAGATTTGCGCTAAGGCGGAATGGTTTAACCCGGGCGGGTCCGTGAAGGATCGACCGGCGTTGAATATGATTGAGGCGGGGCTGGCCAGCGGGGCATTGCGCGCGGGGAAGACGATTATTGATGCGACCTCGGGGAATACGGG